>ENA-ORNZ01001921-ORNZ01001921.1-human-gut-metagenome-genome-assembly--contig:-NODE-1921-length-15746-cov-2.563444_pt1 | contig 15746 bp, 7 predicted proteins | sample MGYA00242124_ERZ509040 | MGnify/ENA primary metagenome ERZ509040 (study PRJEB26280, sample SAMEA2338733) | human gut metagenome | biome: human gut; feature: human-associated habitat; material: faeces... | reverse complement strand
TTTTGACCCGAAAGCAAAACTGACCGTTGAGAACGGAAAAATGTATGTAACCTTTTTAAATACCAAGCTTTCCGATTTTCTCCTTGATTTCACAGTGGCATCAGACGGAACGTATGCACAGACTGAGAAGACCGGTTTCGGTGAGCCGGACGGAACCGGAAGCTACGCCATGTATGAGTACAAGATGGAGATCACAAAGCCATCGGAAGTCAACAAAGGAGCAGCACTTGTCTCAGCGATGGGCGGTCAGAACAGTGACATTGGAAATTTTGACAAATACCTCAAGACGGACTTCACTTTCCTGACACTGGAAAAAGGCTGGAGCGGATACGATGCATCCAAAACAGAAGACAAACCGACCGGGGCAGCAGCACTCAACGAAGCACTTCGCGATTACGGCATGGACAAAGACAATGACGGAACCGTTACAGCAGAAGAAGTAGCTCGGTATGGCGGAACCACACTGGATTTAAGTGAGTGCAACTTAAGCGAGATCGGACTTCTGCGTTATCTGCCATCTCAGATTGTAACGTTAAATCTCTCAAACAATGAGATCACAGCGATTCCGGAAGGACTGCTGGATAACCTGACCAGTCTGGAAAATTTCTATATCGAGCACAACAAGATCACAGAAATTCCGGCAGGACTGTTTAAAAACAACCACAGCCTGGACTGGATTTCCTTTACCGGCAATCAGATTTCCTCTTTGAAAAATAACACCTTTGAAGGGCTGGATGCTCTGACGATCCTCGATCTGGAAGGAAACCAGATCCGGGAGGTTTCCCAAAATGCTCTGACCGGCATGCCGAAACTTCAGCAACTCTCCTTTGTGGGAAATGGACTGGAAGATCTGAAGGATGATGTGTTAAAACCGCTTGCCGGATCTTTGCGGTGGCTGTTTTTACAGGAAAATAACATCGAGAGCCTGCCAAAGACCGTGGAAGATCTTTTTTCCCTTGAGGAACTCAATGCATACGATAACGGTATGAAAGATATCACAAAAGTGGATTTTTCAAAACTTCCACAGCTTCAGGAAGTCAACTTCATGCACAATGAGATTCGTGAAATCCCGTCCGGAACGTTTGCGAAGAATGAAAAGCTGGCAGGGCTGGATCTGTATGACAATCTGCTGACTACGATGTCACCGGATACCCTTCCGGCAACAGCAGTTCTGAGAAAACTGGATATCCGCCTGAACAACATTCAGGTCGTAGACCGCAAACTGATCATGAAAAGCCAGAGCTTTAACAAATTCTATCCGCAGAAAAGTGCGATGAGTCTGAAGATTGAAAAAGACGGCGAAAACGGCGTGAAATGGTCACAGGAACTGAGTATTCTGGATTTGCTGTACTGGTTCGATGCAACGAACGATGCAAAAGTCGAAGAAGCACAGTCTGTTGATGAATACAGAGAATTTCTGAAAGACAAAGGCTATGAAGGCCGCGATATCATGGATATTTTAAATGACCAGTACTATGACTGGGAGATTATTACCAGCATCGAAAAGAAAAACGCAGACGGAACCTACGAAACCGTATGGAAGAGTACGGATGATGATAAGGCAGACCTGGCAGGAGGAGCTTTTGCAACAGCAGAAAAAGGCACCTACCGCGTCGTAAAAGATCTGTATTCCGGAAACAGCGGACTGCTGTTCTATCGTTTCAGCGTATTTTCAAACGAGGTCAATACAGCACAGCAGAACAATGTGACACCGGGTACAGACAAGCCGAATAATGGAAGTAACAGCAATACAAACGGCGGTAACAACGGAAACAGTGCAAATCCGGGAAATACAGCGGTGAAAAAACCGGCAAAGGTGAAAAAAGTAACGGCAAAGGCAAAAAAACGCACTGCAGTGATCAGCTGGAAAAAGGTAAAAGGTGCATCCGGTTATGAAGTTTACCGTTCTACAAAGAAAAACGGAAAATACAAAAAGATCAAGACGATCAAAAAAGCAGGAACGGTTCGTTTTACAGACAAAAAGCTGAAAAAAGGGTTCGCTTATTACTATAAAGTCAGAGCTTACAGAAAAACAGCTGTTGCGAAAGTGTATGGAAACGATTCGGCTGCAAAAAAAGTAAAAATAAAGTAAACATTAAAGTAAGATATCACGACGCAACAGATTCAAAGGAAAATGTACCAAAACGAGGAGGAAACAGAATATGAAGAAAAAATTTGTATGCCAGCTGCTTGCCCTTTCCATGACTGCTGTCATGGCAGTTCCACAGGCAGGACTGCCGGTATTTGCCGCATCTGCAGCAAATACACAGCAGGCACAGCTCAAAGAAGAAGCAAAAGTCGGAACAGAGATCACACAGCTTGAAGGATCAACCAGCTGGATGACAGGGACCCTGGAAAAAATCGTGCTTTCTGAGATTACTTCCGATTCTGCTTACTGCAAGGCGATTACGGGCATCAGCGTCAACGGTGTAGATTATGTGGCAGACTGGAATGAAGAAGATGATACACTGGTATACAGTGCCGGCTGGCTTGGTATGACGATCTACAGCGGAGCATTCAAAGAAGGCGAAAATACGATCGTGATCAAAGCTGACGGTTACCTAGACAAAACCATCCTCTTTACAAAAGCAGAAAATGAGTGCACGTTTGTAAGCCAGTCCGACGGAAACGGTGGTCAGGAACCGGAAGTACTGGATAAAACAGCTCTGACGGAAAAACTGGAAGAAGCAAAAGCACTGATACAAGGCGATAAGAGCGACGAGGAATGGGAAGATCTCCAGAGTGCGATCACAGCAGCAGAACATACATTAAGAGTGGCAACCACGCAGGCTTCCTTAAATACTGCACTGGAAGATCTGACAAAAGCAATGGAGAAATTTACCACAGGGCTGACTGCACCGACTGTTACCGCAGTTGCTTACGATGGCAACGAACTGACCATCGAAGAGATCAATCATTATTCCGATGATGCCAACTGGAAAGCTTACGGACAGTCCATTTCCGGAGTGACCGTAAACGGAACCGAATACAAAGAATACACCAATGATGATGATCCGGAAAGCGTTTACAGCCTTTCTGTACTGCACGGACTGACAATCGGTTCCGGCAAATTTACAGAAGGAAGAAACGCGATCGTGATCAAAGCAAAAGGTTACAAAGATAAAACGGTTGTATTTGCAAAATCCGGTGATACCTGCGTACTGATCAGTCAGACAGACGGGGACAGCGAACCTGTCACACCGCCGCAGCCAACCATCAAAGATCCGACCGAAGACGGTGTATATACTTTAACTTTTAAGACAACAAAAACCGACAGTGAAGAAGACTCCATGCTGGGCAGTTTCTTTGCAGCAAAAGCAAAACTGCAGGTAAAAGACGGAAAAATGACACTGACCATGCTAAATACCGGAAGTGCCAGAATGATGCTTGATTTTACTATTGGAAAAGACGGTACTTATCCGGCTGCCGAGAAGAAAGGCTACGGAGAAGCCGATGCTCAGGGAGCTTACACCGCATACGAGTACAGCATGGAAATTTCAGATCTGTCAGAAGTACATTCTTCGGCAGCACTTGTTACCATGATGGGCGGAAGCGATGCAGACAAAGGCAATTATGATAAATATATGAAGGCAAATATCAGTTTCACATCCCTTGCAAAAGGATGGAAAGGCTATACCGACGAAGTGAACGGTGAGCAGAAACTGATCAACAAGCTGATCGAGCAGGGATATGACCTGAACGATGACGGCGAGATCAGTGCAGATGAGCTGGCAGCAATCTCCGAGAGTGTGGATCTTTCCAACTGCGGACTGACAGACGTTTCCTTATTAAAAGGGCTGACAGACAAAGTAACCAGCCTGGATCTTTCCGAAAACCAGATCACCAGCCTGCCGGACGGACTGCTGGATCATATGACTGCTCTTACCAGCTTTTATGCAGATTCTAACTATATCGAAGAACTTCCGGAAAACTTCTTTGCAAACAATAAAAACCTGCAGTGGGTATCCATGCGTGCAAATAAATTAAAGAAGATCAACAAAAGCGATTTTGCGGGACTTACAGAGCTGAAATATCTGGAGCTGGACAACAATCAGATCGAAACGATCGCAAAGGGAGCTTTTGACGGCGATGCGGCACTGGATCAGTTTGGATTATCCGGCAACTTCCTGGAAAGCCTTCCGGAAGGTCTGTTTAAAGATGCCGGAGCATCCATGACCTTTTTGAATATTTCCGGAAATATGTTTGAGACACTGCCATCTGCCATCAGCGATGCAGTAAAATTAAAGAAACTGATCGCATACAATAACGTACTGACCAGCATTGCCGATGTGGATTTTGGCAAAATGGCAGATCTTACGGAAATCAACTTCATGAAAAACTATATTGCAGAGATCAAAGACGGAACCTTTGCAAAGAACAGCCACCTGCTGTCAGTCGATCTGCATGACAATCAGCTGACAAAACTCTCAGGAAGTGTATTTGCAGATACCTTTGAGAACAGCAGAGGAGATGGCAAACTGCAGAAACTGGATATCACCCTCAACAACATCCGCGTCGTAGATCCGGCTTTAATGAAAAAATGTGATACCTCCATCAACAAATTTTATCCGCAGAAGACAGCACTCTCCCTGACATTGAAAAAAGAGAGTGACACCCAGATCAGCTGGAGTCAGGATCTGAGCATGCTGGATCTGGTATTCTGGTTTGATCAGACCGTAAGCGATGAGCAGAGAGAACTGGAGACACCGGAAGATTACCGGGCAATGCTGGAGCAGAACGGTTGGAAAGGCAAAACCATCACAGAAATCCTTCTTGCAAAGAACGATTCTTATGACTGGGATGTTATCACAGAAGTGCAGAAGAAAAATGCAGACGGAAGCTGGACAACCGTATCCGACAACACCGTAACAAGAGAGGCGGAAGCACTGACCGGAAGCTTCAAAGTAACGGATAAAGGCGTATACCGTATCATGAAAATGGTGAATACAACCCTGAACGGTTCCAAACAGTATCGCTTTACTGCATACTCCAACGTGATCGATCTGTCTGCAAACAGCGGAAACAACAATAACAACAATAACAACGGAAATAATAACAGCAATAATAATAACAGCAATAATAATAACAGCAACACAGACAATGGCACAAACGGAAATCAGAGTCCAGGAACACAGACTGTCAGCAAACCGGCAAAAGTAACAAAACTGACCGTATCTTCCAAAAAGAAAAAAGCATTCCTGAAGTGGAAGAAGAACAGCAAAGCAACCGGATACGAAATCTACCGTGCCACAAAGAAAAACGGCAAGTACAAAAAGATCAGAACGATCAAAAAAGCATCTGCCGTAACATTCACAGACAGCAAAGTAAAGAAAGGCAAAACTTACTATTATAAAGTAAGAGCTTACAAGACCGTAAAAGGAAACAAAGCAAACGGAAAATTCAGTGCTGTCAGAAAAGTGAAGATCAAAAAATAACAAAAACTGCAAATAATAACAAAATTCCCCCTTCTGGTTGGAAAAAATATCTTCAAAATGTGTTACAATATAGAACAGTAACAGGCAGGCCTCGCAAAAGCGGGGCTTGTTTCTCTGTAATATAAAATCAGCAAAGAAGAGGAGAAAAGCGATGAAACACAAAGCAGTCACACAGCGTATTCTTGCATGGATGCTTGCTCTGGCATTGCTGTTTACCGGCATTCTTCCGGCAAATACAGCAAGCCTGACCGTAAATGCAGCGAGTACGACAAAAAGCAGCAATGAAATCACAACTGCAGAAGAATTTCCGACCAAAATTCCGGCAGGTGAAACCTATACACTGACGGCGGATATTAAGCTGGCAGACGGACAGCAGATCACAGATCTTGCCGGAACTCTGGACGGACAGGGACATGTGATCACCCTTTCCGGGAAAGCACTGGCGGAAAACGTATCCGGTACGATCCAGAACCTGGGAGTTGCAGGATCTGTTGATGTTACTTCCGGCTATAGAGGAAGTATTGCAGACAATCTGACCGGAACCATTCAGAATTCTTATTCTCAGGCAAAGATCAATGACAACTGGAATACTGTTGGCGGACTGGCTGGAACGATAAAAGGCGGAACTGTCCGTAACTGTTACTATGCAGCAGAGCTGAAGATGATGAATGGCGGAATTGCAGCCTATGCAGCAAGTGATGCAAGATCGCAGATCTCAAACAGCTATTTTCAGTCCGGAACTATGATTGAGACAGTTGCCATGGCAGCTTCCAACGCAGATGTCAGCGACTGTGCATCCAAATCTGCTGATGAATTAAAAACAGCAGACACCGTTGCTCTGTTAAATACAGGTATCGTCGATACCGGCTATATCTTTGCAGTCTCCGAAGATGGCGGATTTCCGGTTCTGGTAAAGGGAGCGGCCGAAATCAGCTGGACACCGCTTGAAAATGCACTGAAACAGGCAGAAGGCTATGAAGAGGAAAACTATACGGAAGAGAGCTGGAAGACACTTTCTGATGCAGTAGCAGCCGGAAATGCTTTAAAAGCAGGCGAAGGGGTGACACAGGAGCAGATCACAGCGGCAGCAAAGGCGATCACCGATGCGATTGCAGCACTGAAAAACAGACCGACGACAAAACCGGTGGCACTGCCGGAGAATGTGATTTCCATCTCTTCCCAGGCAGATTTTTCCAAGATGGACAATGCAAAAGGCAAATATTTCGTCCTGACACAGGATATCACGGTAAACAGTGATTATGAAGATAAAAGTTTTTATATGAATTATTCTTCGTTTGCCGGGGTTCTGGACGGACAGGGACATACCATTACGTTTGAAAACGCAGGCTCGCTGTTTGCAAATCTGTCAGCAGGTGCTGTGATCCAGAACCTGACGGTAAAAGGAACGATGACCGGAAGCAGCAGTAATGTGACCGGACCGTTTGGAACGACCGCCTATGGTGCTTCCATTTTGAACTGTAAAAGTGAGATCAGCGGAGCAAACGTGGCAGGATTGATCGGGAAGACAGGAGCCTATATGGGAGCAAGTGCTTCCGATGACCGCGACGGTGTGATCGCAAACTGTATCGCAGTGGGAGATACCGGAAAAGGAGCACTTTGCAACAGCAGCAGCAACAACAGCGGTGCGGCGATCGTTGCGAACTGCTACTGGCTGGATACACTGGGCAGCGGTTCCGGTGCAATGTCCGAAGAGGACATGAAAACGCTGGATCTGGCAGAAAAGTTAAATGCCAATAAAGGCGAAAACGGAACTTCCTGGGGACAGGGAAGCGACGGTTATCCATACTTTGGCGAAAATCAGGATTATACACCGGGACAGTATGAATGGCCGGAGACAGGCGAAAACGCATACGATGTCGCATTTCAGGCAAAAAATGAAACAGAACCGACCGTTCTGGAAAATGCAAGACTGGAAGTAAGCCCGGATGCTGTTGGAATGGCAAACATAGCCGGAACATTTTCTCTTGTGGATTATACTCTGCCGGAAGGCGAGAGCCTTTCCTGGAGCTTTCAGCAGAGAAAACCGGAACGTGCCTTTGAAATTTATGAAGATGGAACATTCTGTGTAAACGGAACCGGAACAGCAGTGCTTCAGGCAGTAAAGAACAACAGCGACGGCAGTCAGGAAATCCTGGCATCTGTAGCGATCCGTTCCAGCAGAATCCAGATGACAGATATGAAACTGTATGTGGATGGAGAAGATGTAACGGATGGAAAAGTTACGGTACAGGGTTCTGAATACAAGCATATTACCGTAAAAGCACAGTATCAGGGCAGTGAAGAGTATCAGGATGTTTCTTACGCTTCCTTTATCTATGCAGCGGATGAAGCGGGTGCAAAACTTCTACATAACCGCACCGATTCTTCCAGCGGCTTTTCCTTTAAAGAGACCGGAAGTGCAGTCTTTACAGTAACTGCAAAAAATCAGCCGGAAATTCACAAAACCGTGACGGTAACCTCTGCTTATGTTCCGGTAACATCCGTTGTTCCGGCAATTTCCGGCACAAAAGAAATACACAGCCGAAATGCAAACAGCGACGGACAGGAAACGGATGGCAGAGTTGCATTCAATCCAATCCTTGGTTCGGCAGTTGTCACACCGGCAAATGCGACCAATGCAGATAAAGTAACGATCACAAGTGATGATCCGGACGGAACGATCGCATACTATACAAATGGCGAAAAGGCTTACATACCGAAACAGGCCGGAACGGTAACCTTTACAGCGACGGTCGAAGATACCAATCCGCAGACGGGAGAAACGAAAACAGTTTCCGGTGACAGTACGGTATCCTTTGTTTACAAAAACAACGTAAAAACCGTGGAACTTGCAGAAGAAAATAAGAATATGACGGTAGAAGCCGGCAAGAGCAGTGCAGTGTTTGCACCAATTGTCACAGGTGAACTGGATGATCAGGGATACGATGTCACGGAACCGGCTCTGAAATGGACTTACAGCCAGAGAGGTATTGCACAGGTTGTGAGAACCGGAAGCGGTTACTGGAAAAAGAACGGCGATTATAATGTGAACGATCCGGATTATGGTTCCTATCTTCCGGTGGCAGAATATCAGATTACGGGACTCTCTGAAGGAACCGTGACAGCAACCGGAACACCGATCGATGGCAAAAATAACGTAAAACCGGTAACGATCACCATTACCGTAACAAAGGGAAGCACCGCAGATATCGATGTAAAAGCAAAAGCAGAAGAAGGCATCAACAGTGCCGTAACGTACATCACAGAAAAACACAGCACAGACGGCTATGCGTATGGAGATGAATGGCTGATCTACGCATTGCTTCGTAATGGAGTTGAGATTAGCTCAGATGTGCAGGATGCTTATTATCAGTCTGCTGCAGCGGAAGTAAAGAAATGGAATGCAGACCAGAAGCCGACAGACATCGAGCGTGTTGCCCTGACACTTACGGCAATGGGCAAAGATATCACCGATGTGGACGGTACAGATCTGGTATCCATGATCTGCAATTCCGAAAAGCTGAGCGATGGATCAAATGAACTGATCTATGCACTGATGGCACTCGATGCAGCCAATGCTGCGATTCCGGCGGATGCAAAATGGTCCAGAAACACGATCATAGAAGCAATGCTTGGTTTTCAGAATGAAAACGGTGGATTCGGACTGACCGGAAAAGACAGCACCAGTGTAGATATGACGGCCATGGCACTTCAGGCCCTTGCACCTTATCAGGAACGAACCGAAGTAAAAGAAGCGATTGATCGTGCAGTTTCCTGTTTAAAAGAGGAGACGCGTGATGATTTCGGATATGGAACTTCCGAATCTACGGCTCAGGTACTTCTGGCACTTTCCTGCCTTGGCATTGATCCGACTTCTGCAGAAGTGGGATTTGGTACACCAAACTTTAATATGATCACAAATCTGATGAAATACCGCCAGAATGACGGAGGATTTTCACATCTGTCTAACCTTACAAAATCGCAGGAAATGTCAACGGTACAGGTACTGCAGGCACTTGATGCATATAAAAAAGGAACAAACACCTACTGGCTGATAAATGGTGAAAATCAGAGCGTGGCTGTCACCATCCTTGGCGATGAAGTACACGACAGCGACAAAGACGGAAAGATCCATGCATTTGTAAAGAATAACCTTCAGGTATGGGCAGCACAGAGCGAGTATCGTGTTCCGAAGAATGCAACCGCCATGGAAGCTCTGGATGCGGCACTTGCGGCCAATAAAATGACCAGTGAGAAAAAATACGGTGACACTTACATTGCATCGGTTACAAGAGCAGACGGGGTGAAACTCGGAGAGTTTACAAACGGAAGCAAATCCGGCTGGAAATACAGCGTGAACGGAACGGAACCGGATGTTGGTGCATGTGATTATACATTAAAAGACGGTGACGTTGTCATGCTGCACTATACAGACAACTATGCAAAAGAAAATACAGAAATCGATGAACAGGTAGAAAATGTTATTCGACTGATCGCAGCTCTTCCTTCCTTAGATAAGCTTACACGGAACGATCAGGAAGCAGTAAAAGCAGCAAGAGCAGCATACGACGCACTTACCGATACACAGAAAGCAAATGTGGAAAATGCAGATCTGCTGGTAAAAGCGGAAGCACAGCTCAAGGCTTTACAGGATGCAAAGAAAGACGATGATAAAAAGGACAACAGCAAGGGCGATAACAGCAATAACAACAACAGTAATAATACAAACAACGGCATAAACGGAAATCAGAATCCAGGCACACAGACCATTGTCAGACCGGCAAAAGTAACAAAACTGACCGTATCTTCCAAAAAGAAAAAAGCATTCCTGAAGTGGAAGAAGAACAGCAAAGCAACCGGATACGAAATCTACCGTGCCACAAAGAAAAACGGCAAGTACAAAAAGATCAGAACGATCAAAAAAGCATCTGCCGTAACATTCACAGACAGCAAAGTAAAGAAAGGCAAAACTTACTATTATAAAGTAAGAGCTTACAAGACCGTAAAAGGAAACAAAGCAAACGGAAAATTCAGTGCTGTCAGAAAAGTAAAGATTAAAAAATAGCAAAAAACGATAAAAAAAGGAGCTGCCTGCGACAGCTTTGGAAGGTTTATGTATAGTTTCCTAAAACAATCATTTACAGAAAGGAAAAGCAAGGCATGAAGAAAATGAAACTTGGAAATCGTATCCTTGCCATGCTTCTGGCGTTTGTCATGATCCTGACCGGAATCGCTCCTGGCACATTCAATGCCCGGGTCGTGAAAGCAGCTGATGCGACAGAACAGAGATTTAACAGGATCTACCGTGAAGACGGCATCGTACAGGTGACAAATTCCATTTACCAGAATTCGGACAGCATACTGACGCCGAAGGAAACATCACATCGTATCAAGGCACGGAAGGCCGGTGAAGTTACAGATAACAGCCAGGTATCCGACAAAGTCGATATAGATCAGATTGTAAAAGAAGGTATCACAAGTGCATCCACCTTCCTGAACAGCCAGAACTATAAATATGAATGCAGCGGTGCATCCGACTGGTATATCATGTCAAAACTGCGTACCGGACAGACAATCAGCGATGCAGAAAAAGAAGCATACGGTCAGAGTGCTGTTTCTGTTGTTTCAAAATGGAAAGCAAACCCGAAACCGACCGATATCGCAAGAGTGGCACTGACTCTGTCTGCTATGGGCAAAGATATCACGAATGTAGGCGGTGTAAATCTTGCAGCAATGCTGTACAGCAGCGACAGACTGGAAGACGGTTCAAACGAACTGAGCTGGACACTGATCGCACTGGATGCAACCTCTCAGAAAATTCCTGCAGATGCAAAATGGAACAGAGAATCCATGATCGATGCACTGCTTGGATTCCAGAATGAAAACGGTGGTTTTGGCCTGTTTGACAACAAATCAACAGGTGTAGATATGACTGCTATGATCCTGCAGGCACTGGCACCATATGTAAAAGAAGCGAAAGTACAGACGGCGGTTGACAAAGCACTTGCTTATCTGAAAGATGCTATGGACGAAGAATACGCTTATACTTCTTCCGAATCTGCTGCACAGGTTATCCTGGCACTTGCCTGCCTGAAACTGGATGCCGTGGATGCAGGTTTTGCAGCAGAATCAAAAAGTATCTTCTCAACGCTTGAGAAAAATTACTGCGTGAAAGGCGGCGGTTATGCACATCTGAAAAATGGTGCTGCCAATGCAATGGCTTCTTACCAGATCATGGAAGCTTACGAAGCATACAGAAGATTTAAAGCATCCGAAGAAGGCTACTGGGATATGAACTCCCTGAAACCAAGTACACCGGAGACGCCGTCTACCCCGGAAACACCGGGCACACCGGAGACGCCATCCACGGATAAGACCCCGGAAACACCGTCCACAGAAAAACCATCGGTGGAAAAACCGGCTAAGAAACCGGCCAGACCTGTGATCAGAAAGGCAGCAGCAGGAAAGAAAAAAGCAACTCTGACCTGGAAAAAAGTCAAGGGTGCAGCCGGATATCAGGTATATCGTTCCATGCGTAAAAACGGCAAATACGTTTGCGTGAAGAAAAACCTGAAGGCAGCAAAATACACAGACAAAAAGCTGAAAAAGGGCAAAACTTACTATTACAAAGTACGTGCATATAAAAAAGTCAACGGAAAGCCCATTACTGGTGCATATTCTGCCATACGTAAAGTTAAGGTAAAATAAAGTTACAGAGAAACACAAAAACAGGAGTATGGATACGCTCTTCGGCAGAAGGAGTGTTCCATACTTCTTCCTGTTTTATAGGAAGGAGTCCATATTTTGAATATAAGAAGACGCACAAAGAATATTATTGCTGCTCTGCTTGCCATGGTTTTATGCCTGACAGGATTTCTGCCGTCATCCGGCATGCAGACAGTCAGAGCAGAAGAAAAAGAAGCAAAGATCTGGTTTAAAGACAGCGAAGATAACGCAGACAGTGGTAAAGCCACGTTTGTATCGGACAAGGGCGGAATCGTTTATGCATCCGTAGAAAAATTTACCGTTGGACAGGGCTATCTGATCGAGCCGACGGAAGTTTCCTTTGAAGCCGGAGAGACTTATGCAGATATCATCGAAAAACTTCTGAAATCAAACGGCTATACTTACGATGCACAGAACACCGGAATGGGATTCTATCTGGCAGAGATCGACCATGCAGACAGCGGTGTACTGAATATTCCGCAGTGTATTTCAAATATGTCAGAAGATGCACCGACCAATGACAAACACAAGTCGAATCCGTATAAAGATACGCAGGGGCTTGGTGAGTTTTCATACTCCAATTATTCTGGATGGTATTATTTCGTAAACAACGAAAATCCGGGCCTTGGAATGGGTGGGGTAAAAGCCAGAGACGGAGATGTGGTGCGTTATCAGTTCACACTCTACGGACTCGGTGCAGACCTGGGAGATAAGCCAAATGATCAGACAGGCGGTATCAAAGCACTGGAACTGCCGAACAAAGATTCCGTCACCAAAAATCTGGCACTTATGAGACAGATCCTGGCAAAAGATGACAAGGCTGATCCGGAAGGTATATACAAAAACGTTCTGAAAATCGTAACCAATATGGACAGCACAAAAGAACAGTTTGCTCAGGCAGAGCAGAGAGTGTCCGCCTGGCTTGCAGAGTATCCGCAGAAAAAAGCAGAGCGTGACAGGGCAGAAAAGGAAAAAGCAGAGCGTGAGAAAGCCGCAAAGGAGGCAGCACTCCGGAAAAAATATACACCGGCCAAAACGACACTGAGATCCATCAAAAATGCCGGCAAAAACAAAGTCCGACTCACCTGGAAAAAAGTATCCAAGGCTACCGGTTACGAAATCTACCGCAGCACAAAGAAAAAAGGCACTTACAAAAAAATAAAAACCATCAGCAAAAACAAAACCGTATCTTTCGTGACCAAACTGCCAAAAAAGAAAGGAACTTGTTACTTCAAAGTCCGCACGTATCGCAGAGCCGAAGGCAAAGTTTTTTACGGCAAAGATTCCGCTGTGAAAAGCAAAAAAGTAAAATAGAGAAAATATATCAATATCCAGACGTCCATCCGGAGAGCAGATCTCCGGGTGGACGTTTTTTGTGCTTCTGATACCTGTATAAGAAGAATATGTCATGCGATGCATGACGTGCACCTTGCAGCAAGAATGTCAGATGGATTCTTGGACAGATGTAAATAAAAAAATGAATATAAACAGTGCATAACAGTTGACAACAGTACTATGCTGTTATATACTGTTTGCAACAAAAGCAAAGAAATGGAGGAATCTATGAAACTGATCATCAACAATTCTTCCATGCAGCCAATCTATGAGCAGATCTGCACACAGATCAAGAATAAAATCTTAAGCGGTGAACTGAAACAGGAGGAGATGCTTCCCTCTGTGAGAACCTTCGCGAAAGAACTGAGGGTCAGTGCGTTGACGGTAAAAAAGGCCTACGATGCTCTGGAACAGGAGGGCTTCATCGTTACAGTGCATGGAAAAGGAAGCTTTGTATCCGGAGTCAATCAAGAGCTTCGCATGGAAGAAAAAAGAAAAGAAGTAGAAACGGATCTGGAACAGGCGATCCGCAAAGCAAGGAGCTGCGGCATGACAGAAGCAGAAATACGGGAGCTGTTTGAGCTGATCCTGGAAGATTAGGAGGAGAAGAGGATGGAAGAGATTTTGCTGGATTTAAAAAATGTCAGAAAACAATATGCAAATTTTTCACTGGAATGTTCGATGCAGGTAAAGCGTGGAAGCATCACCGGGCTGATCGGTGCAAACGGAGCCGGAAAGACGAGCATTTTCAAAGCATCACTGGGACTGATCCATACAGACGGCGGTGAGATCCGGATGATGGGAAAGACACCGCAGCAGATGACAAACGAAGACAGAGAAAAAATCGGGGTGGTACTTTCCGATGCGACCTTTCCGAATATTCTGACAGCGGAAGATGCAGGTGCGATCCTGAAAAAGATGTATCATCGGTTTGATAAAGCAGATTTCGAAGAGAAATGCAGAACATTCGATATCCCGATGAATAAAAAGATGAAAGAAATGTCAACCGGAATGAAGGCAAAACTGAAAATTCTGATGGCAATGTCTCATCAGGCAGAAATCCTGATACTAGATGAGCCGACCTCCGGTCTGGATGTGATGGCAAGAGAGGGGATTCTGGATGCTCTGCGTGCCTATATGGAGCAGGAAGAGCGGGCAATTCTGATCAGTTCGCATATTTCCGGGGATCTGGAAAATCTCTGCGATGATCTTTATCTGATCGATCAGGGAAAAATCCGTCTGCACGAAGATACCGATGTTCTGCTGGATCAATACGGTATTTTAAAAGTGACTGAATCCGAGTTTGCGGCACTGGATAAACAATATATTCTGGCATACTGCAAAGAAGATTTTGGATATCGCTGTCTCACCGATCAGAAACAATATTACATGGAAAATATGCCGCAGATCGTGATTGAAAAGGGAACGATCGATGAAGTGATGAAAACCATGTTAAAAGGCAGCAGCCGGAAAGGAATATCGTTATGAGAGGATTGTTCGAAAAAGATATCAGAATAATAAAAAATCAGAAAAAAATGATGCTGATCTTTGCTGGAATGGGAGTTTTACTGCTTCTGTCAGGTGTGGAGATTTCCTTTATCTTGCCTTATATGGCATCCGTGATGACGAGCGTTGCGATCAGCACGATCAGTTATGACAGCATGGACAATGGAAACAGCTTTCTTTTTACCCTTCCGGTCAGAAGAAAAGACTATGCAACAGAAAAATATTTCTTTGTATGCGGATTCGGAGCAGTTTCCGCACTGATCGTAGCTATCGCCTGTGGGATTCTTCTGCTGGTTAGAAAAAGCGAAATGACAGCAGGTGTCCTTGGCGTAGAGACAATGACATGTCTGCTGATTGTGCTTCTCCTTGCAGATCTGCTGGTTCCATTACAGATCAAATTCGGGGCAGAAAAATCAAAGATCGTGATTCTGGTAACGGTTGGTATTCTGGTTCTGGGCTTTGAAATTATGAAAAATCTGGATCAGTACATGCAGGGAATCAGCAGCTGGGGCAGAAATTTATGGCAGATCATCAGCAGTTATAAAATTTTGTTTGGCATTGCCGGAATCCTTTTGGTCGCATTGCTTACCTTCATATCCTGGACGATCTCCTGCCGTGTGCTGGAAAAGCAGGAAATGTAAAAAATATCAGGTCCAAAGGTCAAGAAAAAGAGAAATAGTACTTGACCGGAGGACCTGTTTTTGCTAAAGTTATATTACGATATAGTAATAGGAGCTGCCTGAA
>ENA-ORNZ01001917-ORNZ01001917.1-human-gut-metagenome-genome-assembly--contig:-NODE-1917-length-15799-cov-2.366552_pt1 | contig 15799 bp, 14 predicted proteins | sample MGYA00242124_ERZ509040 | MGnify/ENA primary metagenome ERZ509040 (study PRJEB26280, sample SAMEA2338733) | human gut metagenome | biome: human gut; feature: human-associated habitat; material: faeces... | reverse complement strand
TTTGATGTAGGTGGCGACGGTATGACGGGATACTCGAGCTATGCTACGGAAAGTATTGCATTACGTGGATACGAAAACAGTTCGTTGACACCTTACGGTAGCGAAGGTTATGCATACACCCGTTTGGGCATCGAATTAAGATATCCGTTAATGCTGGAAACAAGTACTAACATTTATGTGTTAGGTTTCTTAGAAGCCGGTAATGCATGGAACGATATCAATAAATTCAATCCGTTCGACTTGAAACGTTCTGCCGGTGTCGGTGTTCGTATCTTCCTTCCGATGATTGGTATGATGGGTATCGACTGGGCTTACGGTTTCGATAAAGTATTCGGTAGCAGCAGTGCCGGTGGTAGTCATTTCCACTTCGTACTGGGTCAAGAATTCTAATTGTTTCATTAAAAAAACTAAACATTATGAGAAAGTCTGTTCTATTTATCATGATGCTGTTTGCTGTCAGTCTGACAGCCAGCGCACAGAAATTTGCTCTGATTGATATGGAATATATCCTAAAGAATATTCCCGCTTACGAGCGTGCTAACGAACAGTTGAACCAATCCTCCAAGAAATGGCAAAGTGAAGTAGAAACGCTTGCCAAAGAGGCTCAAACACTGTATAAGAATTATCAATCGGAAACAGTATTTCTTTCTGAAGAACAAAAGACCAAGAAAGAAGAAGAGATTGTAGCAAAGGAGAAAGAAGCTGCAGAGTTGAAACGTAAATATTTCGGTCCGGAAGGCGAACTCTTCAAGAAAAGAGAAAGTTTGATGAAGCCTATTCAGGATGAAATATACAACGCTGTAAAAGAACTGGCGGAACAGAAAAGTTACTCTGTTGTAGTAGACAGAGCATCAGCAGCAAGTATCATTTTTGCATCTCCGCGCATTGATATAAGTAATGAAGTGCTGGCAAAGTTAGGATATTCAAATTAATTTCATACATTTGCAAGCGATAACCGGAAAGTAATCATTAAAATAAATAATAAAACTATGCTAAAGAAAATTGCACTATTAATTATGTTAGTACTCCCGATGGGTGTATTTGCACAATCAACACTTAAGTTCGGTCACATGAATTCGACTGATATTATTCCTACAATGCCCGAATATACAAAAGCCATTTCGGAATTGCAGGCTTTGGAAAAAAACTACACAGATGAAATTCAACGGACTCAAGCAGAATTCACAAAAAAATATCAGGAATTCCAGCAAGCAATAGCAAAAGATTCTCTACCGCAAAACATTGCAGAAAGAAGACAGAAAGAATTGCAGGATATGGCTGAAAGACAAGAACAATTCCAGCAGGAAGCACAACAGGGAATGCAAAAAGCACAGCAAGAGAAAATGGCTCCTGTATATCAGAAGTTAGACAATGCGATCAAAGCTGTAGGTGAAGCAGAAGGTGTTATCTATGTTTTCGATCTTGCGCGTACGCAAATACCTTATATCGGTGCTCAAAGTATCGATCTTACCACTAAAGTAAAAGCTCAGCTCGGAATTAAATAAAAGAACGACAGCTTAAGTTTTTTATAAGCAACAAATAACAGACAAAGCGAGCTACAAGCAACAAGTTACCGGCAATTTCGACTTAAAATGCCATTTGTAACTTGTAGCTTGTAGCTCGTAACTTTTCCATCATCATGAAACCAAACCTCTCACAAGCCCCCGGCCCTATCGGAGTATTCGATTCGGGTTATGGCGGACTGACCATTTTAAGTAAAATCAGGGAAGCCCTGCCTCAATATGATTACATCTATTTGGGAGACAACGCCCGTGCCCCTTATGGCACACGTTCCTTTGAGATTGTTTATGAATTTACCCTCCAAGCTGTAAATAAATTATTTGAAATGGGATGTCATCTGGTAATTCTGGCATGCAACACAGCTTCGGCAAAAGCGCTGCGTACTATACAAATGAATGATTTACCGGATATAGATCCCCAACGGAGAGTGCTCGGAGTGATCCGCCCTACAGTAGAATGTATAGGCGACATGACTCACAACCGCCACGTAGGGGTATTTGCCACGGCGGGTACCATCAAATCAGAGTCATATCCTCTGGAGATACATAAATTATTTCCGGACATTCATGTCAGTGGAGAAGCTTGCCCGATGTGGGTGTCATTGGTAGAAAACAATGAAGCCAACGACCCCGGAGCCGATTATTTTATTAAAAAGTACACGGACATTCTGTTAGAAAAAGATCCTCTGATCGATGCGATCATATTAGGATGCACACACTATCCGTTATTACTACCTAAAATAAGGCAGTTTGTACCCAGCAATATCAAGGTCGTTTCTCAAGGCGAATATGTTGCTGCAAGCCTGAAAGATTACCTTTATCGCCATCCGGAAATGGCAGCCAAATGCACAGAAGGCGGAGAATGCACGTTTTATACGACAGAAGCAGAAGAAAAATTCACCGAATCCGCATCTACTTTTTTGAATGAGAGAATAAGTGTCAAACGGATAACACTTGAATAAACCGATTGAGTAATCCGTACGCTCTCCATATAATATAAGCCCTCTCTGTATCTTGTTTATACAAAGAGGGCTTTATCTTTATCATATGATTTCATTAACACGATTTCATTAATTTAACGTGAGCTCGATATAACTCACGTTAACCTAACACTTATAAGGGAATAGATCCATCAAAGATTGTAATGGTCACCTTGTCACCTTTCACAACCGCCTTATAATTTTCTCCTGATTTCAACAGTACGGTTTCGGCTACTGTAGCAGTATAAGCCCTACCGTCACTCAACTGCACTTGAAAAGGAGTTCCTTTTTCAATTTTTTGTGGCAGAAGGTTAATAGCAATAATCGCTTTTACACCTCTTGTCGTGCTATTCGCTACACATTCAAATTTAGTATATTCCTTTTCGTCAAGAGTAGTAACAGAACCATCTTTCAAGTTCTGAACACCTTTATTCTTTAACAAAGCACCGACCTCAATACTGCCCGGATAAGGATTGCCATCCTCCTCAAGAACTTCTACTGCCAAAGGGACCATCACGCGTTTAAACTGAAGACATACCTGCTGCTGACCGTTGACCGCTTTCGCCTGCCCGAACAAATAATCATCCGTTCCTCCTTTCAATACACGAGTCTCCGCACCGGATACATCTTCCGGCAAACGCGGGTAATGGGCATAAAAGAGAACCTCATCCGCCTTTCCGAATTCTTCCCATGAACGAGTATCTTCTCTGAGGTTAAACACTGTAAACGCATCATCCAATTCGGTACGCATTGAAATCACATCAATGGAAGTACCACCGGCCCGTGATAGAACTTCATCACCAATCACAACACTGGTGAAGTTAATCGTTCGAGCGGTTATCAACTCTTCCGATTCATTTTGCTGACAGCTCCAAAGGCAACTCAACGCCAGACTCATAAGAAATACTTTTGTTTTCATTTGTTAGGGTATTAAATATATAAAAACTAAGAATATGGTATTATAAATACAAAACGACACCCTTTCGTGTACTTAGAATCAAGAGTCAGGCTCCCTCCCAACTTATCTGCAATTCCCCGACAGATCGAGAGTCCCAGTCCGGTACCCTGCGAATAACTGTCAAGTTTGGCAAATCTGGAGAAAACCGCCTCCTGCTTTTCCAAAGGAATGCCAGGCCCTGTGTCGGTTATAGTAAAACAGATCCGCTGTCCCTCCTTCATTATACTATATGCCAATGTTATATCACCCGACGGAGTGAATTTTGCAGCATTATGCAGCAAGTTCACCAACACCTGCATGATACGCTCCGGATTACTTTTCACGATAAATTCTTCACGGGCCGGCTGGAAATGCAATTCCACTCCCTCTTGCACATCTTTACGAATATTATCCACACTCAACTTACAACAGTCATTTATATTGGTCATGATATCAGCCGGCATCTTTCCGGTCTTATCCAGATCAGACAACTCGAGCACATCTGTTATCAGCCGAAGGAGGTTATTACTGTTCTCCTCTATAATAGAAGCATATACCTTAGTATCCGGATCATCCTGATAGTGGTCTCCCAATATTTGAGAGAATCCCACAATCGAATTTAACGGTGTACGAATTTCGTGCGACATACTTTGTATAAACAACGTTTTCATCTGGCTGGCGGTCTCTGCCGCATTTTTTGCTTTCCGTAATTCTTCCTCCGAATGGAGAAGCCGTTTATTCAAGCGATTCTCACGATACAAAAATATAAATACGAAAACCAGTAAGGTAACCAGCGAAATTATGAGAAGTTGCTTATTATGCAGTTCTTTTTTCTGTGCCTGAAGCACTAACTCTTTTTTCTCGGCATTCAATCTTTCCATATTGACCAGAGTGGCAAATCCACTGATGGATTGTTCTTCATTACTTTGCCTTATGGAATCTTCCAGCAAAATATATTTGGCCAAAAAATCCGTTGCAAGATCCTTTCGCCCCATCGCCCGGTATATTTCACCTTTCATACGATAATGGCTGCCTTGCAACGCATGTTCGTTAAGCCGCAGTTCTTCCTCTATTTGTTTATCGGCAGCCACCAAAGCTTTCTGATATTGTTTGGTTTGCTTGTAATAAAAGACTTCATTCTCGTAGTAAAGCTTCTTATAAATATCCAGTTTTTTATCCTCTTCGACCAGCACTTTGGCCTCCTGCAATCTATTCCAAGCCTCGCCCGGATTATCTATGGCAAGATAATAGTGTACATATCCCAATTTTGCAGAAAAAACATGCGTACTTGCATTGGCCGTAGATTCCGCTTTTTTCAGCATTTCGAGAGCTTTAGAAATATCTCCCTGGTTGATATAGTATTTGGCTACCTCCGTATAAGAAGTTGAAATATTATAATTATCAACATGATAAGTTTCAGTCAGTTCGATTCCTTTCAGGCAATATTCAATAGCCAGACTCTTCAAATCTTTGATTTCATAAATCTGATACAGACTGTTATAACAATAAAGCAATCCGATTTTACTATCTCTTTTTTGTGCATCCTTAAGCATTTCCTGAGCCTCATACAAGGCAATATTACTTTTTCCTGTTTTGAGATAATATAAAATCAAACGGTTGTTCCAAACGAAATAATAGTATTTAGGCTGATTGGTTTTCTCCGCAAACTCCTTAACCACCTTCGTATAATGAATGATACTGTCTTCTTCATCTCCCTTAAAATAATAATGGTCTAATTTCAGAGTCAATGCTACAGCTTGCATGCGCTGATCTCCTTTTTTTTCAGACATCCAATATAATGTATCCGCCATGTGAAGAACTTTCGAATCACCGACATTCTCCTGACAACGCTGAAAGTAAGAATAAAGTTCACTATCTACATTAAACTCTTTTTCTTCTTGCGCACAGACTGTACAACAAAGAATAAGAGAAATGACAAATAATATTCTCCGAGAGGGGATCGTTCTCATATTTCTGCAAGATTAATGGCGTGGTTGTGTTTCGCAAATATACATCTATTTTTGACGTTTAGGCAATAAATTGATTAATTTATTCACTTTATTGTGTATTTTGCTCACACTATTAAGAAAAGCAGAAACAAAGAGCTCTCTTTTTGTGCCCGTCCACAGTTACTATCCAAAGCGTTTCAAACAGTGTGTAAAGGATACGAAACATACATAGAGTGCTGTATTATCGAAAATAAACAAAATAGTCTCTTACTTTTTCATCTCCCGATGCCATTTTTCTGAAATTATCGTGTACATTTGTAGAAGTATAAACACCTTAATACCCCAAAAAATTATGAAAGAAGAAGATAATAGCCGTTTAGTTGAAGTGTTTTCCGGTTCGAGATGGGAAGCAGAACTCATCAAAGGTCTGCTTGAAAGCAATGAAATAGCAGCCGCCTTGAAAGACGGCCTCATCACAACGATAGCTCCCTATATCAGCCCTACCGTATCTGTAATGGTGACAGAGGACTGTTATGAACCTGCAATGGAAATTATAAGAAACCGCGAGAAAGCAGAAAACGATTAAGACGATCGAGCGCCTCGCGGATATTCTCTAACGAGTTGGCATACGAAAAACGAACGTATCCCTCTCCTCCTGTACCGAAGTCGATTCCCGGTGTAATTCCAACATGTGCCTGCTCCAATACTTCGAAAGCAAATTTATAAGAATCCTTTGTAAATTTGCGGGCATCGGCAAAAATATAAAAAGCTCCTTTAGGTTCGACCTGGATACCGAATCCCATTTCGCGAAGGCGCCCGATCATGTATCGACGGCGCTCGTCATAGGTAGCACGCATTCTTTCCACATCAGGGGCAGCATACCGAAGCGCAGCAATACCGGCTTGCTGAGCTATACTGGGAGCACAGATAAAAAGATTCTGCTGTAATTTCTGTAAAGCCCGCATGCAAGTTTTAGGCGCTATCACATAGCCGAGCCGCAATCCGGTCATGGCAAAACGTTTTGAAAAACCATTCAGAACAAATGCCTGATCCGTAAATTCCAGAATACTACGGGCACGTCCTTCATAAACCAATCCATGATAAATCTCATGCGAAATCACAGGAACTCCAAGCCCGGCAATCTCTTTCAAAAAACGATCTTCCAATAAAAGTCCGGTAGGATTCATCGGAGAATTGATGAAAATAGCTGCCGTACGGGTCGTGATAAACTTTTTGATATCTTCTATATTGTATTGTAACCCGTTTTCCGGACGAAGCGGAACCAACACAGGTTTTGCCTGTGCGGCCAGCACAAAATTGCGATAACAGGCATAACCGGGATTGGAAAGAATCACCTCGCTGTCCGGACGGCAAAGCAGCAACAAAACCAGCAGGATAGCCGGCGAAGAACCGGAAGTCACCACAATACAATCGGGGTCTACCGTCACCCCGTATTCCTGCTGATGAAAAGCAGCAATTTCCTTCCTCAATTCAGGATCCCCCAAAGAGTGAGTGTAATGAGTCAAATGAGAATCATACGCTTTCTTGGCTGCTTCGGCAACACAGACAGGAACATCAAAATCGGGTTCACCTACTTCCAGATGAATAATATCGATACCTTGTTTCTGCAATTCATTGGCACGTTCCAATACGTCCATAACGATGAACGAGGTCATTTGTTCCACCTGAGGGTTAGTCTGCTTCATGGGTCTACTTGTTTTTTCGGGGTACAAAGATACGCATTTTTCAACCTAAATAATGCCGGGACAGGTCTTTTCATTCATGAGATTAAGTTGATTTCACACCCGCCTAACTTTCATTACGATAAAAAGTCCTATATTTGTGCTTTCAAATCGTTAGCAAAATGAAACAAGAGTTTACAAGAATTGCCGTAAAGGTAGGAAGTAATGTACTGACACGCCGGGATGGGACATTGGATGTAACCCGCATGTCAGCCCTTGTCGACCAGATAGCCGAACTGCACAAGGCGGGCGTAGAAGTAATCCTCATCTCTTCGGGTGCCGTAGCCTCCGGCCGTAGCGAAATACGGACTCTAAAGAAGCTGGACAGCATAGACCAGCGTCAACTCTTCTCGGCCGTAGGCCAAGCGAAACTAATCAACCGGTATTATGAATTATTCCGCGATCATGGTATCCCGGTGGGACAAGTGCTGACTACCAAAGAGAGTTTCGGCACACGACGCCATTACCTGAACCAAAAAAACTGCATGACAGTCATGCTGGAAAACGGAGTAATTCCTATAGTAAACGAAAACGATACCATCTCGGTCACCGAACTGATGTTCACCGACAATGACGAACTATCCGGTCTCATCGCTTCGATGATGGACACGCAGGCACTTATCATTTTAAGCAACATAGATGGTATTTACAATGGTTCTCCCAACGACCCGTCTTCTTCCGTCATCCGGGAAATCGGCCACGGCAAAGACCTGTCGAGCTATATACAAACCAGTAAGTCGAGTTTTGGCAGAGGCGGCATGCTGACAAAGACCAACATCGCACGCAAAGTAGCCGACGAAGGCATTACCGTCATCATTGCCAATGGAAAACGGGATAATATCCTGGTCGACATTCTGCAAAAACCGGAAGAAACTCTTTGCACCCGCTTCACCCCGTCGCAGGAACCGGTATCCAGTATAAAAAAATGGATTGCACACAGTGAAGGCTTTGCCAAAGGTGAAATACATATGAACGAATGCGCCACGGAAGTTTTGAATTCGGACAAGGCCGTGAGCATATTACCAGTCGGTATCACCCGTATTGAAGGTGATTTCGAAAAAGATGACATGCGCATCATTGACTTTCGCGGGAATGCAGTAGGAGTAGGTAAAGCAAACTGCGACTCCGCACAGGCCCGTGAAGCAATGGGGAAGCATGGCAAAAGACCTGTAGTGCACTATGATTATCTGTATATAGAATAATAGATTTTAGAGCCCAAAGATATGAACCTCAAAGAAACATTTACCGCCGTACAGGCAGCCAGCCGGAAACTGGCTCTACTGGACGACCAAACAATCAACCGGATACTGAATGCGGTAGCAGATGCCGCCATCGCCGAAACTCCGTTCATCTTAAGCGAGAATGCAAAAGATCTCGCACGAATGGAACAGAGCAATCCGAAATACGACCGGTTAAAGTTGACGGAAGCACGGCTAAAAGGAATTGCAGCCGATACTCGCAACGTGGCTACCCTCCCCTCGCCATTGGGACGGGTATTGAAAGAAACCGTCCGCCCCAATGGGATGAAACTGACAAAGGTCTCTGTCCCGTTCGGTGTCATCGGCATCATTTATGAAGCGCGCCCCAACGTCAGTTTCGATGTATTTTCCCTTTGTCTCAAAAGCGGCAACGCCTGTATCCTGAAAGGAGGAAGTGATGCCGACTGCTCCAACCGGGCCATAGTCAGCGTTATCCACGATGTGTTAAAGCGTTTCGGCGTAGATACACATATCGTAGAACTCCTGCCGGCCGACCGGGAAGCCACGGCGGAACTCCTGCATGCCGTAGGATATGTAGATCTCATCATTCCGCGCGGCAGCAGTAATCTGATAAATTTTGTACGCGAGAATGCAACGATCCCTGTCATTGAAACAGGGGCGGGTATCTGCCATACTTATTTCGACGAATATGGAGATACGGCCAAAGGAGCCGCCATCATCAATAATGCAAAAACACGCCGCGTCAGTGTATGCAACGCACTGGATTGCGTTCTCATCCACGAGAAGCGACTGAACGACTTGCCGGAAATCTGCAAAAAATTACAAGACAGCAACGTCATTATCTTTGCCGACCCCCAAGCCTATCACAGTCTGGAAGGGCATTATCCGCCGGCACTCTTGAAACCGGCTACCCCGGAAAGCTTCGGCACAGAATTTCTGGACTATAAGATGGCAATCAAAACCGTGAAAAGTATTGAAGATGCCTTGGGGCATATTGCAGAATACAGTTCCAAGCACAGCGAAAGCATCATCACAGAAAATAAGGAATGCGCCGCCCTATTCAGTAAAATTGTAGATGCCGCTTGTGTATATACCAATGTATCCACGGCCTTTACCGACGGAGCACAATTCGGATTGGGAGCCGAAATCGGTATCAGTACGCAAAAATTGCATGCTCGCGGTCCGATGGCACTCGAAGAAATAACCTCCTACAAATGGATCATTGAAGGAGACGGACAAACGAGGGAGAGTTGAGAAGAGATGAGAGAGGGAAGAATGGAGATGGGAGAAGTATAATTAAAAAAATAGAGAGATATGAAGAAATTTACTTGTGTACAGGACATAGGCGATTTAAAAATCGCCTTGGCCGAAGCATTTGAGATTAAAAAAGACCGTTTTAAATATGTAGAGTTGGGAAGAAATAAGACTTTGATGATGATCTTCTTCAATTCCAGCCTGCGTACACGCCTGAGTACCCAAAAGGCGGCACTCAATTTAGGGATGAATGTTATTGTTCTCGACATTAATCAGGGGGCATGGAAACTGGAAACCGAACGGGGAGTTATCATGGATGGCGACAAACCGGAACATCTGCTGGAAGCCATTCCGGTGATGGGGTGTTATTGCGACATCATAGGCGTACGCTCTTTTGCACGTTTCGAGAATCGTGATTATGACTATGAAGAAGTAATCATTAACCAGTTCATCAAATACTCCGGTCGTCCGGTGTTCTCGATGGAAGCAGCCACGCGCCATCCGTTGCAGAGTTTTGCCGACCTTATCACCATTGAAGAATACAAAAAAACCGCTCGGCCGAAAGTGGTCATGACTTGGGCACCCCATCCCCGTCCATTGCCACAAGCCGTACCGAATTCGTTTGCCGAATGGATGAATGCAACCGATTACGATTTTGTAATTACCCATCCCGAAGGTTATGAACTCGATCCGAAGTTTGTAGGCCGTGCAAAGGTGGAATACGACCAAATGAAAGCTTTCGAAGGAGCCGACTTTATCTATGCCAAGAATTGGGCTGCCTATACAGGTGACAATTACGGACAGATCTTAAGCAAAGACCGCGAGTGGACAGTAAGTGACCGCCAGATGGCAGTGACCAACCATGCTTATTTCATGCACTGTCTGCCTGTACGCCGTAATATGATCGTAACGGACGACGTCATCGAAAGCCCGCAGTCTATCGTCATACCGGAAGCTGCCAATCGTGAAATATCGGCCACAGTCGTATTGAAAAGACTACTGGAAGGATTGCAATAAGCAGCCTCAACACAGCATATCACAACAACAAAAGCTCCGGTTATCCGGCGGGAATACCGCAGACAACCGGAGCTTTTTCACTAAAACCATATTCAGCCTTCAACAGGCTATCCCAACACTACTGAAAGAATATCTTCTTCCCGTTTCTTATATAAATACCTCTCTGAGGATTCTGAACCACCCTACCGGACAAATCATAGATAATGCCATCTTCATCGGCAGCCTCACTAACCGTCTCCTCGATACCGGTCGAACTTGAAGCAGGTGTCAGATTTATATAGAAAAGATTATGCGAATCCGCCTTTGTCAATTCGTGCGAGCCGGCAGCTAATTTATAGGTAAGGATACCGTCTGAATCGCTTGCAACTTTCGTCCCGTCAATTTTAATATTAGGTGTTTTATCAGCTTTTCCAAAAACCAAAGTCAGCGTCATTTCCTCCTCTATTGTGAATTTTACAGAAGTGGCACTTTCCATTTTCAAACACCAATCATACTCCGTCCCGTTTACAGTTACCGAACCTTTATCTTTAGAATAGTTGCCTGTTACCGTATAAAAATCATTGGACGGTTTCTTATCAGCCGTGAAATAACAGGAATAATCGCCGTCCACCGGCGGCACAGGTTTATCATCACCGTCGCCATCGCCATCACCGTCACCATCACCGTCACCACCGGAAGTATCGCCGAAAACACCAACCAATTGAGAAGTATAATTAGTGATTGCAGACTTCAACGCAGTATTTACAGCAGACGAAGCGTCGTCAACCGCATTGTCAAAAGACCATTTAAAATCACCGTGCTGCATACGTCCGGCACCATATTGTCCGGAAACAATTCCCGGAATATCCGTTGCCACATCAACAGCGTATGTATACATCTTGCTCTTATCCGTATCAAAATTATTATAAGACGTACCTCCGGAAAGAGTCACATAAGAAGCCGGTACAACTTCATCACGTGTTTCCGCCTCATAACAATCAAAACTTGTAGCTGATTGCTTGTGTGTCACAAGTTTAAAATTGGAGGATTTCTCCGCGTAAACATTCCCATATGCTTTGATCATCCCACCGGTCTCTCCGCTAAAAGTTGCATTTTTCTCTCCATTTACAATATCTGTACCCTGCAAAGAAATCATCATCGGCTTATTTGTATTACGGAAATAGTTACTTTCTACAAATACGTTCGAACCGGTAGTAGCTCCCACCCCATATTTTGAGATACCGTCAAAATAATTGTTGTATACATGTACGGTCATTGTACGCACACGAGGATGGCGCGAATCCGAGTGATCGAACCAATTATGATGATAGCTGATAAAATTCTCTCCCGTTTCGGATGTCATACCACAAAGAGCCATCTTACCCGAATCCCAAAAACGGTTGTAAGAGAAAGTCATATATTTGGAATCTGCCTTACAATCCAAAGAACCGTCACCTTTAGCCTGGTCCGAAGCACTACCGGTTTTACCATAAAAGAAATCAATATTATGCACCCAGCAATTACTATTATCCGTATCCAACGAGATACAATCATCCATACAGAGCATAACCGCAAAGTTTCTAATTTCAACACTCTTGCAATTTCTCAGCAAAATGCCGAATCCCCGGATTGTAGCATCATTTCCCACTCCCTCAAGGGTGATGTTCATCTCGCTGTTCGCATTCTTTCCTTTAATCTGTAATCCCTCCGCACTACTGGAAAAATGGTCCATGTCATTTGCTTCAATCAGGCCGATGATACGAATTACCAAAGGTGTCGTATCATACCCTTTCTGACGTGCATCGATAATGGTTTGAAGTCCAGTGAAGGTTTCAACCTTGCCCTTATTGTCTGTGACAACAGGACAGGTCACCGTTTTAGCGGTCTTAGAGGTAACATAAAGCACTTTAGCATTATCCTTCAATGTTCCGTCATCCTTATATGCACCTACACCCGAATAATTGAAATGAGCAAATCCCGCACGATCGTGCGCTTTCACTTCAAATGTAGAAGACTCAACAGCCTGACCGGTCATTTCCGTTCCCTCTTCATCCACCGGTACTATTTTAAATTGATAAATTCCGGCTTTGACACCTATCACATCCGCACGCCCGTAATCTCCATAATTACGTACCAGTTCCGCATCCAATTTGGAATAAGAGCCGTCAACCGACTTACAATAAACGCTATAGGTAGAAGCCCCTTCTACCAGATTCCAAGTGACATAGCCCGATTCGAACCAGCCTCCCACCTCTTTGATGGAAGTAGCAGCCGATAAAGCCATCGGCATTAATAAGGTAAAGGCAAACAAAAGTAAAGTTTTGAATTTCATAGTCTCCAATTTTATTAATTATATATTCAATGAAAAAAATCGCGGGTTTGACGACTGCAAGATTACGGAGAACTACGAAAACCCATGTGTAATAATAAGCCTTTTATGTAGAAAAAACGGTTTGCCGGGCTTTATCACCCAACAAACCGCTTTATAGTAAGCCTCTCCCCGCCCTCTCCGTGGGAGAGGGAGTAAGAAATGACTCGCAAACAATTGATTAGTAGTACTAACTTTGGCTCCCTCTCCCACGGAGAGGGTTGGGGAGAGGCTGTTTACTGTTCAATTGTCTTTCCTGCCTGCTGCCAGGCATTAAATCCTTTATCCAATTCAAAAACCTGATATCCCCGTTCACTCAAAATATCAGCCGCCTTCTTACTACGCTTTCCACTGCGACAATAAACCGCCACCGGCCTGTCTTTCTGAAGAGTAGAATCGGCAATGGCAGCAAACGAATCATCAAGTACGTTGATATTGATCGAAGCAGGGATACGTCCTTCCGAATATTCGGCCAAAGTACGAACATCCAGACGTTGCACATCGGAAGCTTCTATCAGAGACTCAAAGTCATTCACCGACAGCGACTTAAACTCGCCCTTCTGCTGGCAAGAGAAAAGCGTAGAGAAAAACAGGAAAACTCCTGTAAACAATTTATTCATCTTTGATATTTTTTATCGGGTTAGTATTAAGTTCGTTTCAGCCAGATTATTTAGCAGCCAGATAATTAGACAACGGATTCGCATACATCAGCAACATCTTTTCGCGCAGAAACGGAATATCTTTATTCGGGATATCGATCTTGCCCAGTTGCTGCTCTATATAGTTTTCAAAATGAGCCTTTTCTTCCGGAGTATAGTAACCGGTAAATTCATCGGTCCCCGTCCGTAAATCATGAGCGATGTAATTACCCGGATACAAACGGTAACTGGCATGAATACGTTGGTCTATCAATGAAGAAATGTGCGCAAACAGCTCCGTCTTCGGCAAGCTGCGATCCATCTTTTCAAGAACATCATTTATGCAGGGAGCGGCCTGGAAATGTACTTTTCCCTTATAGCCGAACAGCCCCGTTTCCATATTACGCAAATCATCCTGCGTCGTTTTCTTATATCCCTCGATATCCCTTTTCAACTGAAACTCCTGCGCCTTGAGAAAATCGCAAGGGTCATATTCATACGAGATCGCCATCGGAGCTATGTTTATCTCCATCAGACGGTCTATAAGATCCCCTTCACCACCCATAGCCAACATCTTGAGCACGCTGTCCTGCGTACGGTCATTGGAGTCTTTGGCACGTCCTTCGCGCTGTGCAATCCAGACGGATTGATTCTTCTCCAGGATTGTGTAATGGATGTATCGTGACATGCGGGCAGAAGATTCCAGCATCTGACGCATGGTCAGCGCACGCTGCACAATAAACGACTTATTGACACGGACAAACTTCTTGATCCACGGATAGATCAGCAGATTGTCTCCGATCGCAATTTCTACTGTATCCATGCCCTGGTCCACAAGCAAAATCGAAAGGAAGCCCGAATCAAGAATGATATCCCGATGGTTGGTTATATACACATACGCCTTCTTTTTATCCGGTAGTGCCGTATGATCGAGAGTCAGGCCATTCGTATGCCTTTCGGACAGTTTCCAAAGGATATCATAGCAGAAGGTCTTCTGGAAATCCAGCTTTGTTTTGCAAGCACGTATTTTCTGGGCCAGAATCTCAAAAGGCACATTCGGTATCACAGTACAAGCGGCTTTCTGAAATGCCGGATCGGCAATTAATTCCTCGAATATACGGGGAAGTTCTTCGTCGTGATAAGGACGGATTTCATCAAACTCTGTTGTATTCATAACGCGTCACTAAAATTTATTCTCTATTATATCAGTCATTACATCCTTTATATCCAATCCGGCAGCACGCACTTGTTGTGGAATAAAACTGGTAGCTGTCATTCCGGGAGTCGTATTTACTTCAAGCAGGTTTATCTTATCACCGGCCGTAATGATGTAATCGACACGGATAATTCCCGAGCATCCCAAGATGTCATAAATGGCAGAAGTCAACGTTTGTACACGGCGTGTCAACTCATCGGAAATACGGGCCGGAGTAATCTCATCCACTTGTCCGTTGTATTTGGCATCGTAATCGAAAAATTCATTGTCGGTTACCACCTCCGTTATAGGAAACACTACTGATTTCTGTTTTGTTTTGTAGCAACCGCAAGTTATTTCAGTACCATCCATGAACGCTTCTACCAGCACTTCCTGCGCTTCACTGAATGCTTTCAGAATGGCGGGCTGTATTTGTTCACGGGTTTTCACTTTCGTCACTCCGAAGCTGGAACCTCCTAAACTCGGCTTGATAAAGCAGGGCAGACCGATTTTCTCTATCACGTCTTCATCCGAAACGGTTTGCCCCTGGCGAAGCAGTAACGACTCGGATATCCGAATACCGAAAGCCTTGAGATACTGGTTACAGATAAACTTATCATAAGTCATGGCAGCCGCCAATACTCCACAGCAGGAATAAGGGATACGCATCATATCGAAATACCCCTGAAGACGCCCGTCTTCACCCGGAGTGCCGTGAATAGTGATATAGGCGAAATCAAACTTCACCTTTTCCGCCCCTTTCATGAAGCTAAAATCATTGCGGTCTACCGGCGCCTTGCGTCCATCAGGCAGTTGCACTTCCCAACGGAGTCCTTCCATCTCGACGATATACAAATCATACTTCTCCTTGTCTATAAAAGAGTATATCCCCTGTGCACTACGCAGGGATACATGAAATTCGGAGGTATCACCTCCTGCCACGATAGCAATTGTGCGTTTCATTCTAATTCTCTGTTACTTATATAGCTTCTCCACTTCT
>ENA-ORNZ01001906-ORNZ01001906.1-human-gut-metagenome-genome-assembly--contig:-NODE-1906-length-15925-cov-6.345558_pt1 | contig 15925 bp, 20 predicted proteins | sample MGYA00242124_ERZ509040 | MGnify/ENA primary metagenome ERZ509040 (study PRJEB26280, sample SAMEA2338733) | human gut metagenome | biome: human gut; feature: human-associated habitat; material: faeces... | reverse complement strand
GGAGGCACAGGATAATGGCGAGGAAGAAGACGATTGAGGCAATTGAAACCGAAATATCCAAAGTGAAATCTGGTATGTCCAAGCTGCAAGACCGATATGATAAACTATCAGAAAAGCTTGAGGAACTGCAGGAACAGAAACGCCGAATGGAAGCTGACGCCATCATGGAAGCCTATCTGAAAAGCGGTAAAAATTTTGATGAGATTATGACGTTTTTGAGTCCATGATGGCGTTTAGTGTAACTTTTTTGCAGAGTTCACATTATTATTTTACTTGTAAATGCAACACTTGTTGTAAATAGAAATAAGGTGGTGTATAATGAGAAGTCGTAACCAGATAATGATGAGACAGATGGAAGAGTTTGTTGACGATTATTATATGACACATCACACAACTCCCAAGTTACAGGAAATAGCCGATAATTTTCGTACAGTCAAGAGTACAGTTCCCCGTTACCTGACGGAGATGGCCGAGAGGGGGATGATTGAGTACAAGGACGGAGTGGTTTCTACATCTAAGACCAGGAAGTTTGATACAGAGGTCATGAATATTGGTATTGTGGGTTCTGTATCCTGCGGTATTCCGATGTTGCAGGAGGAATATGTAGAAGAGTATGTGACACTTTCGGCTTCCTTATTTGGCAAGGGTGAATTCTATATCGTCCGGGCGAATGGCAATTCCATGATTGGTGCCGGAATTGATGATGGAGACCTGGTGCTGATCCGCAAGCAGCAAGAGGCAAACGAAGGTCAGATTGTTGTAGCTCTTGTAAAAAATGAAAATACCTTGAAACGCTTCTTTATAGATAAGAAACGTGGTTGTGTTCGTCTCCACCCGGAGAATCCTGAAATGAAAGATATTTTGGTAAAGAGCTGTCAGATTCAGGGAGTGGCAGTTCATGTGATTAAGTCATTGCAGTAAAATTGAAATTTCCAGGAAGGTCTATAGTGGTAATAGGTTCGGAATGGACGGATTGATGAAAGCTCAGTTTGAATTTTGATATAGGAACAGACAGCGTAAGATTAGCCGAGGATCCGCTTTCACGCTACGGAACAGTCTGTTGCCTGCTCATCAACGGTTTTTATTTTCCCTTATCCGTATGAGTAAGAAAGATGATTACTTAGGAGGATTGTTTAATGAGAGATACCGTATTAGTTGAAATCAACGAAGAAGAGAGAATGCAGAGGGACGCAGACTTACGGCTTACGTCAATGATGCGCCAGATTACGGGACATGGTAATGATGCGATGGTGAAACGTCGGAAGGACGGGACGCTTGTTGCATACGAAAATAAAATGAATAAGATATCCGGTTGATAAGTGGATCAGTCGAAGGACTAAGCGGAGTTCATAGCTTGCAGCACATTGCTGTGGGTGGTGGCTCCGCTTTTTTGCTTTATTTTAAAAATACGCAACATTGTGCAACATGCTATTGACAGTATAGCATAAGCATGATAAAATTTTATTATGCAACAGCACGCAACACATGGAGGGTATGTAAGGTGGATATTGATAATGAAAATAAATCGTTACAAGTAAATCTATATCAGGAGCGTTATCTATTTAAGATACACGATACGAATTTGGATGATTTGTCTGAATGTGTAAAACAGGCATTGGGAAGCAAAAGCATAAGACAATTTGCATCAGAAATTGGAACAACTCCATCTACCATTTCTCGTATATTGAATAAAAAGATACTGGAACCATCGGAAGAATTGATTATTAAAATCGGTCTTAATGCGGATGCAGATTCCGGAGTGACGGTAGAAAAATTGCTCGCTATCTGCGGAAGGGGAACCAGAGCTGCGATGATGCGTGACGCAGGATCAAGATTTGAGAAAGAAGCCGCTGAAGCAATCAGCCAGTATTTAAGAGATAAAGGATATACGGCAAAACTGTCTAAAGAAGTAAGAACACAAAACAGGTTGCGATATGACTTTGTGATTGAAACAGATGCTCTCTCCGGCGAACCATGTTTGTGGGCTTTTGATGTAAAACTTATCTTACCAATGAGTCCGCTGGGGCCAGCTGGTTCAGGAAGAACCAGAAGATTGCTGGATTCGATATTTGCCAACTTTTATGTGGAACAGAATGAATATGACCGAGTTTCGGTTGTAGTGAATAACAGAGAGATATTTAAGCAATTAAAAAATCAGCTATGTAATTTATCTATCAGGGACAGCTTTTCGATTGTTTTAGTTGCAGGTTCAAGCGTTGTCGATGAATTTGTAGTTACAAACAGTGTGAACAGCACGGTTGTATTGAAAAATGACAGGAAAGAGAGGTTATGCGATGGGGACAATGGTTCGGAAAATCAATAGACGGATTATTTTGGGAGGATTGCAATATGCAGGAGGATGCGGTATTAATGGTCTTTAGTGACAAGGAAAAAGTTCTCAGAAAAGAGGACTTAGAGATTTTTTCAACGATTCGTAAAATCACAGCGAAAGGAAATGATGTGGTGGTGAAGCGTCGGAAAGATGGATCACTTGTTGCATACGAAATTAAAATGAATAAGATAACCGGCTAATAAGTGGGTTAGCCGAAGGACTGAACGGAGTCATGACTTACAGCTTTTTTTGCTGTGGGTTTTGGCTCCGTTTTTTTGTCGTCAAATCAGAAAAACGGTATATCTGGTTAATTTGTAAAAAATTCAAAAACTGAATGCAATTTACCTGCGTTTCCACCGGCTTTCTTTGGGATATGTGAAAGGGAAGCACAGGGACAAAAAAGAGCTCTTGCTCTCGTTCAAAAAAACGGGTGAGTCAAGGGCTGATTTGTGTTGTGAGAGAGATGGTTTGACCGCCCGTAAGCCAAAAAAGGCAGAAAGGTGGTCAAAATGTTGACATTCAGAGAATTAAAAGAACTTTTAGACGAGGCACCGGAGATGGACAGAGTACCGTCCATGAGAGAACTTATGAGAACCGGTACAATATTTATGGAACGTCCGGTTGTGAATGGAGTCGTGACGGTCTTTACCAACGGCCTGGCATTGTTTGAAGAATTCGACAGACATACAGTGTTCCCGGTACATTCCTGTGGTGCTTACGTTTATGGTGGTTCCATTACAGCTGTAATTCCAGAAGCTGATTTTGATGATGCGGACTGGCCGGTACGTCTGGTACTGGAAGGTGAAGACAGGATTGAACATTCCCGTGTGAATTGTGATTCTGACAGGGGAAATATTTCCCACAGTGGAATGGAAGATAGCAAAATGATGGCCGATCATAATGATCCACTGGAAGCAATTTTAGAGGAGGAGAGACGTCAGCAGGCTCATGAATGTCTGAAACTTGCCACTGAAAAGCAGCAACAGGCCATTCGTGCCTATTATGAAGCAGATGAGAATATGGCGAAAGCAGCAGAGCTTCTTGGCATTAAAAGACAGACCTGTGACCAGCATGTGCGTTCAGGGATTGAGCGTATCCGTAGGAAATGCAGGAAGGAGGATTTCTAAAATTCATGAATGGGTTGGTGAATCTTTCGGATATAAAGCTTGAGGAAGGCTTGAAAGGGAAAGAAAGACTTCAGGCTTTTCTTATACAGATAAAGGATCCCTATCACTATCAGGACAGTGAGTGGGAAGTGACGAACCGTTTTACCGGGACAGCTTCGTTGGAGAGCTGCCTGGTTCATTATGAACTCACGACTTTCAAACATCCATTTTCCTGCTTCGGAGCCACACGCAAATGCTGTTGTATAAGCCCTATTAAAAATCGGACGTAACAGTTTATCAATTTTTTGATGCTCGCAAGTTGTGTTATGACTATGTGCTAAGATATTTCTACATATCTTTCAAATTTATCGAGGGACCGAATGAATATATGCTGTTGGATACTGGATTTTTGCTATATTCCGCAACGAAAATGGAAGAGCTAAAAATTACAAAAATTGAGCGGCAGGAAAACGATGAAGCGGAAATTTATATTTGGGACGAGGGAGATAAGCTGTAAACCTTGCGGAGTCAGTACACAAAAAGTGCGGAAGAAGCGAAAAAAGATCATAAAATCGTGGAAAGAAAATAAAAGGTAATATTTTATCCGCAATTTTTGACGGATTTCCTTTTATTAAAGAGAAATCTATGGTAGAATATTTGGGCATGTATTGACATTTTACGATGGAATCATGCAGAAATTCATAGAAAAGTAAGGTGTTAGGACAGATTCTATGTTATAATAAATAAGATAGAAGCTGGGAGAGAGTATTATGTACGAAAATAAGAAAACATTCGAGAGTATTCTCGTACTGATCGTTGACTTGTGCAGCCTGATTGTCAGTATGGGAATTGCCTTCTGGATCCGTTATGGGATCTTTTATGGAAGGTTTGAGCATGGAGATCAGATCTGGCTGCTTTTATTCGCGATAGCCCTATATGGTCTGATCTTTGTGCTGATGGATTTCAGCCATCATTTTTTCCGGAGAGGAATGTTCGATGAGTTTGTAAATGTTGTGAAGTCGGAGCTGATCTTTTCGGCAGTCCTGATTATGGCGCTGTTTGTGATGCACCGTTCTGCGGATCTCTCACGTCTCGTTTTAGGTTATCAGATCGTGATCAATACAGTCGTGATGTATGCGGCGCGAGTGATCTTTAAGCAGTATATGGTAAAGGTCTACCGGAACAGCCGCCACAGTAACCGTCTTCTTGTTGTCACTTCATCAGATCAAGCCGGGGATGTGATTGAGAATCTTAAGGAGTATAATGAATGGAACCGAACGATCGCAGGTCTGGTACTTACGGACGAGGCTAAGGCGGAAGAGATCGGCGAGATCCCGGTGGTCGCACACCGCGAGGACTTCTTAAATTATGTAATCCGGAACGATGTGGACGAGGTATTTATCATCGATGACAAGCTGATGCGCACTCCGCTTATGAACGAATGGGTCCGTGAGCTGGAACAGATGGGAATCATTGTGGATGTAAATATTGATGCGTTTGATCTTTCAGTTTCCGGAAAGAAGTCGTTAAACCGTGTCGGAAAGTACGCAGCGGTCACATTTGCGAGAAATCTCTTCTCGAGGAGACAGATGATCGCAAAGAGGGCACTCGATATTGTCGGTAGTATGGTCGGAATGGTGATCCTTGGAATCGCTACGATCTTTGTCGCACCGGCGATCAAGCTAGATTCCCCGGGACCAGTGTTCTTTGGACAGACCCGTGTCGGAAAGAATGGACGTAAGTTTACGTTCTATAAGTTCCGCTCTATGTATAAGGATGCAGAGGCGAGAAAAAAAGAGCTGATGGCATCAAATGAAGTAAAGGGCCTGATGTTTAAGATGGAAGATGATCCGCGGATCACGAAGGTCGGAAAGTTTATCCGGAAGACGAGTATTGACGAGCTGCCGCAGTTCTGGAATGTGCTTCGGGGGGATATGAGTCTTGTTGGAACGAGACCGCCGACCGTTGATGAGTTTGAGCATTATGAGGCGAAGCACAAGTGCCGTCTCAGCATGACGCCAGGACTTACCGGTCTCTGGCAGATCAGCGGGCGAAGTGATATCAAGGACTTCGATGAGGTTGTCCGCCTGGACATGCAGTACATAGACAACTGGTCGATCTTAAAGGATATTAAGATTCTGATCTTAACGGTCAAGGTTGTATTGACAGGGCGTGGATCGAGATAAAAAATTAAAAGGAGAAGGAAGATGGACTACAATACAGATGAGCAGGAGATCGATTTAAAAGATTTGATGTTTGCGGTATTCCATAAATGGAGACCGTTGATCCTTGTAGCGGTGATCTGTGGGTTGCTGTTAGGTGGTATCAAGGGCATAATGACTTATAAAAAACAGAGTGATCCGAAAGTGCGAAAAGAGGCAGATTTGACCTATTCAGCAGATCTGGAGCTCTACGAGAAGAATAAAGATACTTATACGCGGGAGATTGAAAACCTGCGGACAGATATCGAGAACCAGCAAGAGTATCTCGATCATTCGATCTGGATCAATATGAGCCCGTATGATGTATGCGAGGCAAGAGTAGATCTCTATGTATCCACAGGATATGAGATCATGCCAGGAATGGCATATCAGAACCGTGATTATACGGATACGATCCTTCAGGCATATCAGTCAATGCTGACGAGCAGTGCAGTGATGGAGGATGTCGCGAAGCAGGTCGGAACGGAGCCAAGATATCTTCAGGAGCTTGTTACGGTGACGATCGGTACCATAGGGGTAGATAAAAATCAGTTCAGCCGCCTTCTTACAATTAATGTCAATCATACAAGTAAAGAAAAAGCAAAGACTGTTCTTGATGCATTTCTTGCACATGTAGCTGATATGCAGGCACAGATCACAGCAAGCATTGGAGAACATACTGTTTCTACCGTCAATGAGGGAATAAGCTCAAAAGTAGATCTTGACCTTGCGGATCTCCAGAGGCAGCAGTCCCAGAAACTTACAGATTTAAACGACAGTCTCCAGACAAAACAGAAAGATCTCGATGAATTGGAAGAGCCGGAAAAAGAGGATTCTTCCAAGGTGGCTGCTTTAAAGAGTGCCATAAAATTTGGTCTGGTCGGTGGTTTCGGCGGGGCGTTTATAGTTGCGTTTGTTGTTTGTATTGTGTTCCTTATGGGAGATAAGGTTTACTCCGCAAAAGAGCTGAAGGAACGTTACAAAGTAAAAATTCTTGGAAAACTCTCCTCCGGGAAAAAAGTCGGCATTGTCGATGCGTGGTTAAACCGACTGGAAGGACGTACTTGCAATGCCGATGAGACAGCAGAGTATCGTTTGATTGCAGCGAATGTAAAGAACTATGCAGGAGATATGAAAAAACTCTTAATTACCGGAAGTGCACCGGCAGATACTTTAATGCGCGTCGCAGAAGCATTAAAGTCGGAACTTGGAGAGATTCAGACAGTAGTTGGAAATTGTATGCTTGAAGATGTCGAGACAGTGAGAGAGCTTCCTTTGTGTGATGGGGTGATTCTTGTGGAGCAGTGTGAGACATCGAAATACAGTGCTATTGAGACGGAGATTGAGAAGATCCATGACTTGAAAAAAAGTGTTGTTGGATGTGTGGTAATTGAATAAAATGCAGAAATAGTTGTACGTAGTGGCAGGGACTGGATTTTTTAAATCAAGTCCCTGCAGCTGTATAAAGGACAAAGTAATTAATTGAATCTGAAGGAGAAATAAATATATGTGTGGAATTGTTGGATTTACTGGATATAGACAGGCGGCTCCGGTGCTGCTTGACGGACTTGCAAAACTGGAATACCGTGGATATGACTCTGCGGGAATCGCGGTCCGGGACGGAGAGAAGGATGTGGAGATCGTAAAGGCGAAAGGTCGCCTGCGTGTTCTTGCGGAAAAGACGAATGATGGAACCGCAATGCACGGAACATGCGGAATCGGGCATACCCGCTGGGCAACTCACGGGGAACCGAGTGAGCTGAACGCGCATCCGCACTGCAGCGATGACCGGAATGTAGTTGGTGTCCACAATGGAATCATTGAGAATTATCAGGAACTCCGGGAAAAACTGCAGCACAAGGGATATAACTTCTATTCTGATACGGATACAGAGGTTGCGATCAAGCTGATTGATTATTACTATAAGAAGTATGAGCATACGCCGGTGGATGCGATCAATCATGCGATGGTGCGGATCCGCGGTTCTTACGCACTGGCTATCATGTTCAGGGACTATCCGGAAGAGATCTATGCGGCGAGAAAGGACAGCCCGATGATCATCGGTGTTGCGGACGGCGAATCTTTTGTCGCGTCGGATGTTCCGGCGATCTTAAAGTATACGAGAAATGTTTATTATATTGGAAATATGGAACTCTGCCGTCTGCAGAAGGGGAATGTGACGTTCTACAATCTGGACGGCGATGAGATCGAGAAAGATCTGGTGGAGATCCAGTGGGATGCGGAAGCTGCGGAGAAGGCAGGCTTTGAGCATTTTATGATGAAGGAGATCCATGAGCAGCCGAAAGCGGTCCGTGATACAGTAAATTCGGTTGTCCGGGATGGTAAGATCGATCTTGGTGGAGTAGGAATCACGGAGGAAGAGATCCAGAAATTGCAGCAGATCTATATTGTTGCCTGTGGTTCCGCGTATCATGTTGGTGTTGCGGCCCAGTATGTGATCGAGGAGCTGGCGCAGATCCCGGTCCGCGTGGAGCTTGCGTCGGAGTTCCGTTACCGGAGAATGCTGTTTGCGCCGAATTCTCTTGTGATCATCGTAAGCCAGTCCGGGGAGACGGCGGACAGCCTTGCGGCGCTCCGGGAGGCGAAGGCCCATGGGATTAAGACGTTAGCGATCGTCAATGTAGTCGGATCCACGATCGCCCGGGAAGCGGACCATGTTTTCTACACGCTTGCGGGACCGGAGATCGCGGTCGCGACGACGAAGGCATACAGCACACAGCTGATCGCGTCCTATATTTTATCCATCGAATTTGCCCGTGTCCGCGGAATGATCGATGAGGACAGGGCGGCGGAGCTGATCGCGGAGCTTCAGACGATCCCGGATAAGATCGAGAAGCTTCTCGAGGATAAGGAGCGGATCCAGTGGTTCGCGGCGAAGCAGATGAACGCACAGAATATGTTCTTTATCGGCCGTGGAATCGACTATGCGGTGAGCCTGGAAGGCAGTCTTAAGATGAAGGAGATCAGCTATATCCACTCTGAGGCCTATGCGGCCGGTGAGCTGAAGCATGGAACGATCAGCCTGATCGAGCCGGGAACGCTGGTGATCGGTGTTTTGACACAGCAGGATCTCTATGAGAAGACTGTCAGCAACATGGTCGAGTGCAAGAGCCGTGGGGCGTATCTGATGGCACTCACGACGTATGGAAATTACAGCATCGAGGATTGCGCGGAGTTTGTGATCTATATCCCGAAGACGGATCCGCTGTTTGCGACGAGTCTTGCGGTGATCCCGCTGCAGCTTATGGGATATTATGTATCGGTGGCGAAAGGGTTGGATGTGGATAAGCCGAGAAATTTGGCGAAGAGTGTGACGGTGGAGTAAGTCTTGTTAAATCGGTAGATAGTATCATATTTCAGAGGAGATATATTTGAGATGAATGCGGGTAAAGAGAAAAATAGAGTACAATATTTTGATATAGCCAGAGGAATTGCAATGATTTGCATTATATTGGGGCATCTGAACAACTCGCTCATCAACCGTGTTGTGTTTACATTCCATGTGCCTATTTTTTTCTTTATCACGGGCTATTTCATGAATTCAAAGTGTGGAATCAAAGATTATGCAAGAAACAAACTTAGAACATTAATTGTTCCATATATTGTGACTTGTATTGTGATCATTATACTTGGAACCTTAAAAGGTTTTATTCAGGGTGATGCAATCTCAGAGTTAGGAAGATGGAGTTATGCGGCTGTTTATGGAGCGGGAGATTCTTATAATGAACCATTTTATATACCGGGAATTGGAGCAATATGGTTTTTGTGGGCTACTTTCTGGGGCTGTATATTTTTGAGGCTGTCATTACAATTTGAAAGGCATGTCAGACTGGGAGTTATCATTGGCTTATTTATTTTTGGATATTTTTCAAGACAGATATTCTGGTTCCCATTGAGTATACAGGCCGGTGCGTGTGCTGTACTCTTTATGTATATTGGATATATTGCACGGAATGTGAAAGATAATATTGGAAAATTATCAGCAGAAGCAAAGACTTTTGGATTGTTTTTTACAGCTGTTGTATGGTTCTTTTTTATGAAAGACTTTCAATCGTTCTGGCTGGTGCATTGTGATATTGGACGTGGAATTGTTGATGTTTTTGGGAGTATGTGTGCGTGTGTTATAGTTATATATATTTCGAAAATGATAGAGATTAAGTTTAGGATAGCAGGGAAATTTCTTGCTTTTTTTGGAAGATATAGTTTATTGGTATTATGTGTTCATATAATTGAACTTGATCTGTTCCCGTGGTGGATGATTACAGGGAGATTTGAGCGAATGGGGATATCTGAAAGCGGCCAGCTGTGGTTTGTTATTGCAGGGAAGCTTGTGGCAGATCTGGGCTTTGCTTATATTATTTCCAGAGTACCGATAGTTAGAAAAGTGATTGGTTATGAATCTCGATCTGTCGGAATAGAAGGCTGACTACAACATAGAAGAGGTAGATGGATGAGCGATAAAAAGGCAAGAATACAATATTGGGATATGGCAAAGGGATTTACTATTTTGCTGGTGATCATCGGGCATATATCAAATGTAAATCCATATTTGAGAGCAATCATATTTTCGTTTCATATGCCATTTTATTTTATGGCAAATGGTTATTTTGTCAGGGATTATTCTGTTGGAAATACGATCAGAAAGGTAGCGAAAAGCCTGCTTATTCCGTATTTTATTGTATGTATGATATCCACTGTCTGGTATACGGTGGAGGGCTGGCAGCGGACCGGATGGATAATCTGGTACATATAAAAGATAAATTAATAGCTATGGTCCTGGGGATGAGCAGAAGCTCTACAATATTGAGGGATATTCATTCGGTTTGGCTTGTATGGTTTGTAATTTGCCTTTTTGCTGCGAGAATTCTTTATGTTGTTGTGATGAAACAGATTGCAGAACTTAAATTGCCGGTTCAGCTGCTGATAATCTTCTTTATTTCGATGGTCGGAATTGTTATCGGAAAGAAATACGCATATCTTCCATGGAGCCTTGATGTTGCACTGGTGTCTTTTCCGTTTTTAATGGCTGGGGATTATCTGGCGAAGTATGAGCTGTTTAAAAATAAATTTAATATTACGATGCTGGTTGCTGGGTTCATGTGGATCATACCGCTCGGAATGAAGCTGCATATCGAATTGGCAACGCGGTCTTATCCTATGGGACCGGTATGTGTTCTTGAAGCGATTGGCGGGAGTGTATGTGTCGCAGGATTCTTTTGCTTTTTAGAGAAAAAAGGAATTACGAGTTCTGCACTGTCCTGGTTGGGAAGGAATTCTATGGTTGTATTGGCGGTGCATTGTCTGGAGATGATGTATTTTGATTGGGATAGGTATATGTTTAGTGTGTTGCCGGTGGCAGATATGTGGTGGATGGCTGCTGGGGTGAAGGTTGTTGGGATTGTTGTTGTTGCATGGATTGTTGTGGTGGTGAGAGATATGGTTAAGAGAAAGAACAACACATGAGGATTACAATACGAAGGCTGTATATAAAATAAGTTGTTTTTTAAGGAGAGATAAGCGATGTACGATTATTTAGTAGTAGGTGCAGGACTGTACGGTGCGGTATTTGCTCATGAGGCAAAGAAAAAAGGAAAGAAGGTTCTGGTGATCGATAAGAGACCGAATATCGCTGGAAACGTGTATACAGAGGACATGGAGGGCATCCATATACATAAGTATGGCGCACATATTTTCCATACCAATAACCGCAGAGTCTGGGAGTATGTGAACCAGTTTGCAGAGTTCAATCGTTTTACAAATTCTCCGGTTGCGAATTACCATGGGGAGCTGTATTCGCTGCCGTTTAACATGTACACGTTTAATAAAATGTGGGGAGTTGTTACTCCGGAAGAGGCCCACTGCTTTCAGCTCCTGAAAAAGCAATGGTCAAAGCTTGACTACACAGCGATATTGACGTATGCTGAATGTGGAAGACAATACCATAGTTGATATCAAAGAGTGGAAACAATAAATGGAACCTATAAAATGGTTTCGGAACTTTTGAAGGAGGAATTGGCATGAGTGGCGTAGCAACTCTTAGCAATGAGAAAAACTATACCGTGTTCCAGTTCGGAAACCATGTGATCCGGTTCATTGCTCCGTATTCGTTGGAACGATATACAGCAGTGAAAGAGTGGGACAATGGATATCTTGTTGTTATGGCAAAGTATAAGCACAACGAGAAACCGGAAGAAGAATATATTGATTTAGTTCCGATTCTCCAGAATTTGTATTTCGATGTCGATAAGTTCTTAAATCCAATCAAAAGCGTGGAGGTGGCAAATGGTTGATGTGAAGCAGGTTGCAGATGCGGCAGATATGATTGTAAATGGTTATGCGTTTACCCGTTGCGCTGAGGGATTCCGTGTTTTGAATTTGAATCGTCCTGATCGGGCCGTAGTGTTTTCAAGTGATGGTAAGGTTTTGGAGACCAGCATGGATGATATTGAGGTTCGGATCGCGAGAGACTATCTGGAAAAGAACCGGAAGTTTATGGAGGACTAAGATGCCGAAGTATTACGAATACAAAATTGCAGGGTATTATCTTTACTTCACATCTTACTGCGTTATTGAGTGTATGCATGTGCACGCCAGTGACCGTAAACTGACGGAAACTGGCTCTGCAAAGTTCTTTGTGAAAGATAACGGTGACACCCTGGTACAGAATCGTGGAATTCTGAATGATAGAGAAATTCGAAAAATCCAGGAGTTCATCAAACAGAACTATCAGGAAATGTACCTGAAATGGTCAGAATACAGTCAGGAAGGATTCTACGAGAAAAATATTTGCTAACTGTATTCTGCTGAGACCGGCGGACTGACAACAATAAACTAAGACTTTCCATTTTAGATCTGGAAAGTCTTAGTTTATATATGGAGAGACTTCTTATTGGCGGAAAGGTAAAGCGGAATTTGAAATGCTTAAAGAATTTAATGCAGCAGGAATGAAAATTGAGATGGTTCAATTGCAGAGTATCTGTTGTCGATTCTGATTCGTATGATCCGAAAGTGTTTTAGATATAATGTTGTGGAAGGAACTCAGGCAGGCGCAACTGCATATAGCATCACCGTAACTGACAAGGTGAATAACTTGAAAACGTACCTGTATGTCGAGTATCTTTTGACGGAATTACCTGAAAAAGTTTCCAAGAAAAAGGATAGCACGTTTTTCTGGGTGATTTTATGTCGTGGTCACTTAAAACGCCGACGTCTTGTCGTAAGATAAAATAGAACAGTTAAGGACGTCTAGGAGAGGTGGCTGGTTTTAGTGGCTGGTGTACGTTTTACCATTTATGTATTTTGTACTTTTATTATCATAAATTTTTGTTGTGGATATTCAGAAATGTGTATGGGCAAAAGAAAAACTTGCAATCTATGAAAAATAGTGTTACCCTTAAAAGGTACGATTTTATTAGGAAGAGGGGGTTGGCACATGAAAAAGCCCGGAAATAAAAAGTTGTTGAAGAGCAATCGTATATCCGGTTTTCAAAAGGCCGATCACCAGAAACTGTTGTGGTCAAGCTTTTTTGTAACACTTGTGGCTAAAAAAATAGTGCTTATCAATTTATGCTGCCGTCCTTGCTTCATATGGGGTTCGATAACCATTATAACTGTGTGGACGAACATGATTATAATCAACGTATGCAAATTCTTCTACCTTTTGATAGAGTGTTTCCTCTGTTGTAAACTCATACAAATTTGTGCATTCATTCTTCAAGGTATTGAAATAACGCTCCATCGGTGCATTGTCGTACGGATATCCTGCTTTGCTCATGCTCTGTGTCACATTTACCGATTCGCAGAATTCGGTAAATGCTTTGGACGTATACTGTGAGCCCTGGTCAGAATGTAAGATAAGGCCATCTTTGATTGTTGGCTGCGATTCCAGCGCTTTTCGGAGCGTCCGGATCGCAAGATCACTGGTAATGTTACGATCTGTTATGCTGGCAATCACACTCCGGTCATGCAAATCTATAATAGTGCAGTTATAGCGTACTTCATGATTTGCAAGGAACAGATAGGTGAAATCCGTGCACCATTTTCGATTGATTTCATCTGCTGTGAAATTTTGCTTCAGCTTATTATCGAATACTTTATGCGGGTTTCCATGCTCATATCCCGGCTTTTTTGGACGGACAACCGAACGGAGACCAAGCTCTGTGTTCATATATTTATGAACGGTGGTATTACTGTAAGAATAACCTTTACGCTCCAGATAAACTTTCATACTCCGATAGCCGTCAACTCCATTGTGCGAATGATATATTTCCTGAATCTGTGCTTGGACTTCGGCTTTAAGGGTATAATAATCCGCCTTCCGGTGTTTCCGGTAGTTGTAATAAGCATTTGGGCATATACCCAGCCGTCCAAGCAGCCAGCGAATGCCAAATTCATTATGATATTGTTCGATGAATCGATAAGCCTCTAATCGATTTCCTTTGCAAAGAATGCCGCCGCTTTTTTTAAGAAAAGATTCTCCTTACGAAGTTCTTCGTTTTCTCTTTTGAGTCTGAGCATCTCCTTCATGTTGTCATAATCTTCTTTGGCTTCCGGGCTTGACTGGCATTCTTTACTAAACTCGCTACACCACTTAGAAATGCTGGCTTTCGATACCCCATACTCAGCGGTGATGCTTTTGTAGGTACGACCTTCCTCTTCATGAAGACGTACTATTTTTTTCTTAAATTCGGGTGTGTAACTTTGTGGCATGATAATTACCTCTTTTCTCTATTGGATTTATTATATCTTATTAGCCACTACTGTTACAACGTTAGTATAGCACTTCAATGGAAATGCGCGTACAGCTGCGGCAGTAAAGGCATTTATTGCATATGGACCTGCTGATGAGGCTGCTCAAATGGAAGAAAAGAAAACTGATATAGATGTAGAAGAAACAATAGTCGATAAAACGGTGGTATCTTCAGATGACAAATATAGTAATGTAGAGTCATCTCGAACATTAGAGCCGCAAGACATTCGGGATGAATTGTCTATGGAGGTTTATTCAGTTAAAAATTCAGACTATTCTCTTATGGATGAAACAGCTGTAAAAGCTGAACAGATAGAAAAGGCTCGCAGAATGCGGTTGGAAATCCCGACAAAGGACTGGTCCATATCTGCTGAGGATCGGGCAAAGTTCCTTTTTATGACAGGTGAATATGCCATTAGTACAAATTGGACTGCTGAGCAAGCAGCAGTCAAGTTAAAGGCTGATATTGAAGCAGTAATTGCATGTCAGTATATGAATGATTTTGATATTAGAGCAGATCAATCACTCCGAAATTTGGTTTCGGAAGCCAGTGCCCAGGATAATACTTTGGTATCTTCAAGAGAAAAAGATCATATTATTACTGTTCGTTTGGATGCATATACAATTTATGGAAAAGCTTCGCTTGCCAGACTTCTGGCTGAAGATTTTCATTGTTATGCCTGGCTTACCAATACTATAATGGTGACCGGGATATTATTACTTCATATTATCTGCAGTCAGTTAAATGGCTTTTTGAAAGCCTGAAATACGCAGAAAATTCCCCAGAATCCCAAATAAATATTCTTGTATCACTAAGATATCGTTATAATGACATTATGACTTATTCGGAGCCAAAATCCGAGCAGTGGGAACGAGCGAAGCTATTGTCGGATGCATTAGATGAAATTATTGAAGAGAGAAAGTAAGGAGGGCGATAAGCTTGTGAATCAGGCTTGTCGCGCTTGTTATATATAACAGCTACCTATAGAAAAATGTCGTTAAAGCGTAAACGTCAAACCATTTGCCTGCCAATAATAAAACGCCGCTTCATCAGCGGCGTAGTTTCCTGCATGCATCTGGAAGCGCTGAGGACCAGGGCATCAGATCATCCAGTTTTGAGGGATCTATATTTCCATTTTCATCACTGCGCTTCGGTAGTTCTGCAAGGATGTATCGAAAATAGTAATATGGGCGCAGGTCATTCAGCTTTGCTGTCTCTGAGATACTGTAACGGAGGCGAACCTCATGGTTCCTGGTCAGTTTTTAACGATCAGTGGAGCAGGAATCCCTACATAGTCAGTTCCTTTGCTTAGTAATGGGTCTGTGTATTTTTAAGTGGAATCGTAAATTCTGTTGCAAGAGAGCCTAACTCCCTTAATTATCATAGAAGAATCTTATTTACCGAGCCTTTCTCATAGTCTCCCATATTTCATTATAATGGAGTACAGGTGCTCCCAATCTGTAAACGCACCATAGCAAGTACCTGTTCATACGCTTCATTTTCTGCAATAATAGT
>ENA-ORNZ01001905-ORNZ01001905.1-human-gut-metagenome-genome-assembly--contig:-NODE-1905-length-15961-cov-2.109707_pt1 | contig 15961 bp, 14 predicted proteins | sample MGYA00242124_ERZ509040 | MGnify/ENA primary metagenome ERZ509040 (study PRJEB26280, sample SAMEA2338733) | human gut metagenome | biome: human gut; feature: human-associated habitat; material: faeces... | reverse complement strand
AAGGCGATTTCTGAATGTATAGTAAAACAGTAGGAAATGAAACAGAGGTGCTATAAATGAAAATTTCAACAAAAGGACGTTATGCTCTTCGCCTCATGATGGATCTCGCAGAGAACAACACTGGTTCACCCATCAGCCTGAAGGATGTAGCGAAGAGACAGGATATTTCAGATAAATATCTTGAACAGATTATATCCATTTTAAACAAGGCGGGCTACGTCAGAAGTGTCAGAGGCGCCCAGGGCGGCTACATGCTGAAGATGGAACCGCAGAACTACACAGTCGGCATGATTCTCAGACAGACTGAGGGCAGCCTTGCGCCGGTAGCATGTATAGAGGATGACGAGATAGTCTGCGACAGACAGCAGCAGTGCGTCACATCTATTGTGTACAAGAAGATCAATGATGCAATCTCAGGTGTGGTTGACAATATCACATTGCAGGATCTGGTAGACTGGCAGAACGAGAAGAATGGAAATTATGTCATATAAAGAAAGAAGGTTATCATAGATGAGCAGATTAATTTATTTGGATAATGCGGCAACCACACAGGTATATCCGGAGGTTGTGGATGCAATGCTTCCTTACTTTACAGAGCATTACGGCAATCCATCAGCTATATACAGCTTTGCAGATGAGGCAGAGAGAGCAGTGGATCATGCCAGAGGAGAGGTCGCAGACCTTATCGGAGCCAAGAAGGATGAGATATATTTCACAGGCGGCGGCAGCGAGTCCGACAACTGGGCATTAAAGGCCACAGCAGAGGCATATGCCGCAAAAGGAAAGCACATCATCACATCAGCCATCGAGCATCATGCAATTCTTCACACAGCACAGTGGCTTGAGAAGCATGGCTTTGAGGTGACATATGTGGGTGTTGATGAGGATGGAAAAATTAAGCTTGATGAGCTGAAGGCAGCCATCAGACCTGACACAATCCTTATCTCAGTTATGGCGGCAAACAACGAGATCGGCACGATTCAGCCGATCAAGCAGATTGCCGAGCTGGCGCATTCGGTTGGCGCAAAGTTCCACACCGACGCGGTTCAGGCTGTCGGCCATATGCACATTGATGTGCAGGAGATGGGTATCGACATGCTGTCCCTGTCCGGTCATAAGTTCCGCGGTCCGCGCGGCACCGGCGTGCTGTATGTGAAGAAGGGCATCACCCTTGAGCCGCTGGTATACGGCGGCGGTCAGGAGCGCGGTCTGGTTTCCGGCACCGAGAACACCGCAGGCTGCATCGGTCTGGCAGCAGCGATGAAGGAGGCCGTTGAAGGTCTGGATGAGAAGATGGGCTACGTCAAGAAGCTGACGGACAAGCTCGTTAAGGGCATCATGGAGAACATTCCGTACTCCCACTATACCGGCGATCCGGTAAACCGTCTGCCGGGCACCGCTTCGTTCGTCTTTGAGGCGATTGAGGGCGAGGGCCTGATCCTGCGACTGGATAACGCAGGCGTATGCGGCTCCACCGGTTCGGCATGCTCCACCGGTTCGCTCGATCCGTCTCACGTTCTGATGGCGATCGGTCTGCCGCACGAGATTGCGCACGGCTCTCTGCGCCTGACCCTTGGCGAGCAGAACACCGAGGAGGACGTTGATTATATCATCGAGACGGTCACCGATGTTGTTAAGACCCTGCGCTCGATGAGCCCGGTTTGGGAGAACGGTCATCCTAACCTGACCGCTGCAACCGAGCTGCACGCACATTAAGATAAGCGGAAACGTATCCCGTAGGGCGCGACGACTCGGCGCGCCGGGGTCGTCGCGCCCTACGATTGATTTTCCTGCAATATATTCATTTGATTGGACAAAAAGGAGATAGATTTTATGCAGTACAGTGAAAAGGTGCTCGACCACTTTACGCATCCGCGCAATGTTGGCGAGATTGAGGACGCAAACGGTGTCGGCGAGGTCGGCAACGCAAAGTGCGGCGATATTATGAAGATTTACCTCAAGGTGTCGGACGACGGCATCATCGAGGATGTTAAGTTCAAGACCTTCGGCTGCGGCGCGGCAATCGCAACCAGCTCGATGGCTACCGAGATGGTAAAGGGCAAGAGCCTGGAGGAAGCGCTCAAGCTGACCAACAAGGCCGTTGCTGAGGCTCTGGACGGTCTGCCGCCGGTAAAGATGCACTGCTCCGTGCTGGCAGAGGAAGCGCTGCGCTCTGCAATTTCCGACTATTACAAGCGTCTGGGCAAGGACCCGGCGGAGATTCTCGGCTGCGATGCAGACTGTGAGACCTGCCACAAGGCAGACTAACACGCATATTCCGCAAAAAATACGCATAACATTAGGGCAGATTGAGAAATCTGCCCTTTTGGTGTCTCAATAATTAAGAATGAATAATGGAGAATTGAGAATTAGCGCTATCCTTGCGCAGACTTCAGTTGCGCTGCGCTGGTATCGCGCTTTGCGCGATTATTCAATAACCGCCTTTACAGGCAGACTCCTCCATTTTCCATTATGAAAGGGAGGTGAACCTCTTGAACGAAATTACAAAGAGTATAACTTTTCTAAAAGAATACAAACAGTTAAAACAAGCCGTTGATGAGGGCAAAACTCCGGTGCTGGCGGTTGGCTTATCAGCCATCCACAAGGCGCATCTGGCGGCGGCGTTAGGACTGGATACAGGCCGTCCGGTACTGGTTTTGACCGACGACGACAACGCTGCGAATCGATTTGCCGCTGATCTGCGCGGTTTTTCCGAGCGTGACATTGTACAGCTGCCCTCTCGTGAGCTGGTGATGGCGGATGTAGTCGGTGTGTCGCGCGGCTACGAGCAGCGCCGTCTGGCAGCACTGGACGAGCTGACGGAAGCACATTTTGCGGTCGCGTCCGTGCAGGCGGCAGCCCAGCGCACCATGCCGCCGGAGGCGCTCAAGGCGGCAATCGTGTCGCTGGCCACCGGTGAAACCGCGCCGCTGGATGAGCTGGCACAGTCGCTCACGCGCGCAGGCTATGAGCGCTGCGTACAGGTCGAAGGCACCGGTCAGTTTTCCATTCGCGGCGGCATCCTCGATGTGTTTCCGCCGCAGGCAGAGCACCCGTACCGCGTGGAATTCTGGGACGATGAGATTGACTCAATCTCCACGTTCGACGTCGGCAGTCAGCGCCGGTTGGAGCAGTGCGAGTGCCTGCGCTGTCTGCCGTGTATGGAATCCATTCCGGCACTGGCGAAGGGCGGTGCGGCAGGACTGGCAAAGGCTGTTCTGGCACTCACCTCGACCCGCCGGAAGAAGCAGCACGCGGATTTGCAGACTAACCTTGAACGGGACGCAGAACGTCTGCGCGAGACCGGTTCGCTGCCCGCAGCGGACAAGTATATGCCGCTCATTTATCCCGAAATGGCGACCGCGTTCGACTATCTGCCCGAAAATGCCATCGTCATCATCGAGGACACGCCCCGTCTGCGCGACGCGGTGCGCGATTTCCACGCGCGTGTAGCCGACGACGTAACTGCTCTGCTCGAGCGCGGCGAAATGCCGCCGAATCTGGGAGAATATGCGCTGGATTTTGTCGGCGTATGCGGCGTGAAGCGCCAGATTCTGCGTCTGGACAGCTTTCTCAACAATGTAGCCGAGCTGACACCGCAGCATCTGGAAAACTTTATCGCCAACCAGATGAACGCCTACGGCGGCAACCTCGACATGGCGTCTGCCGATATCCGCAGCTATACCGAGCAGGGACGCGCGGTGGCGGTCGTGTGCGGCAGTGCGCTGCGCTGCCAGAACATGCTGGACGCGCTGACCGACACCGGTCTCAACGTAAAAATCAGCGATCTGCTGCCCAAGGGCGGCTGTGTCAACATCATGGAGGGCACGCTGTCCGCCGGCTTTGAGTATCCCGATCTCGGTCTTGTTGTCATGACCGAGGGACAGGTTCTTGCCCGGCGGAAGAAAACGCAGGTCAAGAAGTCCAACCGTGATAAGGTGAAGTCGTACACCGACCTGACACCGGGTGATCTGGTCGTGCACGAGCACCACGGTATCGGTCGTTTTATCGGCATGGAGCGCATGACGGTAGACGGTTCTGAGCGCGATTTTATCAAAATTGCGTTTGCGGGCACGGATTTTCTGTATGTTCCGGCAACCTCGCTCGACCTCATCTCCAAATACATCGGCGGCGGCGACAACGAGCGCGTGCGGCTGAACAAGCTCGGCGGCGCGGACTGGAGCAAGGCGAAAGCACGCGCCAAAGCGGCTGCAAAGGAGCTTGCCGAGGGTCTCATCAAGCTGTATGCCGAGCGCGCCAAGGTCAAGGGCTACGCCTTCCCGCCGGACGACGCGTGGCAGCGCGAGTTTGAGGAGGATTTTCCCTACGAGGAAACCGATGATCAGCTCCGCTGTATTGCCGAGATCAAGGACGATATGCAGTCCGACCGGCCGATGGACCGCTTGCTGTGCGGCGACGTTGGCTTCGGCAAGACCGAGGTCGCGCTGCGTGCCGTGATGAAGTGCATTCTCGCGGGCAAGCAGGCGGCTATCCTCGTACCGACGACCGTGCTTGCGCGGCAGCATTATCTGACCGCGATGCAGCGTTTTCAGGGTCACCCGATCACGATCGAGCTGTTAACGCGCTATAAGACCGGTTCGGAGCAGACTGCGCTGCTCAAAAAGCTGGAGGCGGGCTCGGTCGATCTGGTTATCGGCACGCACAAGCTGTTCAACAAGAAGATCAAGTTCAAGGATCTCGGTCTGCTCGTCGTGGACGAGGAACAGCGGTTCGGCGTTGGGCACAAGGAAACGCTCAAGGAAATGAGCAAAAACGTGGATGTGCTCACGCTGTCGGCAACGCCAATCCCGCGCACGCTCAACATGGCGCTGTCCGGTATCCGCGATATGTCCTCCATCGAGGAGCCGCCGCAGAACCGCCATCCGGTGCAGACGTTCGTGCTTGAGCAGAACGACGGCGTGCTGCTTGATGCCATCCGGCGTGAGCTGGGACGCGGCGGACAGGTATACTACCTGCACAACCGCGTGGAGTCCATCGAGCGATGTGCGAACATGTGGCAGCAGCGGCTTCCGGATGCGCGAATCGGCATCGTTCACGGCAAAATGGGTCAGAAAGAGATCGCAAAGGTTATGAATGAGATGGCGGACGGCGAGATTGATATTCTGGTCTGCACCACGATTATTGAAACCGGCATTGACATTCCGAACGCGAACACGCTCATCATCGAGAATGCAGACAATATGGGTCTGGCGCAGCTGCACCAGATTCGCGGCCGTGTCGGTCGTTCGTCGCGCCATGCGTATGCGTACCTGTGCTATCGGCATGGCAAGGCGCTCAGTGAGATCGCGCAGAAGCGCCTTGGTGCGATTCGTGAGTTCGCGGCGTTCGGCTCGGGCTTCAAGATTGCCATGCGTGATCTGGAAATTCGCGGTGCCGGCAATGTGCTTGGTCCCGAGCAGTCCGGACACATGATGAGCGTCGGCTATGATCTGTACCTCAAGCTGCTCGAAGAGGCTGTGCAGGAGGAGAAGGGCGAAACACCCAAGCCGCGTGTCGATTGTGCGGCTGAACTGCTGATTTCTGCCAATCTTCCCGCTGATTATGTTGCGGATGCGGGACAGCGTGTCGATCTGTACCGCCGTATCGCGCTCATCCGCACGGACGAGCAGCGCAGTGATATGCTCGATGAGCTGATCGACCGCTTCGGTGAGCCGCCTGCGGAGGCCATCGCGCTGCTGGATATCGCGCTGCTGCGTGCCAAGGCCAGCGAGCAGGGGATTGCGGAGATCAAGCAGCAGGACGGACGACTGCTGCTCACCTTCTCCGAGACCGATTTCGCGCGCCTGTCCGCGCTCTGCGGCGACAGTGAATTCAAGGGCCGCCTGCTGCTCAATGCCGGTTCGACACCGTATCTGTCGCTGCGTCTGAATAAGGGCGAGACAGCGATGAAAATGGCGCAGACGCTGGTTGACAAGTACGCGGCCACGGCAAAATAAGAACGAGAATGATAGAAAGCGCGATTCATTGAAGTCAATTTGCTTCACTGCGCTTGCAGAGAGGGGAGCGGCTGTATTTGCGCAAAAAAAGAGCGAAACCATGCGGTTTCGCTCTTTTTCTCATTCTTCGCCGGAATTCTGTTCCGGGGCACCGTTTTCGCCATTCGGCTTGCGGCGGCGTCTTCCGCCTCTGCGGCGGCGACGGCGCGGCGCACCTTCACCGTCCGGAGACAGCTCGTTCTGAGCATCTTCGGGCAGTTCATCTCCTGCAGTCTGCTGCGGGGCAGACTTGCGCGGCGGACGCGGCTGCTGCGGCTTCTGATGCGGAGTCTCACTCTTTTTCGGTGCATCCTTTTTGGGCGCGGGAGCGGCAGCATCCTCCTGATCCTCGCGCTTGCGGCGTTCCTCGGCCATAGCGGCGGCATTCTGACGGTTGCGGCACGCACCCTTTACCATGCAGCACTGCGTGCACTGGAACTCGGTCAGCGAGTGCTCCGGACTGTCGTCCAGCTGCACCTTGCAGGTGCCGCGCAGCATCTGGGTGGAAATCACCTTGCCGCGGCCTTCCGGCGTATCGACCACGCTGCCCTGACGCGGCGTGACCTTCTGCAGCTCGGCGTAGGCCTCATGCTCATACTTGAGACAGCACATAAGCCTTCCGCACACACCGGATATCTTGGTTGGATTGAGCGAGAGATTCTGCTCCTTTGCCATCTTGATGGAAACCGGCACAAAATCCGCCATATAAGAATGACAGCAGAGCGGTCTGCCGCATATTCCAATGCCTCCCATCATCTTGGTCTCATCCCTGACACCGATCTGACGAAGCTCGATTCTCGTGCGGAATACCGCTGCCAGATCCTTTACGAGCTCCCTGAAGTCAATTCTGCCGTCCGCTGTAAAGTAAAACAACAGCTTGTTTCCATCAAAGGTATACTCTGCATCCACCAGCTTCATTTCAAGTCCGTGCTTGATGATTTTCTCCTTGCAGATGGCAAATGCCTCTTTTTCCTTTTCCTTATTTCTCTCAACCGTTTTCTCATCCTCATCGGTTGCCACTCTGATGACAGGTTTAAGCGGTGAAACCACCTTATCATCATCCACCTCCTTCGGCGGAATGAGGACAGTTCCCATCTCTATGCCTCTTGCTGTCTCCACGATAACATGCATTGCCATGTCGAGGTCGAAATCAGCCGGGTCAAAGTAATATATTTTGCCTGCTGTCCTGAATCTGATACCAACTATTTTTGTCATGTGATTAGTTCTCCTTTATGGTCATAAGCAGCAGCTCAATTACCAGGTCAAAATTGACGTTTGCGTTAATTCTTATCTTCGCCTTCTCAAGCGCCTCAAGTATTGCCTCGATTCCCTGATAGGAATGCTTTGCTGCCTGTTTCTTTATATCATAGACCTCATCCTTGAATATGAGTCCGTTAACGTCGTTTGTCGCCTTCATATACAGCACATCTCTGTACCACACCATAATCAGGTCAAAATAATCCTGCACCTTAAGCTTGTACTCAGCTATCTGCTTTACCGCTGCGCCCAGCTCGTAGAGATCTATGTCATCGAGGCGCTTTATAAGCGACAGTGCAGACTCCTTTAGCTCGTTGAACTCGTCTGATGAGGCGAGCTTAACAGCCTTTCCGACGATGCCCTGTGCAAATGCGGCACTGATATCTGCCTGATAATCCGGAATATGCTTTTCGTTCATCAGGTATGCCTTTATCACCTCGTCCTTTACCGACTTCATATTGAGTGTGATGCAGCGCGACCTGATGGTCTGCAGAAAGCTGTCTGCATTGGTGGTGAGAAGCATGATGACCGCATATGCCGGTGGCTCCTCAATGGTCTTTAAAAGCGCGTTCTGCGCCTGCTGGTTCATTTTTTCAGCCTCATCCACTATGTAAATCTTGTATTTACTGCTGTACGGCTTTATCACTATATCGTTGTTGAGCTGTGTCCTGATGTCATCAACCGATATGTTGTTGGGCTTTTCATGACTGACATATATTATATCAGGATGATTGTGGTCATCTGCCTGATGGCACGATTTGCACTCTCCACAACCGTCTGTGCCCTCCTTCTCACACTGCAGTGCCCTGGCAAATGCCTCGGCTATCATCATTTTGCCGGACAGCTGTGGTCCGTTTATTATATATGCATGTGAGACCTTTCCCATTGATATGGCATTTTGCAGATGCTCTATTATCTGCTCATTTCCTACTATATCCTTAAATCCTGCCATAGCTGCTGCCTCCGTTTTAGTCTGCCTGTGTCTGTTATAGCTTTTATCTCCTACGTGAGTATATCAAGCAACAGTCCACGTATCTCTCCGATTCTTGCCAGTATGGACAGATGATCCTTCTCATCCTCCACCAGCTCTGATGCCAGCTCATCCAGATTGCTGTCTATCAGTCTTATTATACCATAAACTCTGTGCCTTCCTCTCCTGTCGAGGAAATTTTCTCTGGAAAATTTATGGGATCTGTAGACCACCTCATTTAAAAAATCCTTTATGAGCCCGCGATATCGCTTCATATCCCTGATATCCATATGCTCGGCTATTCTGTTGCCCTGTGCTGTGATATCCTGCATCAGCGCATCTACCTTTGCCTGGAGATCAGCGTCTGTTATGGCGCTGGCCAGTGTGAATTTGAACGAGCCGTCACCGGCCTGTGTTTTTTGTGCATCAGGAACCTGTGTCACCTGATTTACTTCATTTACTCTGACTGCCATGAGGCTGCCTCCTTATTCGTTTCCGGTTACACTTGTGTGCAAGCCGTAACCATCATCTTGCTCTGCAATTAGGAACTCTGTCGTATGTATGCTGAAATCTCGGCAAGCACAGTATCCATATCATCATTTATGAAGCGACGTGTAATCCCCGCCTCATGCAGCTTCTCCTCAGAGAAATCTGATGCGTCTGCCAGAAAACGGCGGCACATCTCCTCATATTTAGGCACCTGCTGCCCCTTTTCCCGGTGAATGGCGCGTATCAGACGGTCGCCGTCCTCCACCTCCACATAGATTGGCAGTACCTTGTCACTGCCAAAATAATCGCGTATCTTTGTGTAAGACTCCAGTGTTCCGACTGTCAGATAGCTTTTGCAGCGAAGGTCTATATCATCATCATTTACCGTGAAATATTTCCACACGCCGTACACTGTATTGTACTCTCGAAGCTCTATGATGCGCCCCTGTGCACTGAGCCTTTTTACATCCTCTTCATTGCAGAAATGATAATCCTTATCCTGTGTCTCTCCGTCCCTTATCGGGCGAGTGGTATACGGGATAATCCTGCTAAGCATGAGGGAATCATCCTGCAGTATTTTGTTGTATATAGTGTCCTTGCCTGATGCGCTTTTTCCCATCACGCAGAAAATCTTACCCATCTGTAAACCTCTTAATATTGTAATTAGTATAAATATGATTGTTTGCTATGTCAAACTGTTGCTTACATCACCGCAACAAACTTCCACATATTGGCATCCGGATCAAAGTACAGGCCATCCACTTCAAGACCTGAATTTACAGCCTTTATTACATCATCTATGAGCTTGTCGTTCATTATCTCTCCCGGCACCACAAGCGGTATCCCCGGCGGATATATATTTATAAAGGCACCGCTCACCTTCCCGCTTGCCTTAAAGGCATAGACCGCCTGATGGTCTGCATCATATGCATCATACATTTCCATTACGGCAGGCAGCTTTTGATATATATCTGTGTCCATTTTGACAGGCAGGTAAAATTTATGTATTACGCCCTCCTGCTTTAATATATCATAAAACTCTTCAAAATCAGACTTATATTTTTCGAGCTGGCTGTCTATTTCAATCAAAGCATCCGCAAGCCTGTCAAAGCCCTCATCCGTATCCATGACAGACGCCAGCGCCAGTACATAATTGCCCGATGCCATCTCAAGCTGCAGCTCATATTTTTTGAGCAGAAGCTCAAGCAGCGTATGTCCATTCATAGCCTCTTTCGTAAATATAATAATCTTTGACTCGTCAAAATCATATGCCTCATCGGCAGAAAAATTACTTTTTCTGACCACACTCAGATGCGAAAGGCCGCTGACCTTCTGATAAAATCTGTCAAGCCTGCTCCTAAGCTGTGCAAATGCTGTCTCTTTATTATCGCGCACATAGTGTATGCAGCGCTCTATGCCTGTCATAAGCACATATGACGGTGAGCTTGTCTCATAAATGCCGAGAAACTTCTCCACTGCAGCTTCACGCATCCCACCCAACAGCAAAAGCGCCGTCTGTGTAAATGCCGGAAGCGTCTTGTGCAGGCTCACTATGACCGCATCGGCCCCGAGCGCTATGGCATTTTGAGGGAAGCCGCCTCCAAAGCCAAAGTGCGCGCCATGTGCCTCGTCAACTATGAGCAAAGCTCCATGTGCATGTGCCACAGATGCGATTGCCGCCACATCGGAAACCACACCATCGTATGTAGGCGAGGTTATCACAACCGCTTTTATGTCGGGATTTTCATCAAATGCCGCCCTTATCTGCGCCTCTGTTATCTGCCCCTGCAGCCCTGTCCGTGTAACTTCAGGGTATGTAAACACCGGGTGAAGCTGCCTTAAGTAAAGCGCATGATACACCGCCTTGTGACAGTTCCTTGCTACAAGCACCTTGTCTCCCCTTTTTGTGGCCGCAGATATTGCTGCCAGTATACCGCAGGTGCTTCCGTTTATGAGAAAATATGCACGCTTTGCACCGTAAAGTGCCGCTGCCTCAGCCTGCGCCTCCTTTATAATGCCCTCAGCGTGGTGCAGATTGTCAAAATTGTCTATCTCTGTGATATCAATAGCATACGGGTCCAGCCCTGCACCTATATCACTGCCACGGCGCTTATGCCCCGGCATGTGAAACGGATAAATATTTGATTGTGAATTATTTATCAGTTCTTTTTCCATTTAAGTACCTATATATCCTTTTTAGCCCAGAAATCTTCCAAGCTCCGGCATCCAGTCATCATAAAATATTTCATCATTGCAGAACGCGCTCCAGACCGGTGTGAGGAAATCAAGTATCAAATCAAGCGTCTCCTCCCAGCCTGCATTCGCATATGCCATCTGCTGTCGTGTCAGCCTCTTACAATACCGCTCCCAGCGCCTTCTCATATAAGCATAGCTGCGATAGCCATACACCTGCTCAAGCCGGTGCATGCTCACTGTCTTCGGCTTATTTTTCGCTCTAACCTTAAAAATATCAATTATCTGCCTTCCGCTGACCGAATATCTCTTAAGTATCTCATATGCATCACCATATGGTTTCATATCGCTAACCAGCTCAAGCTTATCCATTATCTCAAACAGCTGTTCTCCGAGCCTGGATTCAGGCGAAAAAATACAAACATCTGCGTCTCCATAAAAGCTGTTCATAAAAACAATATTTTTAGTCATGGGAACTCCTGCATCCGCTTCATTAAGGCGCTCAAGCCTCACTGCAAACGGTACTTCCCCGCCATCACACATAGCGCTTAGATTCCACGTGTGTATCAGCGGCTGCATATCACTGCCGTCCGGTTCATTATCTGATACCTTTGCCGTCTGCTTAGATAATTCTGCATTAGTCCATACCACATCACTGTGACTGTTAAGCCCTGCATTGCCTATAATGATATTGCGCAGTACATCAAACGGCGTACCCTTATCCTCTGCCCTGCCACCGAGGCTGCCATATACATAATAAAACGCCAGCTTTTCTCCTGTTGCAAAATACGGCTTTTGAAGCCAAAGCACTTTTCCCAGACCGGCATTATTTATGCGCCAGAGAAAATCCTGCTTCACGTACTGCCATAACACATCGCTGTACGATAATTTTTTCTCATCGCTTATATGTCTTAAATCTACCCTCACTACAACCATACTCCTATGAAGCTTTGCACCTTCTTTACCACGCGCCTCGCCCTTGCATAATCCATGAGCACGGAAATATCCTTGTCCGTATCCGCTATGTACGACTGTACAGCTGCCTTGAAATCATTGCGGTCCAGTCTCGACTCATACTTCAGGCAGTCGCATATCACACGTTCTTTATCATAGATTCCAAAGGTATTGCCTCCAAGCTCAATGGTTGTAGCTCCAAGCGTAAGTGCTGTGGGCTCCGTATAAAACGGGATGATTCTGGGATAGTCCATCTTAAAACGCGATTTTGATGTGTTTTTGTCCACGGCAAGCGTCCATCCGTAAGGCTTCTCCTTTATATAGCCATAGGCGTAAAGTGCGCTTTCCATGCAAAGCATTGCATCCGGAAAAAGTGCCGCGACAAGTGCATCCTCAGAAAAATCATCCACGCGGTCGGTGTAATAGCCGTTTCTGATGCGGACAAGCTTCCCCTCCCTGACAAGCTTATCAATTCGCCTGTAGTCTATACCAAGCCTTGTAAGCTCTTCTTTTTTCACTATTCCGTTGTGCTTTTCCATGGCATCAGCTATGATCGTCTGTACCTGTTGTATATTCATTACTGCTTCTCCATCCCTTGCTTATCGGCTAAAAGCCTCTTGGCATCACGTAATCCAAGCTGATACAGGCTCTCAAGCTTATTAGGATCCTTTTCTATCTTGCTTATTTTAATGTGCTCCGACGGCCTTAACACCTTAGCAATGCCCTGCTTTTCAAGCTCCTTAAGATGCTCAAGCTGATAATTGTACATGATATGCCTGTTTGAAAATGCCTCGTAAAACCTCGGAAAACGCTTTTTGTATACCGATGTAAATAACCTTGGCATAGGTTTTTTTATATAGTCTGCCGGCTTTGTCAGCACGACAACCACTCTGTCATAGCCCATATCAAGCATATGCTCATATGGGATGCTGTCCGTCACCGCGCCATCCAGATACCACTCATGCCCCAGCTTCACCGGCTTTGACACTACAGGCATGGAGCCCGATGCCCTGAGCACATCCATCTGGTCAAAGACACTCTTTATCTGCACATATTCAGGCTTACCTGTCCTGATATTCGTCACAACCGCATAAAATGGGATATCTGACTTCTTATATTCCTCATCATCAAACGGGTCAAGCTCTCTTGGTACTGTATCATAGGCATATTTCGTGCTCACTATGTTTTTCTCCCGAAGAAGCGGCCTGATACCCATATAATTTTTGTCACTGTTAAACCTCTTATTGTATCGTATAACCCTGCCACGCTGCTTTGACAGCAGATTCACTCCAAAAAGTGCTCCCGCCGAAACACCGATAACAGCATCAAAGCTAATATCATGGTCCATAAAACAGTCGAGTACTCCGGCTGTATACATACCTCTCATGGCTCCACCCTCAAGCACGAGGGCGCATCTTTCATCACTCATTTCTGCCTCCATTTATAATGTCATAATAAAAAATGTATTAATATTTATGTCGACCGCTGAACTTCAGATTGTCTCTCCTTCTGCGCTGTTTTCTCTCAAGCTTGTGCTCCCTGAAGCGCTCGCGCTGCTCCTTCTTAATGCTCCATTTGTGTTTCAACACATATATATTGTCTGATATTCTTCTAATCATGAAAATGCTCAGAATAATCACTGCGATAAGTACGAGCACCCAGAGAAAATATACCGGCTTTATCCTTATTATATCACTTTCCACGTTCTGTCTGCTGTTCTCATCAAAGTACGACAGATCGACCTTTGCTCCTGATTTCAGCAGATCCACACAGCCTACCACATGATCACCATACTTGTATCTGACCGTAGCAAGAGCATCCTTGTTGTCGGACTTCATGTCAGCAGCTTCCCTTTTAATGCTAGAAAAATCCGCATTGTTTGGCAAAACAACATAGTTTTCCGACACCTTTGCATACATGCCGTGCTCATTCATCACGCCCAGATCCGGCGTATTGTCAGTAGCTGCGCTGTTTTCATTTTCAGCTATGCTTAGTGCCTTGAAGTTACTGAAATAGTAATTGAGCAGCGTGTTTGTGTCTGCATACTGGTCAGGCGACTGCGCATTCATAATAACCGTGCACAGCGTCAAGCCATCCTTCTCCGCATAAGTGACAAGCGTGCTGTTAGCCACTGAAGTGTAGCCGGTCTTGCCGCCGGTACAATCCTGATTTACAAACTGTGAATACGATTTAAATGGATGCAGCATCGCATGATGATTGTACAGCGGAGTATCCTCGGTATGCTTGTTTGTAGGTGGTATGATATAGGTCTTTGTGCCTGTAATCTTTCGAAACTCGTCATTTCTGTATGCTGCACACGAGATAAGCCCCATATCGTATGCGCTTGTCCAGTGATTTTCATCGGGCAGACCATTTGCATTGTTGAAATGTGTATCTGTACAGCCTAATTCTTTGGCTTCCTTGTTCATCAGATCAATAAATGTGCTGTAATCTCCCCCAAGCTTTTTGCCTGTATGCTCTGCTGCAGCATATGCGCACTCGTTTGCCGACTCAAGCATAACTCCATATAGTGTCTGCTCCATGGTCATCTCCTCGCCCACATCCCTCTTGATGCTCGACGAACCATCACTGCTCTCCTTCACCGCCTCTTTTGAGAATGTAACCTTCTCATCCATCTTGCAGTTGAGTATAGTCAGATATGTGGTGAGGATCTTTGTGATACTTGCAGGATAATGCTTTTCGTGTGAATTTTTCTCATATAGCACCGTACCTGTATTGACCTCCATCACCACGGCGCACGGTGAATTTATCTGCGGTCCCTCCGGCCAGTACGTGTCATCACCATCCGCAAATGCCATAAGCGGTCTCGCACAAAGCGTAGTGACCATAGCAAACACTGCCATTATTAGTATTCCTGATTTTTTTAAATTTATAATTTTATGCTTCATATCTGTTCCTATTAATTCTAAAATTGGGTAGCTGTTCAGTACTATAACCAAAAATGTACTATTTCTAATTATAATGTATGAAAAACATGTTATCAAGGGCATGTGCATCGTATTTTTCCATTTTATTTTGACACCCACACAATTGTAGGGTATTATCTATATGAAATTTTACGTTTTTATAAGGAGATTTACATGAGACTTAGAAATATCCCGGGCGCCGGTGAAGTCATCGACAACAGCCCTTATTGCATAAAGGAGCCTGTTGAATTAAAAGGAAAATGGCATGATTTTTTAGGAAACAATAATCCGATTCATATAGAGGTTGGTATGGGAAAGGGCAGATTTCTGATTGATCTGGCACGGCTTCATCCCGAGATTAACTATATAGGTATCGAACGATATACAAGTGTGCTTCTTCGTGCCGTACAAAAAATGCAGGAGGATGAGCTGCCAAATGTGCACTTTTTGTGCATTGATGCCGCAACTCTTCCGGATATTTTTGACCGTAATGAGGTTGACCGCATTTACCTGAACTTTTCCGATCCATGGCCGAAGGACAGGCACGCAAGAAGACGCCTCACCTCAAGCGAATTTCTTGCCAGATATGATTTATTTCTCGCACCTGACGGACGCATAGAGTTCAAGACTGACAACCAGGACCTCTTCACCTTCTCTCTGGAAGAGATTGAAAGCTCTGATAAATGGCACCTCGACGCCAGTACACGCGACCTGCATCATGATGCCGCAATGAATGAGGGCAACATCATGACCGAGTACGAGGAGAAATTCTCTGCTATCGGAAACCCTATCTGCAAGCTGATTGCTTCAAGATAATGCGACATATCTGTCGTTAATCGCATGATTTATATAGTCAAACATGACCCAGCTTTTATGACATTCTTCAGATTTTTCTGAGGAACTGTCATATTCGTCTCTGGCATCGTTGAAATATCTCTGCGCTTCCTTATCTCTTCCCATCTTGCTATAGCTTGAACCGATATTGCTGTAAACCATAGCCTTAAGATCTCTCGAGCGGATTATTTCTGCCGTGGCAAGGCTCTCCAGATAACATTCAAAGGCTTTTGCCTCATCGTTCTCAAGCTCATATACCAATCCCAGGATATTGAGATACTCTGCATATTTTTCCACGTGACCGGTGCTCTTCAAGCGCGCAAGCGCTTTCTTTATACGTA
>ENA-ORNZ01001895-ORNZ01001895.1-human-gut-metagenome-genome-assembly--contig:-NODE-1895-length-16079-cov-2.949700_pt1 | contig 16079 bp, 15 predicted proteins | sample MGYA00242124_ERZ509040 | MGnify/ENA primary metagenome ERZ509040 (study PRJEB26280, sample SAMEA2338733) | human gut metagenome | biome: human gut; feature: human-associated habitat; material: faeces... | reverse complement strand
TTTTATCGGACATACCTTAATGCATTGATAGCACCGCACGCACTTGCTTTCATCAATCTGTGGATATTCAAATCCCTCTTCGTCCTCTACCATAGAAATAGCTTCTTTCGGACAGATGGCATAACAAGCCGTACATCCACAGCATTCTTCTTTTCTTTTATATAGTACTGGTATTTCTCTTTCCATTTTTCTCATCTTCACCTTTACTGTTAGCCAAACAACTCTCTAACTAAACGACTATTCTTTATTCTATTGGCACTAATAATCACTGCCAATACAACAGTCCCAATTAAACTTGCTACAAATCCCGTAAATCCATATGATGGTTCTTTCCCATCAATTAAACCCCAGAGAAAAAAAATTATCATATGTGTATAAAAGACGACTGTACTCATTCGTCTTAAAAAATGACTCTGTGCATCAGTCACTTTTTCAACTTTAAGATTCTGAACAAAGATAAAAAAAGTCACACAAACGCTAAGTCGCAAAAATACATTGTCAATAAAAACATCAAATATAAAAAGAGTCACAAAAATAATGCACGAATATCTGACCACAGCATTATTAATCCACTTGCTATACTTCTGTATTAATGCTCCTATAAGCATTAGATATATTCCGGAAAACACTCTTCCTTCAGAAAAGGTTTTTGCTAAACACACTGCAAGCAATCTACTGAACCCATGAAAAGAATTCTGATTAATGACCAGATAATCAGTGCCTTTCGATATTATAAAGGAAATACTAATAGTCCAAATAACCTTAGGTGTCTGAAATCCACTTCTGATAAGGAAATAAAATACAATAGATGCATATATAGCTGCCAGCAAATACCAAAGCGGATAAGAAAAATAGTTTTGTCCTTGGAACAAAATATTTCTAATATATAAAATACCGGATTTGAATATACCATATTTATCAACAGAGAAAAAGCCGTAGAACGCAAGAGGAAGGTATAGTATACTCCAAATAAAATAAGCCCTTAACATTTTCAGTATTTGTTTTTTTGCCTTTTTCTTGTTATATTCACAGTCATATGGCAAAATTAATTTTCCAAATACCAGGTATCCTGTCGACATAAAAAAGAATGGAACGGATAATGCCACAGTCGTTTCATATAAATTTTTCCCAATTCCATTTACACTTTGCAGCGGCTGTGTATGAATAGCAACGACACATATTGCCATTAAAAACTTTACGACATCAATAGCTCTGCTCTGCTCTGCTCTGCTCTGCTCTGCTCTGCTCTGCTCTGCTCTCAAGATTGTATTTCTCCCTTTATTTCCTGTCAATCATGTCAAATGTGAAAAGCATCCCATAACAGGAGACGTTTTTTACATTACCGTCCCCCCCCCGTTATTTTTACGCAATAATGCTTTTCTTAATATGTTTTTCAGTTTTTGTTTTAGTGGTATTTTTGCGTCTCCTGCATACTTTTTCTCCATTTTAATAAATTCTTTTTTTTCAAGATCTGTAAAGAACTTATTACGCTCTTTTGGTCTTGGAGCCGAAGTTATTTCCGATGGATTATATTTAATTGCTGCATTATAATCCACCTTTTTATAACATAGCTTTTCTTGAATAGTATCAAACAAACTTTGTCCTCTCTGGCTTCTGATAATTACAAGTGACACACCTTTATTATCATTCATTTCTGGTGCAACAAAATTTATTCCCCAGAAATCTGCTAGAGTCAAATCCGCACATCTTACCAGTTTTGCTTCACACTCATAACAAGAAGGTCTTAAACAATAATTTCGCAAAAACATTCTCATGAAAGAATCTTGACTACTAGGAATATATACTTTCTTTTTGTCGTGCTGAATTTCTTCCATTCCAAAATTCTTCCATCCTTGATCCTTGCATCGAAAATTCACGCCAATAATTTTTGCATTATTTATAGTCTCTATATGTTCAAGATAATGTCTCCACAATTTTGGAGATGGAACACCGTGACATACCACATCGATGCAATATAGATTCTCATAGTCTTTTCCAAGGTAATTTTTTAGACCGTTATTCTGACATCCTGTACCAGAAAATAATACAATTCTTCCACTATTCAAATCGTTTTTGACAGACTTATAGGATTGACCAACCTTAGCTTGAATATACTTAGAGCCACGTAATAGGTGTAACTGCTCGATATTATCAACACGAACAAATTCTGCCCCTTTGCAGTCATCGGTCATCGTAACTCCATATACAATTCCACTGAGGGACAATATTTTTTCTGCGATCAATGAAAATATCGCTCCCGATGAACTTTGTTTACGAATCAAATCATCAAACGCATATGCCGCATATGTATTTAAAACCTTATTTGACATCACTTTTCTCCTAAAATTAGGCCGCTTAACCTAAATTTCCCTTTTGTCATCTTATCAACCAGCTTCACACACTCTTTGAACTCTCTCAAGCGGTGATATAAACCCCAAAACACAACATTTGGAATCAAACAGCTTATGAGTCCTCTTATTACCAATGTTAGCCAAAGATTTGAAAAAGATATGCGATTGCAAATTAAATACGTAATCACACCTACCAATGCTACTCCAGCAACATATCGGCCTAAGTTTATTAAAAATCCGCTTAAATACTTTTTATCAAATACCGTAGTAAAAAGATTATGTAAGAGCCATGGCATACCTACAAACAAGGTTGCAAACACAGTTGAAAGAAGAATACCATAAATCCCCAAAAAGTTAACCATAAGAAGATTGAGACAAAGATTTGTCAGTGCGACAACAAGTGGGCGAAATCTATCTTCATGCCAAATTCCAGAAGCATCTTTATATGTATTAAAGAGTTTATTTATTTCTTGAATATAGAAGTAAATGCAAAAACATACTACCGCTCCCATGCTAAGCATCAGATCTTTGCCAACCCATAACTCCATAAACGGTTGATAGAGATTAAGGAAACAGCAAAGGCACATTCCAGATATCCATGAAATTAAAAAAGTAAATTTTTTTAAATCATTGTAGTTTTTCTCTGCGGTTTCCACAATAATACTGTTTCCAATTCCAGCTGTACACGAAGTAAAAACAACAGCTATAAATCCCATAACGGAACTCAAAATATAAAAATAATTTTGATATATTGCTAATGCTGTCAACCCAAGAAACGCTGAGATGACAATCGTATCAGCCGAGTCGACAACCACGAATCCGATTTTTGATGTAAATAAATCTCTTATCTTGTGATTAATCTGTTGGATTTCATTTTTGTCTAGATTTCCTTCAGGATTATATCTTGGATACATTTTATCTACAACAATTGCTGTGGAGATGTTTGTTATTATTTGGGTTGCCAATATAGCAAGAACATAATAATAATAGTTATGGGAAAGTACTAAAATCAATATCTGAATCGCATACTGAAACGTGTTTGTAATAAGTGTTATCTTGCTAACAATATCTACCCTCTGATGTGCTTGAAGGAGACTATTTTTGTAAGCAAATAGCCAATACGAAAGCACTGTTGCAGCTAAATTCATCAAATATAGAATATAAATATTCAAACCACTTGGAACGTCACCACTTATTAGCTTTGGAACAAATGGAGTTAAAGCGAGACCTACTCCTCCAATAACAAAACCAATTGCTCTATAATATAGTCTATAAAGTTTCATCAATGCACAAATTTTTTTTGTGTCATCTTCTGCTATGGGCTTATACATGCTATAGACCATAGCAGATCCAACTCCTAGCTCTGCTAAATTTAAAACTTGCAACACCGATGTGAACAAGCTATTCAGCCCAAGATATTGAACCCCCATGAAATATATCATGGCAGTACGCATTAAAAATGGAACTGCGATTTGATAAATTTTCAAAATTATACCAAATAGAATATTTCTACTTGCATTTTTTGTTCTCTCTATCTTCATATTAACCCACGCTATCCCCACAGCTTTGAATCGCTTCATTCAAATATTTTAGGCTGTGGACTTTTTCTTTCTGAATTGCTAATCTAGCATTTGTATAATCAACTTGTAACAACTTCTGTTCATCCAATGCAGAAGCTCTTCTATCATTTAAGCCACACATCTCCAATAACGAAGAAAGCCTTGATCCCATCTTTCTGCCGCTCCCCTGTCTGTCGTACACAACAAATGGCTTTTCATATATTATTGAAAAAACAGTAGCATGAAAAGAATCTGTCAAAACCATCTTGGCTTTGCTAATAAGACCGACAAATTCATCTGGCCCTACTATATAATAGGGCGTATTATAATCTTGTAAATTAATTACTGCGCTATCTGTCAATTTGGCATATCGATATATTATATCTTCTATTTCACGTGTTCTTCCGCCTAAAAAATAAGTCAAAATGTAGTTCTTCCCATTTATTTTTGTCGGCATCTTTTTTATTTTGTCCCATTCTACTCTTTCCAGTAGCATTGTTGGATCAAGTACTTTACAACATGTGAGTCCGATTGTATTTTTCACAATATCAACAGCCTTATCTTCTCTGACTGAAAGTGCCTTAAAATCCATAAGCCCCGTTTTATATTTGTCAACCCATTCTTCAGGAATTTTATCAACTCCAAAGCTCGCAGCATACGAAACACGCTTAGTCGGAGAGCAAAATCTTAAAAACATTCTGTCATAAGTATATTTTGCCCAATCTGGATTCCATACCTGATCACTTCCGACTATAAAGCAACAATACTCATCATCAGATACGCTATTAAATTCTCCTGCATTAACAGAAAATGTATTTACATACTTTTTGTCGAAATCCAGAAATTTTTTTTGCCTTCGTATATTTTTCATCTTATATGTGAATTTGATGCCATCTTTCTTTATAATCGTCTTAACCAAAGTTTTAAGGAGATTAGGTCGAAAATCAACCAATGAAACAGCATCATATCCTTGACTCGTAATAATTCTCTCTAATGCATAATTTTGTAACCTATTTCCATAATTATTAAAATCACTCAATGTTACAATGGCTATTTTTTTCATTGGTCACTCCATCCTATTTCTAAAAAATATTATTTTTCGACTATTGAGATACTATAACTTATGCTTTCGTACCCCCCCATTTTTCAAATGGCTATTAATTCTGTCGATCTGTTTTAATACCACAACTTTAGGGTGACACATGAAAAAACTCAAATCAAACCTTTTTCCCTTCTGTAGTAAAGTAATAAATTTATCTCTCTTAATAGCTGGCTTCGATGGATGTTTTAACTGATGATTTGACGCTACAGCACGTTCTAAATCAACAGCCTCCAAAGTCATCTTAGACTGTTCCAATAAATCTATTCCTTTTTCTGTCTGACAAAGAATTAACGAGATTCCTTTTTTTTCTTCTTCTTTGATGTCACTTCCCCAAGAATCACCAATACTAATATCTGACACTCTTTCTAATCTAGCATACTTGCAAGAATAACAATTATCCGTGTAATCCATGCAGGTTAAAAAAGCATAGGTATATAAATCTTGTACACCAACAGGTTCAAGTCTTATCCTTTTTCCTTTTAATGCAAAATTTGTTTTGCTTCTGAATTCTATATTTCCAATTTGCTTAATATTATATCCCTTTTCATTCAAAAAGCGTTCAAGCAACATAGGCGACGGAGAGCCATGACAAATTAAATCAATCGTGTATAACTTCTCTTCACATCGTTTGCCTACAAAGCTCTTGACCGCTGCTACTTGACACGGTAGCCCAATAAATAAAACTTTTTTACCCGACTGCAGTAATTGTTTAATTTTCCTATAAACCCCTTTAGGATTGCTTTTCACATACTTTGAGCCTGAAAATCTTGCAAGCTTGTTTATGTCATCCTCAAAGTCAAACACAAATTCACCTTGTGAAAAACAACAACTGCAAAGAATGCCTCCATTTTCTACAAAACTTCTTGCGATAGCCGCAGCTGCTCCACCTGAAGAACTTTTTTTTCTTATATTTACATCTGATGCCCATCCCTGCTTCCACATTATAGGTTTCGACATATCTATATTATTGTTAACCTGACAAACGTTTCTGCATGCATTACAATTAATACAACTTTTTTCATCGATAATAGCATTATATGATTTTATGGAATCTTTAATACTAATTGCATTTTTTGAGCACACTTCCAAACAAGCCATGCATCCTGCACACTTATCTTTTTCACATACAGTCACCATATTATTTTCCTCTTTAACGTACTGTTCTTGCCTCCAAATATAAATCAATCACCCTTTTATATTGTCTTAAGGATATATGAAATATTGGCAGTTTATGTATACTATCATGAAACATATCCCATAATTCTTTTCTGAATAATGTTACTCCTTCATCCTGCAGTCCTTTTGTCCAAATCAGAAATGACAGTGCATATATTGTCTTTTTATAATTCATATAAACTGAGCAAGATGGACAGTTATCTTCAACGATTTTACTTTGTTCTTTTACACCCCAAAGCCACATCTTCAAAATGGAAAAAGATCTTTTAGACGATGCCGAATCAATTCTTTCGAGATAATGATATCCACTGCTTTGAAATACAACAAGTTTTTCTGCTCTGCAATATATCCGGCAAAGCATAAGAGCATCCTCACCTATTTTAAGCTGTTCAAATCTTAACTCATTATAAAGTGCTCTTCTTGCCAAAGTGCTCCACAAATAAGCTGTGAGGTTACCCATCAAGTACTCTTGAACAATTTTCTCTCTACTCTGTATGTATTTTATTTGTTCTTTGTATTGTTTCAATGCAATTGAGATATCAGCATTATATTCCTTTACAGCGTTATACAATTTTTCTATATACTCCGGCTCAGTTGAATCATCGCTATCTACCCAAGCTATGAATTCTCCTGATGCCTCAGATAGTCCCTTATTTCTCGCTGATGCCACGCCACCATTATTCTGATGAAAGACTTTTATTCGGTTATCTTGTAAGGCAAATTTTTCACAAATGCTTAAAGAATTATCGTTTGATCCATCATCTATAAGAATAATTTCAAGATTTCTATAAGTTTGTCCTATAATGCTGTTTATACATTTTTCCAAATAGTTTTCTGCATTATATACTGGAACAACAATACTTATTAATTCATTATCCGTTTTTGTCACTCTTCTAATCCCTCCGACCGCAGTCTTCTTTCTGCAAATACTATCCCCCAATATACAGCCATGTAATTAATAATAGATGACTCTATGAAAAAATAGCTAAAAGTGGCAAAGAAAATAGTAATTACCATTGAAAAGGAATATATAGAAAGCTGCTCAGTGTGCTCTTGAAATTGATTATACCATTCTTTAAAAAGCATAAAAATAAATGTTACTAGCAAAAAAAGGCCAAAGTAACCGTAATCATGTAGCGTTTCTATAAAATCATTATGTGCTTTAATTCTAACATCACTATATATAGTAACAGACTGAAAAACAGAATTAATACCATGTCCAAAAATTTTTCTTGTCGAATCGCTACTAGAAAAACTTTCCAGAACCTTTGCCCATATATAGTTTCTTCCAGAACCACCATCTGAATTCAATTCACTAAATCTTTCAAGTATGTCAATTCCAAATACGCTCATGGTCGCTGTCATAACCGCTATAATAATCGCACCAAGAATTAAAATTTTAATGATTCTTTCCAATTTTTCTTTTATACTTTTCTCCGAATTTCCGTCTGTTAAATAAAAAATAGCAAAACCAAAACAAGCCGCAAGCATGCCTGTTCTTTTAGTTGTTGAAGCAATCACCACAAGTGTGCATAAAATCGGATAATATCTTCTTTTATATTTTGTTTCCCGCAAAACTAACGGAACAACCGTCAAGCATAAATATACTGAAAAAATAACAGAACCCCTGTCACCATTCCCCGACAAATGGATTCCAATTAGTGGTATAGATAAAGCAATCAGCCATATATATATTAGGTATATAATTTTTTTCCCGACTGGGAATCTGCCGTAATACAATGTTGAATAATAACTAGCCGCACATATAGGTATCCACATTAATGTTTGCGAGATTACTGTATGGTATATATACTGATGATTCAGCTTAGCGGTTATTAGTGGAAAAACAAACAACAGCATTAGCGTAATTCCAATCCCTAACGGCATTTTCAATCTTCTATTTAATTTAAAGACGGCAACAAGTAATATTGCAAGACACATTGTCATCGTTCCAATAATATATCTCTTTTCAAGAAAACTTGAATCCATCCCGTTTATGTAATACAGCATTGTCATTGTATGGTACACTGTTATCATACACATAAGTAATACCATCAAGACTTTTCTGGGTGATACCTTCCAACTCACTTTAACTTTCTCCTAAATGACTTCTTTAAAATAATCGATTGTTCGCTTCCTATTGTATTTTATAATCTCATTTACTCTATTATAGTCAATCGGACTTTTCAACGTCTGCTCTAATAAATTTATATCTACAATTTCACGTGAATTTAATGAAAAAGTCTCCAATAAATCATAAAGCTTTTCATAGTTTCCATATGTTTCTCCATTTCCTTTTCTAATAAGTGTTCCAAATTGTTTATTAAACTTAATAGAAAATACTGTACCATGAAAAGTGTCCGTCACAACATATCTTGCCTTTTTGATAATCGCCAGAACTTCAAATGGATTTGGATATATAGAAACATCGCAGAATTTATGCTCGCCTCCAACTGCCACAATTTTTAAATTTAGTTTTCTTGCAAACTTTCTTATCTGTTTACCTTCTTCTACAGTTATTCTGCCACTGTAGGCATAAATAACCATATAATCATTGAATGGCATATTACAATTACACAATTCTACTTCTTTTGTATAATCATATATTAAAACTGGATCCAAATGTTTTCTCGGTACTTTATTGATAAGCATTTCCACTATTTGCTCGCTGTTAGAATCTCTAACAGAAATATCTGTAAAGTTATTTAGTAGTTTTCCAATTTGACTTTGTACGCCATATTGCTCCAGTTCCTTAATTCCGGTATTTCCAAAAGAAGCAGCATAGCTAATAATCTTTTTTGCATTCGAATTCTTACCAAAAAGTTCTAAAGAAAATCCAACATTGGGATTTGCTTGAATGCAATTAAAGACTTCATCGCTCCCAACAACAAGAACATCCGTCACAGGCCGTTCATTTCGTTCACTTGAAATCCCCAATAACGAAAGATATTCATTGTCATATTTTCTATAAAACTGCTTATGTTGATCAAAAGGAATCCTATAAGCGATACACTTGAATGCATTTTCTAATCTAAATAGCTTTTCTTTCCATTGTGCTATTTCACTTTCTTGAGCTTCTGCCTTTTTCACAATGCAGGGTTCAACCTTATAGTCCGCAAATTCCACATCATATCCTAATTGAGTTAAAATGTGTTTAAGACCATACGCCTGTAAAAAAGATCCATAATTTACTATTCTTTGCATTGATAGTATTGATACTTTCATTTAATTTTTCTCCACTTTGTGTTCACTTCAGTAAATTTTCATAAAATCCTGCCGGAAAAGTTCCAAACATTTTATAAAACAGTTTGTGTTTAGTATCTAAGTTTGATTTTCTCATATACTTATTATAATTCTCGTTAAATCGCTTTATCAAACGCCTCTGTTCCTCGTTACGAACAGAAACCGAACCAAAGTCATAATTTATTAGTTCGATATATAAATTAATAAACTTTCTAAAATGGGCATTCACTGCAAGATCAAATAGTTTTTGCTCATTTCTTTTTAAGAAAAACTCACATGCTTCTTCTGTAGCATCAAGGATTGTCAGTCTTTTTAGGCTAAATGTAGACGTCATGATGCTATTTTCACGTTTTCTATAAAAATATTCTACACAATTCGTGAATGCGATTTCTTTTGCTACATATATAAGTTTATAGGTTGTAAACGTATCTTCATGAATCTTTCCAACCGGATATTCAATCTTATTCTTCTTAAATAATGCTGTTCGATACAGCTTTCCCCATGCGACGAATTCCATGCCATGTTTTTGTGGATGATACATTTCTTCAAGACATTTTACATTATTAAACACTTCTATATTTGTTTCTTCCTTTTCTATGCCTGTATCATCACTCACGGCTTGGTAATCACAAATACTAATATCTGCTCCCACACTTGTCGCCGATGAATAGAGCTTCTCAAGAAAATTAATCCCCACATAATCGTCGGAATCTATAAAGGTTATCCATTCGCCTGTTGCAATTTTTAATCCTTCATTTCGAGCATCAGATAATCCACCATTTTGTTTATGAATTACTTTTATTCTTGAATCCTTATTTTTATATTCATCACAAATCTGCGGGCATTTGTCTGGAGATCCATCATCTACCAAAATTAATTCTATATTTTTATATGACTGTTCTATTATGCTATCTATGCATTTTACAAGGTATTTTTCCACTCTGTATATTGGAACAACCACTGTAATTAATTCTTCCTCCATGCAATGCCTCTCCTTTTCTGCTTTTCCTTAAAGGTCTTATTGAATCAATATGCGCTTACATGCTTCAAGCATTCTTTTCATAAATGCACCTATGCCCTCTTCTTTCAACACAATCCATGCATCATAGACTTTCAAGCCATATTTTCCGTATTTCGTATAAATATTTGTTCTTTTCTGGACTTGCTTTTTTCAGCCTCAGTTGTCCAGCTTCCGGCGTAATGATGAATTGAATATGTATTTTTCCTTATCTCTGCTGTTCCATCGCTCAGCAACATAGGGCAAAAGTAATCTGAAGAAAATATCTTTACATCTCCCAAATCTTGAGTTTGATCCACTCTCTTAAGCCCAAACATTTCCAAAACATCTGTCGTAATTACCGGACAAGGCGTCAGGTCTAATGTTTCATCCTCATTAGTAAATTGTCGCGTCAAATAACTTTCAAGATTTGCTTTAATAACCGGATTTCCTTTTTCTCCACCAAATCCAAGTCCTGTTGCCACAAGACGACCTCTTTCAAACCCCATAAAAGCATGTTCTATTAATAAATCATCAAGACCTTTAATAAGTTCTACATCTGTATCCAAATAGATTCCACCTTCAGAATACACAATGTCCAAGCGTGCAACGTCTGACACAAATGCCCATTTCTTCTTTTGGTATGCCTCACGGCAAAATGGATACTTTTCAAAATTGTAGTTACTCTCATCCCACCGCTTTATTTGATACTCCGGGCAAAATTTCTTCCAACTTTGAATACATCTTTCCACATACTCTGGGAGCTCACTGCCGCCAAACCAACAATAATGAATCACTTTAGGTATCATATTAACCTTCCTTTTGCAGAAAGGTTACAGATGCTACTTCAGTGAAACAAAACTATGATGCGATGTAGACTCTTTTTTATCGCGTCTTTAAATTTCCTAGATGGGCTATGCCAGGAGGCCGAAAAATGATGAACACAACATGTCTCCTCCACGATTTCTGTTTTTCCTGTATACCCATTATAAGCTGTAAAATACCAAGACGGATATATAATCAACTCACCGATTGCCTGTACCTTATCTGCCAACTCAATATTATATTTTTTCTTTATGAGATCGGCTAAAATTTGCGTATTAGACATACTTGCACTTTGAGATGAAAAGCTATTATTCCGATAGTATTCCAACATCTCATGGCAGATTTCATGTTTCGGTGCAAATGCAAGAAATCCTGTTCCAATCGTTTTATATTCGTCTTCAACGCCAAGAACTGCCGATTTTCCTTTTAATAGAGGTGTAAAATCTTTTATTACTTCGACATCAGTGTCGAGATACACCCCCCCCATTCATATAAAGCATGAATTCGAGCAACATCGCTTACAAAAGCCATCTTTCCTGCCTGCATAGCTTCTTTTGCGTAACTATACTGATCAATCGGGAAGTTACTTTCATCCCATCTCATTACTTTATAGTCTGGGAAATTTTTTTTCCATGTTCCAACATATTTTTTATACTGTTCCGGCAACGGTTTTCCACCGAACCAACAGTAATGAATAATGTGTGGTATCTCCTTCATTGCTTTTCCTCACTCTGTTTTCGCTATATTTTTTATCACTCTCGCCGGACTCCCAACCGCTACGCAATAGTCCGGCACATCTTTAGTAACCACTGAATTGGCCCCAATAACACAATGCTTTCCAATTTTCACATTGCCTACAATCACTGCATTGATTCCAATGTAAGAACCTTCTCCAATGGAAACGCTCTGACCTCTTTGTACAATTCCTTGATCAATCACTGGAATATCTATATTGCGATACTCATGATCACAATCAGTTATATACACGTTTGGCGAAAGGAGCACTTTTTTTCCAATCTCCAGAGAATTGGAAATAGAGATTCGGCATCGTTCACCGATTTCAGAACCCCAGCCAATTTTCACTGTACCCCCCCCGACCAGATTTGGGCATAAGGACGCACCGTCACACAATCTTCCAAGGTAATATGGTGCTTTCCTTTTAAGCTGCAATGCTTTCCAATGTAGACATTTTTCCCTGCCTGCACCTGAAACCGCTTCGCTTGAATTTTTCCAAGTAAAGATTTTACTGCCGTCTTTATCATTACTTCGTCTCCATCTGCTGTGCTGCGATATCAGCATCCACGATTTCCTCGCCGGTTTTATGCTTCAGCTGCTCTTTACTTGCCTCACTCAGACCGTTGTTGATCACGCAGTTCATGTCGCAGGTGCTGCACTTATCCAGATCCTCTTTGGTAACTTTGCCATCACGATAATCGCGGCAGATTTTCAGCTCGTACATGCTGTACGGATGCTTAGTGAACAGTGCCTTGAACTTGTGTACCAGAACCCAAGTAGCAGGCTTCCAGATATACTTGTGCATAGCCGGACTTACACTACCGATCATCCAGCAGTCACGGTCGCAGCAACGAACCTTTGCACGGACCTTCTCTGCTTCCGGGCTGTTCCACAGCTCATCCCAAGTCTGATTGTTCAGGTTGCCCATGACCTCTTTATCCTTGGTACCATTGCAAGGCATAACATCGCCATATGGATCAATGAAGAAGGTATCAAAGCTCATGTCGCAAGGCAGCAGGCGCTTCTGGCCGTAGATGTAGTTGATCAGACCATGGTTAAAGTAAGCGCGGAACCACTTCTTCGGGCTGTTGCTGCGGAGCAGTTCGTTGACCAGGTTCTCGAAGTTCTTTGCAACCATTGGACGGTCGTGGATGATGTTCTTGGCTTCAACGAAATAGAAGCTGTTGTGCAAAGAGGCAGTTGCAAACTCCATGCCCATCTCATCAGAAATCTTGTACAGCGGAACCAGGTCAGGAGCATTCTTATCCTGCACGGTCATACCAAAGCCAACGTCCTTCATACCCATCTCACGCAGTTTCTTCAGCGTGCCGTAACCACGCTGGTAGCCGTTCTGAAGACCACGGATCTCGTTATTTGTTTGCTCCAAACCTTCGATAGAGATACGAATACCAATCTGCGGGAACTCCTTGCACAGGTCAACGATACGGTCGGTGAAGAAACCATTCGTGGAAATAACGATACGGTCAGACTTCTTGTACAGTTCGCGCACGATATCCTTCAAGTCAGTACGGATGAACGGCTCACCACCTGTAATGTTGGTGAAGTACATCTTCGGCAACTTCTTGATGGTTTCGATGCTGATTTCCTCTTCCGGCTTGGAAGGCGCTTTATAACGGTTGCACATAGAGCAACGAGCGTTGCAACGATAAGTGACGATGACCGTACCATTTAACTTCTTTTCTTCAGACATGATTAACTCTCCTAACTCTCTCTTTTAAGAATGTTTCGATTTTATTTAAGAACCACTTGGCACATACCGAGAACACAACCGAACCGCAGATGACTGCAATCGCTGTGAAAATATATGCCAGCAGACCAATTTTTCAAATATAAGGGTTACCGGTGTTCCGCAAGCATCCCCCACAATGTCTTTGCATATTTTTCCTCTGAGCATTCATTCTCAAGGAAACGCTTGAACTTCTCTGCGCTAGAATCAGCTTCTTCTCTATGCTTCAAGAAGTACTGGATTGTATTTTTCCAGTCTTCAATATTCCTTCCACACAAAGCACCTCTGCCATCGACGAAATACTCCTGTGTAGTTACCGTATCCGACGTAATTGCCATCTTCCCATTGGCGGCTGCCTGGTAAAAAGCAATCAGTCCAGCCGGTGCCTCCGTATCCAACGGCGTAACTACCAACTGTGACTGACACATGAACTCAAGGAATTCCTGTTCAGGAATATCCGACTTCACCACCATATTTTTGCCGAAGCTATCTTTGTACTCTTCAAACCTGTCCCTCGGCATAACACAGTTGAATGTAATTTCTGGCATAGCTTGTGCAATTCTAATCAGGAATTCCCAGTCGCGACCGTTCCTTCCGCCGCAGAATACACTATTCGGCACTACTTCGCCTTTATATTCGATGCTGTAACCACCATGATAGGTATCGTGCAGCAGTGTGTACCTCTTATGGATTCCGAGCATTTCATTCAAATGCTCACCGTACTTCTTGGAAGTCACAGTTGCCTGAACCTTTCTCGATTTCAGCATTGGCTTATATAAAAACTTTGCCAGCTTATTTTTTGCAGTTGCTTTATCTTTGAGCAGAATATTTAGCGCAATAATCTTTCTATTTTTAAACTGTACTTTACACAGCCACCAGCACAAAACTGCCATGAAGTCATACCAGCAGATGATAGTGTCACCATCCGCTGACTGCTTGATCATATTCTTGCAAACTGCCAGCATTTCTTTGGTGGAATTACATTTCTGTGGAGGATAAATCTGCCGAATCTTGGCTGTTTCACAGCCGTTCAGAAATGTCATATTCTGTTTATCCGCCGGGTTATCAAACAGCATATAAACCATCGGCCTATCCTCCTCTCTTACTGATACACTTTCATAATTTTCTCGTAATACTCATCAATAGTATCGAAGCTGATGTCCTTACAGTTCGCACTGTACTCCGCACACAGCTTCTTATCACCCCAGAGCTTCTCGATCTTCTTCTTCAGATCTTCGGCATTACCGCTTTCAAACAGCTCGCCGGTCTTACCAACCTGAATCAGCTCCGGGATACCACCTATCTCAGCTCCCAGTACCGGTGTGCTGTACATCTGGGATTCCATAACGGAGAACGGGCAGTTCTCGTACCACTCAGACGGATAGATGGAGAACTGTGCCTCACGGATGAGCTTTTCCAGTTCCTCACCTTTCTGGAAACCAACGTTCTTGATGTTCTTAATACCATTTACTGTCTCTTCCAGAGGACCGGTGCCAGCGAAGATGAACTGCACATCCGGCAGTTCCTTACAGACCTTAATAAGTGTGCCGATGCCCTTTTCCTCAGAGAAGCGGCCGAAGTAGAGGACGTAATCCTTCTTCTCCGTCTCTTTCCACTCCACCTTGTCGATGAAGTTGTGCATTGCCACGGTCTTTGTCGCAAACAGCGGGTTGCTGTCCATCTTGCTCTTCATGAACTCCGAGCAGCAGATCATGGTGTCAATGTACTTGTAGGTGCCCTTCCACTTCCAGAACTCAGCCTCCATCATGCCGATGGCAGATTTTGCCGTGGAACCGTGGATGCACTTACCTTTCATGCAGTTCACGAAATGGCCGCCGAGACACTTCTCACAGTTCTGGTGGGTGTTCGGATTGTTCAGCATGTGGTTCGGGCAGACCAGCTGGTAGTCATGTGCCGTGAAGATGATCTTACACTCTCTTCCGGTCTCCTTGCGCCACTTCACGATTTCCAGGATGATGGAAGGTGTCAGCTGGTAGTTGAAGTTGTTCAGGTGACAGACATCCGGTTTGAAGTCGTCCAGAACTTTCCGCAGCTGCACTCTTGCTTCCTTGCTGTAGATAGTTTTGATGGGGTAGGTCAGCTTGCTCAGTTTGCTGCCACCGTGGAAGTCCATGTCACTTGTATAAGCATTGACACGGTTACCCACGCAGCGACCTTCATGCTCCATACCGAAGTACTGAACCTCGTGTCCATGCTGCTCCAGTGCCTCACCCAATTTGAATATATACGTCTCACTTCCGCCGTTTCGGTGCAGAAATTTATTCAAAATCAGCGTCCTCACGTTGTATTTCTCCTTATTTTTTTATGTTCTATTTCACTACCT
>ENA-ORNZ01001878-ORNZ01001878.1-human-gut-metagenome-genome-assembly--contig:-NODE-1878-length-16228-cov-3.141965_pt1 | contig 16228 bp, 9 predicted proteins | sample MGYA00242124_ERZ509040 | MGnify/ENA primary metagenome ERZ509040 (study PRJEB26280, sample SAMEA2338733) | human gut metagenome | biome: human gut; feature: human-associated habitat; material: faeces... | reverse complement strand
GAACCGAACAGGAAACGCAGCGTGTCAGGAGATTGTTTTCGAATCATCATGGCGTCATATTTTTTTTAAATCATTTCTATGGCGTTCATTTGCACATTCTAAAACCTCCGCAGATTTTGATTTACACAAAAGCGGCACGCAAATTTCTTCGCGTGCTGCTTTCTTATGCTTTCAGATTATACTTTTTACAGTAGCATCTTACTTTTGTTTTTATTTTTCTGCTGCTGTCTGCAGGATCACTGCTGCGTCCAGGGTATCTGCCACGCCGTCGCCGTTTACATCTGCACTTGCTGTTGCGTCTGCATCCAGGCTTGTAAGTTCTGCACTTGCTGCCAGAACAGATACGCTGTCGCTTGTTGTGACTGCACCGTCGCCGTTTACGTCACCGAGGAGACGGGCTGCTGCGATCTTCAGTGTCAGGCTCTTAACTGCTGCATTGATCTCACTCTGTACTGCATCTGCATTGTCATATACATTCTGTGCATCTGCTTTTACTGTTGCCAGTCCGTCGATCGTGGATGCTACGTACGCATCTGTATCTGCAAGGATTGCAGCTGCTTTTTCCAGCATAGATTTCAGGGCTGCTTTGTTGCCTTTCATTTCAAGGTTTGTGATCGCATCGATCAGGTCTTCGTATGCACCTGCGATTGCTGCTTCGTCACCGTTTTCCAGGGCATCTTTTGCTTTGCTGATCGCATCGTTCAGTTTAGCGATGGAATCACTTGTGTAGTTGCCGTCTGTCAGTTTTTCTGCTGCGTCTGCCAGTTTTTTCAGGGAAGCTCTGTCTGCGTTTTCTGCCAGTGCGGACAGTTCAGCCAGAACTGCGTCTGCTGCTGCATCGATTTCCGCCTGAGTTGCATCTGCTTTTGCCAGAACTGCTTTTCCTGCGTCTGCCGCTGCTTTCAGTGCATCTACGGATTCATAGTTATCTGCATCTGCAAGGATTGCTTCTGCTGCTTCGATCGCTGTCTCAAGGTGCAGGGTCTGTACGCCGTATTCCAGGTTTCCAAGTGCATCGATGATGCCGTTTACTGCCGCATCGATTTCAGACTGACTTGCGTCTGCTTTTGCTACTACGTCTTTTGCTGCTGCTACTGCATCTTCCAGTGCTTTCCAGCTGTCTGCTGTATACTCGGAAGAATCAAGGTCTTTTACGGTGTTGATCAGTTTCTGCAGGCCTTTGTCTGCGATTGTGCTCTGTACAGCGTCTTTTGAATGGGAAGTGATATCTTTCAGGATATCTGCATATTTTTCATTCAGGGACTGTGCTGTGAAACCATGTTCTTTTGCAAACTCTGTAGAATTCATTACAAAGTTACAGATGTTGATGGCTGCTTTCTGAAGGTCACCAAGAGAGATCACCTGTTTATTTGTCTGTCCATCTTTGTTGCTGTTTACCTTGTAGCTGACCGTTGTCTGTTTTGTTGTTGTACCTGTCCACCAGTCACGTACATCTTTTACTTCATATGTTGCATATCCATCTTCGATTGCTTTCCATGCTTCATCACACAGAAGGCTGTGATCTGCATCTGCATCACCGTTCACGGTTGTAGACTGTACTTCTGTACCTTCTTTATTCAGTTCATATCCGCCGAAGTTCGGAACGTCTTTTGTGATAACCGGGAGATTCGGATCTGTCTGATCCTGATAGCTGATGGTTGTCATATTTACATAGCCTTTTCCGTTCCAGTCCGGATCAGATTTGAAGCCTTTGATGATCTGAGCTGCACCTTGGCCAGGGCAAACAAGGTCGTTGCCTGCATGCATTTCATACATCGGTACGGACTGTCCACCGCCCCAGTCTGTCATGATCATTCCCTGGAATCCCCATTCGTCTCTTGCGAATGCGGTACACAGATCATAATCATCGGCTGCCGGTCTGCCGTTGTTCTGGTTGTAAGAGGTCATAATCGCCATCGGCTGTGCCTGTTTTACAACTGCTTCAAAACCTTTGAGGTAGATTTCACGGATTGCTCTTTCAGAAACTGTGTTATTTTCGCTGTTTCTGTTTGTTTCCTGAGAGTTCAGTGCATAATGTTTGATAGTAACGCCAACACCTTTATTGGACTGTACGCCAAGGGTTGCAGCTGTACCGGTAATACCTACAACTACCGGATCCTCTGAATAGTACTCAAAGTTACGTCCGCACAGTGCGTTTCTGTGGATGTTCATACCAGGTGCCAGCCAGCATCCGATACCGAACTCTTCCATCTCTTCGCCAACGCCTTCGCCGTAAGCGTAGATCTGATCGGTATCCCAGGTCTGTGCAAGCAATGTACCGATCGGCCATGCGGTTGCATACTGGTAATAGGTCTGATCGCCATCTTTGTATTTCTGTGTAATACGAAGACCTGCAGGTCCGTCAGACAGGTTTACAGGAGTGATGCCTTTTGTATCGTTTCTCCAGGTAGATCCTGCCACACCTCTAACGGTTGCATCACCTGAATGACCGTTCACCAGTTCTGCCAGTTCTTCCAGTGACAGTGCAGATACAAACTGTTCAATACTGAGCTTCTTAAGTTTAACGTCCATCAGCGTCGCTTTGCTGAAATCACCGTCAAATTTTTTAACGTGCTCGTTGTATGTTACTGTATAGTCGGAGCTGTTTGCATTTCCTTTTTCAACACGGCTGATCTCGCCTGTTGCTCCGTCTTTGTTTTCTGCGATCAGATATTCTGTCTGCGTTGTATTCGATACGTATACATCGACATCTTCGTTTTCTTTGATGATTTCCGGTGCTTTGTAACCTGTGAAATCAACTGCGATCGTAGATGCTGCTGCGATCTCATCTGCTTCACCGTCGTATGTGATCGGTGTTGCACCTTCGGTTGTCATCGGCTCGAGTGTCGGATATTTCTCATCATCTGCAACGTTCGGATTATCTTTTACCGGAACCATCAGATTGCTGTACTGTTCTGTGATCGTATCTTCCGCTACGCTGATCTTGCCTGCTACATGTGTGTTTCTGGAAGAATTACCGACACGGATGATGTAATCGCCGTCCTCCATCACGTATGCTGCCTTGTCTGTATCGTAAGATCCCATCTCTGTTGTATCGTATGTGATCGTCAGTACCTGAGATTCACCAGGTGCCAGCTCGTCTGTCTTTGCATATCCTGCCAGTTCCTGATACGGTTTATCCAGATTGCCTTCCGGGGCTGAGAAGTAAACTTCTGCTACTTCTTTACCGGATACGGAACCTGTATTTTTCACTTTAACCTTAACGGTTACTTTGTCTTTGTCTGCTGTTACAGACTGTGTCTGCATTGCGAATGTAGTATAAGATCCGCCATAGCCAAATTCATAGGAAACATCTTTGCCGAACGTATCATAATAACGATATCCTACGAAAATATCATCGTTGTACAATTCCTGTGCATTATTTTCATCCTCGTTTGCAAATCCTGCACTGGATGGGTTGTCATCAAAATTAACCGGCCAGGTATCTGTTAATTTACCAGATGGATTTACTGTACCGTTTAATACTTCTACCAGTGCATCACCGCCGGTCATACCTGCCTGAGACATCAGGAGCATGGAATCCAGCCCATTGATCTCACTAAAGAACTTAGTATCAATGATTCCGCCTACGTTCAGGACAACAACTACGTTATCAAATGTTTTTCCAAGCAGTTCCAGATTGGCCCGCTCATCATCCGATAAGAGATAATCACCTTTTCCGGAAGAACGATCTGATCCTTCACCTGAGTTACGTGCAATAACATAAATTGCAGTATCTGTCTGATCTGCCGCTGCTTTGATCTGGTCTGCCGCACCTTCTGTCTGTTCATAAACCGGTTCATTCACCCATTTAAATCCCCAGCCCTGACTTGTGCCGCCGCCGTTTGCTGTCCAGAGCTCATGCATCTGGTTTACAAAATCTGCATTTACGATATCATATCCGGCATTTTCAAAACCCTGCTGTACGGTAACATTGTCACGCTGGTTTACAGCACCGGAACCGGTACCGCCTTTGATGGTGTTGTAAACACCCTGTCCGAACAGTGCTACTTTTGTTCCCTTCTTTGCTGAAATCGGCAGTGAGTTGTTCTTGTTTTCCATCAGGACCATGCCCTGTGCTGCGATGTTTTTAGCCGCGGTCTTATGGTCAATCTCACGCTGGCTGATATCCGGGTTTGTTGTAGCTGCCATCGCTGTCATGCTTCCTCCTAAGAGCATCGAAGCGGATAATGTGACTGCTATCACTTTTTTTGAAGTTTTCTTCATTCTTTTTCCTCCTTTACTGCTTTACTGCTTTGTTGTTATGTTTTTCGCTTTCCGATGTTGATATTCCATCAACATTTTCTCGTGTGATTTTATTTTATATAATTTTTTTATGATTTTCCATGTAATATTATACGTTTTTCTTGTAAATTTTTATGTTTCCTGTTAGTCCTCTGTTTTTAATCGTTATTTTGAATAAAATATGGTATGCATTTTCTTGTTTTATATATTTTTTATACATTTTCCACATTTTTTGATACAACAGATACACTATCTGTTCGCACTTCCGGTACATCGCAGGTATATTGCACTCCCACTAAGACAAATTTGTTGCTCGCCACTTATAAAAGTGGGAGTCTTCTCCGACTAAGATAAAAAATGCACTCACATCTGTCTCTCGATGCAAGTGCACTTCCTGTCTTAAAAATTTCGTATTGGCTTTTATTTCTTTTTCTTTCTGGACCATACATATCCGCCAATCAGCACGATCAGTGCGATCACTGCGATGATAAGTGGTCTTAAAACATTGGTGTTATCTCCTGTTTTTGCGGATGTAACCGTGCTGCTTCCGCTCTGGGTTCCCGCAGTACTGCTGCTTCCGGAAGATGTTCCGCCGAAGGTGCTGCTTCCACCGGAGGTATTGCTGTTTCCAGAAGGTGCCTCGGTCTGGATACCGGAGCCGCCCTGGTTATCCGATCCACTTCCGTTTCCGTTGTTTCCATTATTGGATGCTGTCTCGGTCTGTGGTTCTGTGGAGGAATCATTTCCGCCATTGTTGTTTCCGTTATTGTTACTCTTGCTTCCCACCGCTGCGTTCAGCGGTACATCGGTCACGGCAACGGCTGCATTGTTATTCTGCAGTTCTTCCGTTTTTGCGGAAACCGTTACGCTGTCACCGTCTTTAAGCGAATCCTGTACCTGGAAAGTCATTTCAAAAAGTGTTCCGTTTGTATCCAGTTCTGTAGAGGATGCAAATACAAACACTGCTTCTCCTTCGGATTTATTGCCACTGACCGGATCGTTGATGTCGGTCAGAACGCCATTCATCATGGAGCCTGCTTCCGTTGATACCAGCTTCAGCTGTGAGCTGTCATACGTCACACGGATCTTGCCGTTTGTAATTTTCGTATCGCCGCTGATATCAAGGGTAACTTTCCACGCATCACTTCCTGCCTGAAGTGTGTCACCGTTTACCGTTACGGTTGCCCCCTCAGCTGCGAATACATTCTGATGCAGGCACAGGATTGCTGCTGCAAACAGCATCATCGCACATAATACTTTTTTCATGGTTTGTTTTGCCTCCTCTGGACTGCATTATTTTATACGGACAGCTTTTTTATAGCCGAATTTTCCGTAATGTTTCTTACCGTCAATGATCTTGTAGGAACGGATTCTTACATAATATTTTGCTCTGCCCTTTCCTTTTACCTTGACTGTCTTTTTCACTTTTGTGTTTTTCTTGATGTTGACGGTCTTTACTTTCCTGGTAAACTGTTTGTCGCGTGCGATCTTGATCTGGTAGCCGTCTGCCTGTTTCTTTTTGGACCAGCGAAGGGATACTTTCTTTCTGGAATCTGAAACTGCTTTTTTGATCCTTGGCGGTCTCGGTGCTATGTAGAAGGTCATCGTCTTGCTTCCTTCGTATTCTCCGATACCTTTAATCGTAACGCTTGCTTTTCCGATCTTTTTATTCTTTTTGTAAATCAGTGCATAATCTTTGGCTTCTGTCAGTGTTTTTCCCTGATACTGGATCGTCACACCCGGACGAACGGCTCTTCCTGTGTAAGTCTGATTTTCGATTTCGGCGATCTGTGTATCATTCAGGCTGATCTTCTTTTCCGGTGTTGGTGTCGGCTCAATCTTGTCGATCACTTCGCTTCTGTACTGAAGATCTTTGATGCTGACATTAATATCCGATCCGATTGTTTTGTTCCACTCTTCTGCTTTCAGGTTCAGACCTGTATCTTTGAGATCAAGTTTCTCACTTGCGGAGAATGTCATGGTCACCAGATTGCCGCTGACTTCCTGCTCTCTGGAAGAAGCAAATACAAACACGATCTCACCTTCTGCTTTGTTTCCGTCGATCGGATCGTTGATAACCGTCTGGAAATTACCTTTTTTCAGTCCATCTCCTGCCTCTGTCTTTACCAGATGCAGTTTGTCGGCTGCGTATGTAATCCTTAATTTTCCGTTGCTGATCTTACCCACGTTCTCTGCTTTACAGGAAACGGTCACGATACCACTCTTTGCCTGAACGGCATCCAGATAAATTCTGGCGGTATCTGCTGCCCTCACAGCTCCAACGTTCAGTGTCAGAATCAAAAACATCGCCAATACTACAGAAAAAATCTTACTTTTCTTCATTCTTTTTACCTCCTTTTTGATTTCGATTCCTTTCTGTGCCTTAGTGAATCTATTTTATCTGATTTCTCGGTAAATTTCCATAGATTTTTATTAGATTTGGTTGAAATTTTTTTAGATTTTTTCTAACTTTTTTCTATTTTTCCACTTTTGTAAGAGGAATCATATAATATCTTTCATTTTCAAGGTTCAGTTTCTCTACACTGCCGTTATGAAAAGCCAGCACATCTATGAACTGCATCAGTGCTTTTGCATGCAGTTTTGTATCACACAGAACACTTCCGAGGATCTTATCTTCATCCACCAGTTCGCGTACTTCTTCGATTCCGTCGATTCCGACCACCTGCACTTCGGTGCATCCTTTTTCTTCGAGTGCTTCCCAGGCTCCCAGTGCCATGTCATCATTATTGCTGATGATCACTTCAATCTGGTTCGGATACTCTTTCATCCACTGCCGTACGATCACGTTCGCCTGATTTTTTTCCCAGTTTCCGGTGCTGCCTGCGATCTGCTGCGTCGGGATTTTTTTGTTTTCCAGCTCTTTCAGCACCCACTCTGAACGGATCAGCGTGTCCTGATGACCGGACTCTCCTTCCAGCATGGCGAACTGTATGACGCTGTCACCATTCCGGTCGATTTTACTGCGGTCTTTTTCCAGTGCATCTGCAATTACATCCGCCTGCAAAATAGCAGACTGTTTTGCATCCGATCCTTCATAATAAATCTGATCACTCCGGAAAATGTCTTCCCGCACCGGCTCTCTGTTGAAAAACACAACCGGAATATCCGCCTGCGTCGCTTTGTCGATGATCACAGCCGCATTGGTGCGATCCACGATATTGACCAGCAGAAGATCATAGTCCAGACTGATGAACTGATCGATCTGGTCGTTCTGCTCCTGCTGACTGCCCCTTGCATCGGCGATCTTTTTGCGGATCTCCACGCCTGGATGGTCTTTTTCGTACTGAAAAATTTCATCCTCGAGATAACCGCAGATCTTGCTGACATAAACATCTTCTTCGTTGTATACAGCCACCCCGATCTTGACCTGCTTTTTGCTGTTCTCACTCTCCGCTGTCTTTGTACATCCAAAGACCAGCATGCACAGACCAAGTACTGCGATGGCTGCCTGCAGTTCCTTTTTTGACCCCATTTGTTTTTGCCTCCTTCTTCCACCTTGTAAAGCGGACATTAACTCCTGCGATTTTATCAATAGATTGGAAACAGAAAATCATACTTTTCTTTTATATTGTCCTGCGTGATCCACTCGCATTTTGTCTTTGTGAGATGATCCACTTTCTTTCCTTCTATGGAGTAAATAGCAGACTTCACTGCATAAATCCCGAAAGAATACATGCTGTATGCCATAACGCCTTCCACTTTCCCTTCCCGGATCCCCTGCAATACCTCATCGGAATAACCGATCCCATAAATGACCTGGTTTTTGCTTTTCAGATAGTCTGCCGTCTCTTCTGTAATCTTTGGAGAACTGCAGATAAACACCGCCTGCTGCTTTTGATCCCGATATTTTGCAAGATTTGGAAGTGTCATTTTCTTTTTCTCGATTGCAATCCCCTGCTTCTGAAATGTTTCCTGAAAGATTGTCCACATTCGCTCCGACATTTCTTTCTCATCCGTTAAATATACCACCGGCTCTTCTTCCTGACGCTTCTGATGGATTTTTTCTGCCAGACATTCTGCCATATCCTGCACATCAAACCAGACACGGATCGTTTTTTCTTCTGTTCCGCCCGGATTCACCAAGATCAGCGGGATTTTCTTCTTTTCTGACTGCAGATAAGAGAGAATCTGTTCTTCTTTTTCTGAAAACACGATCAATGCCTGAGAGCCGTTTTTGATCTCACGGTCTATGTACTCTTTGATCGTGTCATAATCTTCCTCTATCTCCAGATACTCGACATCCACACGCTTTGCATTTGCTGCTTCCTCTATACCTCTTTTAAAATCTTCTACCTGACTGTTTTCTCTCTTGATCCCAATCACAGAAATTTTTGTGATATCTCTTTCCGTCTCTCCTCCAAACAAATTTGAATACGAGAGAAACATAAAAACAACCATCAGAATCCCCACGCACACAATACCGATTTTCTTTGCCCTTCTCATTCTTTCTTTTCTCCATACATAATTGCCGGAAGATGCAGCAGGATTTCTGTTCCCTCATCTTCCTCTGAAATGATCTGTACCCCGTATTCTTTTCCAAAGTGCAGCTGAATCCTCTCGTGTACGTTTCGTACACCAATGCCGTTTCCTTTTGCCGTCTTTAATTCTTTCGTGTAATCCAGAAGTGCCTCTGCCTGTTCTTTTGACATCCCCATACCGTTGTCTTTCACAGAAATGTAGAGATCCCCGTCTTTTGTATAGGCATGAATCACGATCTCACCATCGCCGTACATCCCTTCCAGTCCGTGATAAAGTGCATTTTCCACAATTGGCTGAACAATCAGTTTGATAACCTGAAAACATTCTGTGCCGGGATCTTTTTCAATCCGGTACGTAAACTGATCTTTTGCACGAAGTGACTGGATCATCAGATAATTCCTTGCATGTTCCAGTTCATCTGCTACCGTGATGATATTTTTTCCTTTGCTGAGGCTGATACGCAGAAATCTTGCCAGTGCCGTAACCATGCCTGCGGCATCTTCTTTTCGGTTTTCCTCGATCATCCACACTACAATGTCCAGCGTATTATAAAGAAAATGCGGCGTGATCTGTGCCTGAAGGCTGTCCAGTTCACTCTTTCTTTTGGCTTCCTGTTCCTGGATCACTTCCCGCATCAGTTTTTTGATCCTGACTGCCATCTTCTGAATAGAGCGTCCCAGATGATACACTTCAAAACTTCCGGCAGTATGGACTTTGATATCCAGCTCTCCGGCTGAAATTCGTTGGACATCTTCCTCCAGGTTGCAGATCGGTCTTGTCAGCACCATTGAAATATACGATCCGACAACCTGGAAAAACAGAAGTACCTGGCAGATGACCGCCAGCACAAAAAAAGTACTTTTGATCCCATAACTTCTAAGTTCTTCTTTCCCGATCACACGAATGATCTTCCATCCGGTGTATCCCACCGTCTTGACACTGCAGAACACCTGCTCTTTCCCGATTTCTGTTTCATAGGATCCATCCTGATATTCAGCCAGTGTTTCTGGCGGTTTTTCTATAATCCCACTGTTTACAAGGGCGTGCCTAGGATGGTAGATCAGTTCTCCGTTTGAATCCATCAGAAAAGAATACTGGTTCATATCATCTGTTGAGTTCCTGAAAACTTCAGATAATGCACTGTATTTTATATTGATGAGCAGCACTCCGCTCAGCACCTGATTTCCGTGCGTGATCTGCACAAAACGGCTCATCGGGATCACCCACGGAAAACTGCTGTTATGTTCAAAGCAGTCCTGTATCTGCGGTCTGAAAAAATGAATGTTCTCACTTCGCTCAAGTGCACTGGAAAACCATTCTTCCTGCATAACATCTGAGGAAGAGGCAGATGACAGTGCCGGCATGACCTGCAAAAGTGTCCCATCCTCCTGAAACAGGGAAATGCTCTCCACATAATCTTTGTAGCCGTCATACATCGCCTGAAACATCTGTTTCATCTGTCCGCTGTCTTTTCCCTTGATAATATTATAATAAAGTGTATCTGACAGACGCATCATACTGTGCAGATACTGTGACATAGATACGTTGATCTGTTCTGCCAGCTCCTGATTATCCTGAACGATGATCTGTGCCTGCTTTTCCTGCTGAGACTTTGAGACAAAAAATCCTACAAAGACAGCGACAAGCAGCGTCAGCGTCAGAATGATCACATACAGAATATTCTGCATACTCTGTTTCGGCAGAAACTTCCGAAAGTCCTGTCTGATTTTCCCCCACATACAACCTCCCATCTATTGCCCCTGTCTGCGGCACTGGATCGGGGACATTCCATATTTTTTCTTAAATACATGGCTGAAATATCCGGATTCCAGATAGCCCACTTTCTGGGCAACTACATAGATTTTTTCATTTGTCTCTTTTAAAAGCCGCATGGCTTCTTTCATTCTGGTGTCCGTCAGATACTCTACGAAACTCATGCCGGTCTCTTTTTTGAACAGGCTGGAAAAATAGGTCTGTGTCAGTCCGACTTCAGCAGCAATCTTTTCCAGTCCGATATCCGGATCTCCGAACTCTTCCTGGATTTTCTGTTTTGCCTCTTCAATGATACCTTTCGCCTTGTTCTCACGTTCCCGCCCCTGGTTGGCATTTAAGCGGATGCACTGTTCTTCCAGCCATTCCATGAACGTATCCGCACTGGCATACTTCTGCATGATCTCCAGATAATTCGGAATCCCGTCAAAGACTTCTTCAATCTCAAGGTCCTGCTGTCTTGCAAAAACAAGAAGTGCATTGATGACGCTCATGCTGTACGCCTGATAACTGTTACTGCTCATATCGGCTTTGATCAGATATTCTTTCATTTTTCTGATCACGGCATGAATATCTTCTTCTTTTCCGAATTTTACTGCCGTGAACAGCTTGTCCTGTGCTTTCTCATCAAACAACAGGATCACCTGCTCGGATTTGTCAATATCTTCCATATAAATGACATCTCCGTCCTGCGACATTTTGCGATAGGAGAGTGCTTCTTTGGCTTCTTCAAAAGATTCTTTCACTTTAATCAGCTCATCTTTGATCTTTCCGACACCGATCGCTGCCTTGATCTTCATCACACGTTTGCTCTCTTTTGCAATATCATTGAGCTTTAAAAGAATCTTTTCCATTTCTTCCGGTTCATTCATACCAAACAGAATACATTCCCCGAGCGGATTGTAAAAAGCTTCATAATAAATATCATCCGATATGGAATTTCGGATCAGATTGCGGATGTAGATGGATGCCAGCTGGCTGTCCATGGTTTCTCCATGCTCTTTCTGTTCGATCTGATAAATCTGTGCCAGTGCCGTTGCCCAGTATTTATATTCTCCCATGCGGATCAGCCCTGTCTTTTTTTCTTCCTGAAGTGCTTTTGCCTTGATATTTCCAACTACCAGCCGGTTCAGGAAATTTTCCCTTATGATCGGCTGATTTTCCAGATACAGGTTTCGAAGCTTCTGGATGCTCTGCTTTTCTTCCAGCTCGGTATCCATTTTGTCTTTGACTTTCTGAAGAACTTCTGACATTTCCCTGGCATTGATCGGCTTTAGAATATAATCCAAAACGCCATGGATCAGTGCTTCTTTTGCATACTGGAAATCATCATACCCGGAAATAATCACCAGCTTTATGTATGGATATTTTTCTTTGATCTTATGCATCAGTTCGATTCCGTCCATAAAGGGCATCCGGATATCGGTAAACACGATATCTACATCGTGATTTTCCAAAAATTCCAGTACATCCAGTCCATTTAAGAATGCTCCGACTACCGAGAATCCGTACTTTTCCCAGTCCAGCGTTCTCTGTATGCTCCGCAAAACCTCAGGTTCATCATCTGCCAACACAACCCTGTAGTTCACTTTCTTTCACCTCTCCTTTTAGCTATCCATTCACTTTCATTCTCCAACCTGAAAGATATTTATTTTTCAACGTCCCATTCACCAGTTTTCCCCAGCCGAGCGGGTAACCATCCACACAGACCAGCTGCCAGCCTTTCTCTTTTCCATACTCCAGATCCGAGACATCCACCGTTTCCCCCTTCAGATAACGGATCACTCGCTCATCCTTTGCCGGAAAATCAATACTGGAGGCAAATTCTTTTTTCTGTAATACCATCGCAAATGCCTGTGACGGCTCGAAGCGGTCTTTTCGTATCTCCCCAAGATAGAGTCCGTTTCGCACAAAGACCAGATTTTTTTTACCTTCCACACCTTCCGGGAGGTAATAGGCAAACCCTTTTCGCACCTCGATGCGTTTCCAGTCAACTTCTGCCTTTACATCGGCAAAAAAGCTCTCCAGAACGGCCCGTTCCTGTCTGGTGCATCCTGCCGCCTCATTTCTTTCCTTCTGATCTTTTCGTCCTTTTTTTGCTTTTTTCTTTTTCTTTTTTACATCATCATGCTCCGATGGCTCTTCGTCTGCTTCCGAAATATATGCGGATGATTTTTCTGGTGAAACATCATCCATTTCCGGTGTCCGGCTCTTCTGCATCAGAGCCACAAAATGTCCCTCGCCGTCCATATGATGTGGCCAGATACGTACACATTTTTTCAGTTCCGGATTGCCGTCTGCAAGATCCGGTCTTCCCTCGGAAAATCCCTCGTATCCTTTCATCGGGATCAGCTGCATTTCAGGAAATTCACGCAGCACCCATGCGATGATCTGCTCATTCTCTTCCGGTGAAAAGGTACAGGTCGAATAGATCATCATGCCGCCCGGTTTCAGCATGGAGATCGCCTGTTTTACGATCTCTCTCTGCATTTTTGCACATTCCGGCGGTTTTTCTTCACTCCAGACGCGTGCCGCCTCCGGATTTTTGCGGAACATGCCTTCCCCGGAACACGGGGCATCCACCAGGATTTTATCAAAATATGCCGGAAACTGTTCGGCGATCTTTGCCGGCACTTCATTTAAAAGAAAGGAATTCGGAATCCCCATCACTTCAATGTTTTTCAGAAGTGCCTTCACCCTCGAAGCACTGATGTCATTTGCCACCAGAAGTCCTTCCCCAAACAGTTTTGCCCCCAGCTCCGTGGCTTTGCCGCCCGGAGCCGCACAGAGATCCAGTACACGCTCCCCCGGACCTACCGGGAGTCTTGAGGCAGTCGTCATCGCACTCGGCTCCTGAATATAATAAAGCCCTGCATAATAGTACGGGTGTCTGGTCGGTGCATCTTCCTCTTCATAATAAAATCCATTTTCCACCCACGGAATCTGTGTCAGATGAAAAGGCACCAGTTCTTTAAATTCTTCTACGGTGATCTTTGCTGTATTCACCCGCAGGCCATAATGACGCGGTTTTTCAAATCCAGCCAGAAAATCATCATACTCCTCACCCAAAATTGCTTTCATTTTTTTCTGAAATGCCTCCGGCAAATACATCCTTCTGTTCTCCTTCTTTTTTGTTTTTATCTTTTACTCTACACTTTTCAGTGACTCTACCATATCGATCTTTTTCAGTTTGAAATACATCACACCGTTTACCAGAATGGAAAATCCATAGGTGATCAGTGCGGATATCACATAACTGAACACGCTGATGTTCCGTCCGAACATACAGACATCCACTTCCACGGTCACAATGATAAAGCGGTGCAGCAGTATACCGAGGAATATTCCGAAAATACTTCCAAGGATCGTCAGCAGAATATTTTCCCGGTAAACGTAAGCTGATACTTCTTTGTCATAAAATCCAAGCACTTTGATGGTCGCAAGCTCTCGCTTTCGTTCATTGATATTGATGTTATTGAGGTTGTACAATACCACAAATGCCAGCATACCAGCAGAAAGGATCAGCACACCGATCACGGAATCCAGTGCAGTCAGCATATTATCAAGCTGTTCTTTTGTGTTGCCCGTATAAGTGACACTCAGTGCCGCATCACATTTCATGGCACGTTCGCCTGCTTTTTCTGCGATGCTCTCATCCCGGTCTGTCACACGGTAGAGAATACTGTTGTACTGTGGTTTTTCTCCGTAAAGTTTCCGATACATATTCTCAGTCATATACGCAAAATGTGACATATAGTTTTCACATATTCTGTTGATCAAAATCTTTACACCGCTGTGTTCTCCTGTCATCTCCACAGAATCTCCTGCCGAAACGCCAAGCAGTTTTCCTGCTTTTTCGGTGAGGATCATACCCTGATCATCAAGCTCATAGGCTTCTTTTGTCGTTCTGCTGCGGAATTTCACAAACTCATCAATCGACACATCATCCGGCACGACCATCAGATAGACATCCAGTTTTTTGTCAGCGGACGCAAACTCCACCTTTTTCATGGATACTTCTGCAAACGCTTCCACGCTTCCGTCATCGGCAAGCTCCTGTTTCAGTTCGTCCTGCCCGCTCTGATCTGCATCTGCATCCAGAACAATCATGCCATCGTAAACCTGAATATCCTGATACTGCAGAATTGCCACATCCATAATGGAATCACGCAGTCCGAATCCAACCAGCAGAAGTCCCATACAGCCGCCGATTCCGATAATTGTCATGAAGAATCGTTTCTTATAACGGAACAGATTGCGTACGGTTGATTTCCAGGTAAAACTTAAATATTTCCACAAAAACGGAATTTTCTCGATCCAGACACGTCTGCCCTGTTTTGGTGCAGGCGGACGCATCAGAACGGCCGGCCATGCATGAAGCTCACGTATGCATGCTTCCAGCGTCGCGATCATCGTACAGAAGATCGCCGCTCCAGCTGCGATAAGAGCAAATTTCATATTATATGGAATACATATCGTATTCATATGTAAATACATGATACCATAAGACCGAATAATAATATACGGTAATATTTTCTCCCCTGCCAGAACGCCAAGGACACTGCCGCCGACCGTCGCAAACAGTGCATACAGCAGATATTTTGCCGCAATGTCCACTTTGCTGTAGCCGAGTGCTTTCATCGTTCCGATCTGGGTACGCTCTTCTTCGACCATTCGCGTCATCGTGGTCAGGCTGATCAGGGCTGCCACCAGGAAGAAAAGAACAGGGAACACTTCCCCAATGCTCTTCATTCGTTCGGCATTATCTCCGTAATTGGTGTACTCCAGCAGATCACTGCGGTCTTCGACCGTCCATTCCGGTTCTTTGATATCATCCACTTCTTTTTGTGCGTCATCAATTTTCTTTTCCGCTTTTGCAATCTTTTTCTCTGCTTTTGCCTTTTTCTTTTCGTATTTACGTTCGCCTTTTGCAAGCTTTTTCTCATTTTTTGCGATCGTCGCTTTCGCATCTTCGATCTGTTTTTGTCCGTCTTCTAATTTCTGCTTTGCATCTTCAATCTGCCGTTTCCCATCGTCAAGCTGTGCCTGTGAGGCGTTTAACTGTGCTTTTTTTTCATTTAACTGGCTTTTCGCTGCACTTAACTGTGCCTCACCGTCTTTTAACTGTTGTTTTGACTGATCAATCTTCGCCTGATTTTCATCCAGTTTTTTCTGTGCCGCATCAAGCTGATTCTGTGCATCATTTAACTGCTTTTCCCCGGCTGTGATCTGTGCCCCGGCTGCATCAAGCTGCGTTTTTGTTGCATCAAGCTCTGCCTTTACCTGCGTCAGCATTGCTTCCGGAACGCCCTGTTTTTTACTGTTTTCGTACTGGGCAAGATTTTCCTCATACTGAGCCACACCGTCCAGATACGTCTGCTTCTGCTGCTCAAAAGCTGCTTTCTGCTGTGCAAACGTCTTCTGATTTTTCTGTAAGCTCTTCAAACCATTTGCAAGCTCTTTTTCTCCTGTGGAAATCTGTTCTTCTGCAGATGCCTTCTGCTTCTGAAATTCACTCTCTTTTTCCGCCAGCTGATTTTCCGCACTCTGAAGCTGTGTGCGTCCGTCTGTGATCTGCTGCTGTGCATCGACAAGTTCCCACTCTTTCTCTGCCACCTCTTTTTTGCCGTCGTTTAATTCTTTCTCTTTATCGGCAAGCTCTGTTTTGCCCTCCTTCAGTTTCTTCTTTGCATCATCGATCTCTTTTTTCGCA
>ENA-ORNZ01001844-ORNZ01001844.1-human-gut-metagenome-genome-assembly--contig:-NODE-1844-length-16562-cov-2.892288_pt1 | contig 16562 bp, 18 predicted proteins | sample MGYA00242124_ERZ509040 | MGnify/ENA primary metagenome ERZ509040 (study PRJEB26280, sample SAMEA2338733) | human gut metagenome | biome: human gut; feature: human-associated habitat; material: faeces... | reverse complement strand
TTCGACTACCATTCCATCGACCACAACCTCTTGAAGCTCGATATTCTCGGACACGATGATCCGACGATGATCCGTATGCTGGAGGATTTAACAGACATCAATGCACAGGACATTCCGCTGGACAATAAAGAAGTCATGTCGCTTTTTGTCAGCACGGAGGCACTTGGCGTTACACCGGAGCAGCTTGGAGGATGTCCGCTCGGTTCGCTTGGTATTCCGGAGTTTGGAACCGATTTCGTTATCCAGATGCTTGTGGATACCAAACCGCAGAGCTTTTCAGATTTGGTCCGCATTTCCGGTCTGTCCCATGGAACAGACGTATGGCTTGGAAATGCACAGACCCTGATCGAAGAAGGCAAGGCAACCATTTCCACGGCAATCTGTACACGAGATGACATCATGACTTATCTGATCGGAAAAGGGCTGGACAGCGAGCAGTCCTTCACGATCATGGAGAGCGTGCGAAAGGGGAAAGGACTGAAACCGGAGTGGGAAGAGGAGATGCTGGCACACGATGTGCCGGACTGGTATATCTGGTCGTGCAAAAAGATCAAATACATGTTCCCGAAAGCACATGCGGCAGCTTATGTTATGATGGCATTCCGCATTGCCTGGTACAAGATTTTTTATCCGCTGGCATATTATGCGGCATATTTCAGTATACGAGCTTCTGCATTCAGCTATGAGCTGATGTGTCAGGGACAGGAAAAACTGCTTCACTATATGGACGAATATCGCAAAAAAGGCGATGCACTCTCCAAAAAAGAGCAGGATTCCATGAAAGACATGAAGATCGTGCAGGAAATGTATGCCAGAGGTTATGATTTTCTGCCGCTCGATCTCTATCAGGCAGATGCGAGACGTTTTAAGATCATCGACGGCAAGTTGATGCCGGCGTTAAGTACGATCGAGGGTCTTGGAGAGAAGGCTGCGGATGCCGTTATGGATGCGGCAAAAGAAGGAAAATTTTTATCAAAAGATGATTTCAGAGACCGGACAAAAGTCAGCAAGACAGTCATCGACCTGATGGATGATCTGGGAATTCTGGGCGATCTGCCAGAGAGCAACCAGCTGTCGCTGTTTGACCTGGTAGGATAGATAAGGAGAAAAAAAGAATGAGCGAAGCAATCGTTACCCTGAAAAAGGGCGAAGGAAGAATGTTGAAATCAGGAGGACTGTGGATCTTTGACAATGAGATCGCAAGTATCCTCGGAAGCTTTGAGGACGGAGATATCGTGGCAGTACATGATTTTGACGGCTACGGACTTGGCAAAGGCTTTATCAACCGCAATTCCAAAATCCGTGTGCGGATGATGACAAGAAACCGTCATCAGGAGATTGATGAGGCATTTCTGAAGATGCGTGTGCAGGAGGCATGGGATTACCGCAAAAAAGTCAGCGATACCGGAAGCTGCCGTGTGATCTTCGGCGAGGCAGACTTTCTGCCGGGACTGGTGGTAGATAAATTTTCCGATGTGCTGGTCGTACAGTCCCTGGCACTTGGCATTGACCGCCTGAAAGATCAGATCGTGGAGCTGCTAAAAGAAGTCCTGGCAGCAGACGGCATCAAGATCCGCGGTGTCTATGAGCGAAGCGATGCAAAAGTACGCCGTCAGGAAGGCATGGAGCTGTACAAGGGATTTATCGGAGAACCGTTTGATACCAACGTGGAGATCGAAGAAAACGGTGTCCGCTACATGGTCGATGTCAAAGACGGACAGAAAACAGGATTCTTCCTCGATCAGAAATACAACCGAAAAGCGATCCAGCATCTCTGCAAAGATGCAAAAGTGCTCGACTGCTTTACACACACCGGATCCTTTGCCTTAAATGCCGGATATGGCGGGGCAAAAGAAGTGACAGGAGTTGATGCTTCTGAACTTGCCGTAGAGCAGGCAATACTGAACTCCAAGTTAAACGGCATGGAGGACCGCGTGAAATTTATCTGCCGAGATGTCTTTGAGCTTCTCCCGGAACTGGAAGAAAAAGGGGAGAAATTCGATGTGGTCATCCTCGATCCGCCGGCTTTCACCAAGTCCAGAAATTCCGTGAAAAATGCCGTGAAAGGCTACCGTGAGATCAACCTGCGTGCGATGAAACTGGTGCGTGACGGAGGTTTCCTGGCAACATGTTCCTGCTCACACTTTATGACCTATGAACTGTTCACACAGACCATCCATCAGGCGGCAAGAAATGTCCACAAACGCCTGCGTCAGGTCGAGTACCGCACCCAGGCACCGGATCACCCGATTTTGTGGGCGGCAGAAGAGTCCTATTATCTGAAGTTTTACGTGTTCCAGGTGGTGGATGAGAAGTGATTTTGTAAAATAGTCACGCCATAATGATTCGAAAACAATCCAAATGGGAAAATCCTGGCAGCATGTTAAGTGAAATCCGCCGAAGACGATATTCTCAAATTAAAGTAATGAAAACAGACTCCTGTATCAAGAAAGAATACAGGAGTCTGTTTTTTGGCAGAGTGGAAAAAAGGATTGACGTTGCAGCCTCGTCTGTTCTATACTAGAGGACAGAGAAATCAGATGATTAAATGCGGTTTTCAGGCTGCATTTCAGGAGGAATAAAGATGGAAAAGATCATTTTGACCGGCGACAGACCGACCGGCAGACTTCACGTAGGACATTATGTTGGATCTCTGAAACGCAGAGTTGAGCTGCAGAATTCCGGAGAGTACGACAAGATTTTTATCATGATCGCAGATGCACAGGCACTGACGGACAATGCAGACAATCCGGAGAAGATCCGTCAGAATATTATTGAGGTAGCACTGGATTATCTTTCCTGCGGACTGGATCCGGAAAAATGTACGATTTTTATTCAGTCACAGGTTCCGGAGCTGGCAGAGCTCTCCTTTTTCTATATGAATCTGGTTACTGTTTCCAGACTGCAGAGAAACCCAACCGTTAAGACTGAGATTCAGATGCGTAATTTTGAGACAAGCATCCCGGTAGGATTTTTCACCTACCCGATCAGCCAGGCATCCGATATCACAGCTTTCAAGGCAACGACTGTTCCGGTAGGAGAAGACCAGCTGCCGATGATCGAGCAGGCAAGAGAGATCGTCCGCAAATTCAACAGCGTATACGGCGAGACACTGGTAGAGCCGACCGCACTGATCCCGGAGAATGAAGTATGCTGTCGCCTGCCGGGTACGGACGGTAAGGCGAAGATGAGCAAGTCTCTTGGCAACTGCATCTATCTGTCCGATACAGAAGAAGAAGTTCGCCAGAAGATCATGAGTATGTACACCGATCCGAACCATATCAAAGTGTCTGATCCGGGTAGCGTAGAAGGAAACGCAGTCTTTACTTATCTGGATGCATTCAGCAGACCGGAACATTTTGAGCGTTACCTGCCGGACTATAAAAATCTGGATGAGCTGAAAGCACATTATCAGAGGGGCGGACTTGGAGATGTAAAAGTAAAACGTTTCCTCAATACTGTGATGCAGGAAGAGCTGGGACCGATCCGTGCAAAAAGAAAAGAGCTGGAACAGCACATTCCGGAGATCTATGAGATCCTGAAAAAAGGAAGCGAAGAAGCAAGAAAAGCAGCAGCAGAAACGATGGCTGAAGTGAAGCGTGCGATGCGTATCAATTATTTTGAAGATGCAGCACTGATCCAGGAACAGTCAGAGCGTTTTGCAGCTAAACATGAGAAATAAATATCAGAAATCAGGCAGATTCTTTTTCTTTTGACACAGGAAATGTGACCGTAAAAGAAGTACCGAGATTTTTGGCACTGACCACCGTGATCTTACCACGGTGGTTTTTTGCTATGGTCTGAGCGATGGCAAGGCCAAGTCCATAACCGCCGTCCGTGCGGGCTCGCGATTTGTCGGTGCGGTAAAAGCCGTGACCCTTGAACTCAATCGGCACGGCGTTCAAACAGATGTGGCAGGTCTTCTTCCGAGAGGGCCTTTCCGGTATTGTGGACAGAATGCCGCATTGCTATTTCACTTTCTGCACGAAAAGTATGTATACGGGTGAAACAGAACATGCCAAGTACCACACAGAGGATCACGGCAACCAGGGACATGTTGATGATCACAAATTTGCGACGCAGTTTTTTGATCATGATGTTTCCTCACTTTCCAGCCGGTAGCCGACTTTGCGGACGGTTCCGATCGTGACTTTCGAATCCAGATAGTGGAATTTCTTGCGTAAGAACGAAATATAAGCCTCCACATTGTTGCTTTCGGCAGCAGATAAGATCAGCCATTGTAAACAGTGCCTGCGAATGAATATTATAATTGATGATGCCATACGAATTGCTCTGTACTGCGTACTTGCGAAATTCTGTAACCCTGGCATCATCAGTATAGCATAAAAAACTGAAAACAGGCTGAAATATATCACAGTCAGATATTTGATCAAATCAGGCAAGTTCCCTGCTTTCATTGAGAGTATCCGCTTGACTCTCCGACTAAAATATGTTCGACTTAAACTTCGTGACATGAACGAAAATTTCGTTTACAATAGATTTCAGGTTCGCACAAGGAACAAAGCAAACAAGTTCAGATATCATACATAGCGACTGATCATCAGATAAAACCCAAAACAAAATAGAAGAAAAGAGGAAGAAGCATATGAAATCATTAGTGATCGCAGAAAAACCTTCTGTGGGAAGAGATATTGCAAGAGTTTTACATTGCAGCAAAAACATTCCGGGAGCACTCGAGGGGGACAAGTACATTGTAACCTGGGCACTGGGACATCTGGTGACGCTTGCAGATCCGGAAGAATACGATAAAAAATACAGCAAATGGGACATGGAAACACTGCCGATGATGCCGGAAAAAATGCAGCTTGTTGTTATCAGACAGACGGCAAAGCAATATGGGCTGGTGAAAAAGCAGCTGTTCCGCAAGGATGTAAATCAGATTATCATTGCGACCGATGCCGGAAGAGAAGGAGAGTTGGTAGCACGCTGGATCCTGGAAAAATCAGAATGCAAAAAGCCGATAAAACGTCTGTGGATCTCCTCAGTCACAGACAAAGCCATCCGCGAAGGATTTGCAAACCTGCGTGACGGCAGAGCGTACAACAATCTTTACCATGCGGCAAAAGCCAGGGCAGAAGCGGACTGGCTGGTCGGCATCAACGCTACCAGAGCGATGACCTGCAAATACAATGCACAGTTATCCTGCGGCCGTGTCCAGACACCGACGCTTGCGATGGTGGCACACCGCGAGAAAGAGATCCGCAGTTTTGTACCGAAGGAATATTATGGCATGCAGATTTTATCCGGCGGCGTGCGTTTCACCTGGAAAGATGCAAAAAGCTCCGGTTACTGCACATTTCAGAAACAGAGAATGGATGAAATTGAGAAAAAAGTAAAAGCAGAGATCAAAAGCGGCAAAAAAATGATCATCAAAGAGGTGAAAACAACAGCAAAGAAAACATTTGCACCGGGGCTTTATGATCTGACGGAGCTGCAAAGAGATGCCAACAAACGTTTTGGATATTCGGCAAAAGAGACCTTAAATATCATGCAGCGTCTCTATGAAAGCCATAAAGTGCTGACCTATCCGCGAACCGATTCCAGATATATCACAACCGATGTGGCAGATACCTTAAAAGAACGTTTAAAGGCATGCAGCGTCGGACCTTACCGTAAACTGGCAGGAAGCCTTTCCATGCGTCCAATCCGCAAAAATGCTTCTTTTGTGGACAATAAAAAAGTGACGGATCACCATGCGATCATTCCGACCGAGCAGTTTGTGGATCTGCAGACGATGACGAACGAAGAGCGTAAGGTCTATGATCTGGTAGTACGTAGATTCCTGGCAGTACTGCTTCCGGCATTTGAGTATGATCAGACCGTATTTACCGGCGGGCTGGCAGGAGAGAGTTTTACGGCAAAAGGTAAGATTGTGAAGAGCCAGGGCTGGAAAGAAGCCTATGAAAATCTTGAAACGGATGAAGAATGGGAAGAAGCGGACGATTTGGCAGCGGCACCGAAAGAACAGACGCTGCCGTCCGTGAAAAAGGGCGATAGTATGCCGGTCGCAAAAGTGACAGTTACAACCGGAAAGACAACGCCGCCGGCTTATTTTACGGAGGCAACGCTGCTCTCCGCCATGGAAAATCCGGTCCGTTACATGGAAAGCAAAGATGCAAAAGCGGCAAAAACACTGGGCGAGACGGGCGGACTTGGTACGGTAGCGACAAGAGCCGATATCATTGATAAATTGTTTAACTCTTTCCTGATGGAGAAAAAGGGAAATGAGATCCATGTGACCGGAAAAGGGAAACAGCTGCTGGAGCTGGTTCCGTCCGAACTGAAGAAACCGGAGCTGACGGCAGCCTGGGAAATGAAACTTTCCGGCATTGCAAAAGGAAACTTACAGGAAAAAGCATTTATTGAAGAAATCAGCGATTATACCGAAGAACTGATCCGTGAGATCAAGGCAGGCACACAGACCTTCCGCCACGATAACCTGACCAACAAGAAATGCCCGCAGTGCGGAAAAAGACTGCTTGCGGTCAATGGAAAGAACAGCAAAATGCTGGTATGTCAGGACAGGGAATGCGGCTATCGGGAAACTCTTTCCAGAACATCCAATGCGAGATGCCCGAAATGCCATAAAAAGATGGAACTGTACGGAAAAGGAGAAGATCAGACATTTATCTGCAAATGCGGATACAAAGAGAAACTTTCAGCATTTAAAAACCGAAGAGAAAAGGAAGGAGCAGGTGTCAGCAAACGGGATGTGCAGAGTTATCTGAAAAAACAGCAAAAAGAAGCCGCCGAACCGTTAAATAACGCGTTTGCGGCGGCTTTTGCCAAACTGGACATCAAATAGAAGCCAGAGTGCCTGTAAGCGGATGCGGATTCTTTATCCGATCAGCTGCAGGATCATTCCGGCGATCACAGCGATCAGATAGAGAATACCGGTAATGGCAAAACATTCTTTTTTATTCCGACTAGTCTTAAACAAGACTACAAGTCCAATCCCGGCACCGGTGCACAGACCGGCAACGGCAGAACCAAAACTGATCGCACCTTCCAGGAAGAGCTGCGTGATCAGGATAGAAGCTGCACAGTTCGGAATCAGCCCAAGCAGTGCAGTCAGAAACGGCTGGAAGACAGTCCCGCCAAGCAGGGCTTTCGAGAGTGATTCCAGCCCGATCCCTTCGAGCAGAAGATTCAGAACGGCATTGAACACAAGGATAAAAGCAAAAAGCTTTAACGTGTGATTCAGTGCCGGCCTTATAATACCGTGATGATCGTGACATCCGCAGTGGTCACAGAGATCCTCGACGTGTTTCTGAGGATGTCTCCATCTGTTCCAGATAAAATCAACCAGATATCCGGCAGGAATGGCGATGATCAGTTTGGCGAGCAGAAGCTTTCCGACCACACCGGCCCGATCCGGATGTGCAAGAAGGATCAGGATCGCTTCATCCGAAGTGGATAAGTATACAGCGATCAAGGTTCCGACTGTGACAATGCCTCCGCAGTAAAGGCTTGAGATCAGAGTGGAAAATCCACACTGAGGGATGCAGCCAAGCAGGGATGCGATGGCCGGTCCGCCTTTTTTGTGCTGAAAGAAATGCGTCAGCCGGTTACTGGAATAGTGTTCGAGGGCTTCCAGGATCAGAAAAGCTACAAATAAAAAGGGAAGCATGCGAAGACTGTCAAGCAGTGCGTCCAGTGCAGCATCCAGAAATAAAGTTGCATTCATATGATATCTCCCATATTCAGGTTATGTTTCTGAGTTACCGGGTATCCGACGGGCAACAGATCGTATGCTGTGCGGATACCAAGCGTGATTATAACAAAAACGCGGGAAAAAGTATAGCAAAATTTGCGGAGGTTCTCTTCCGGTGCAAAAAAATATGCCGACCGAAGGAAAAATCCGTGGAAGTACTCAGAGAATTCTTAGTTGTAGTTTCAAAGGAAATATGATATACTCTCAGCAGAAAGTTTCAGGTAAACAGACACATAAACTGTCTCGAAACAAAAAAACAGATTGAGGTGCAGAATGAAAAGAGTATTATTGAAATTAAGCGGCGAAGCACTTGCAGGTGATAAACATATGGGCTTTGATGAGCCGACCGTTACAAAAGTAGCAAAACAGGTAAAAGAGATTGTCGATGCAGGTCTGGAAGTCAGCATCGTGATCGGCGGCGGTAACTTCTGGAGAGGCCGCTCCAGTGAGAATATCGACCGCACAAAAGCGGATCAGATCGGAATGCTGGCAACGGTCATGAACTGCATTTATGTATCGGAGATCTTCCGTTCTGTCGGAATGAAAACACAGATCCTGACACCGTTTGCATGCGGAGCGTTTACAAAACTTTTCTCAAAAGACCGTGTCAATAAATATTTTGAAAAAGGGATTGTATCTTTCTTTGCAGGAGGTACCGGACATCCGTATTTTTCCACCGATACAGCAACCGTGCTTCGTGCCATTGAGATTGAGGCAGATGTGATCCTGCTCGCAAAATCCATTGATGGTGTATATGACAGTGATCCGAAGACCAACCCAGATGCAAAAAAATACGATGAAATCTCTATTCAGGAAGTCATCGACCGCAAACTGGGCGTAGTAGATATGGCAGCGTCCATTCTCTGCATGGAAAACAAGATGCCGATGCTTGTTTTCGGGCTGAACGAAGAGAACAGCATAGTCAATACCGTAAACGGCAAATTCAACGGAACAAAAGTTACCGTATAATACCAGAATACAGGAGGAATCAGAAATGGATGAAAGAATCAAAGCATACGATGTCAAAATGACAAAATCATATAACAATCTGCTCGAAGAGTTCAGAGCGATTCGTGCAGGTCGTGCCAATCCGCACGTACTGGATCGTATCACCGTAGAGTACTACGGAACACCGACGCCACTTCAGCAGGTAGGAAACGTTACCGTTCCGGAGCCGCGTATGATCCAGATTCAGCCGTGGGATGCATCTCTGATCAAAGAGATCTGCAAAGCGATCCAGACATCCGACCTTGGCATCAATCCGAATACCGACGGAAAAGTGATCCGTCTGGTATTCCCGGAACTGACAGAGGAACGAAGAAAAGATCTGGTAAAAGAAGTGAAGAAAAAAGGCGAGGGTGCAAAAGTTGCTGTCCGCAATATCAGACGTGACGCAAACGATGCATTCAAGAAACTTGGAAAGGGAAAAGAGGTATCCGAGGACGAAGTCAAAGAGCTGGAAGAAAATGTCCAGAAGCTGACAGACAAGTATATCAAGGATATCGACAAGGCTATCGAGGAGAAATCAAAAGAGATCATGACCGTGTAGTCTTAGAAGGTAAATATTGGGTAAATACAGGGATGTTGCAGTGTGGCATCCCTGCTTTTTTGCACACAGGAGGTTTTGTGTATGAATATTCCACAACATGTAGCAATCATTCTGGACGGCAACGGACGCTGGGCAAAGAGCAAAGGGATGCCGCGTAATTACGGGCATGCACGCGGTGCCAAGAATCTGGAAAAAATCTGCCGTGACGCTTATGATATCGGTATCAAATATCTGACGGTCTATCTGTTTTCGACTGAGAACTGGAAACGTTCCAGAGAAGAAGTTGACGGGCTGATGAAGCTTTTCCGAAGCTATACAAAGACCTGTATCAAGACAGCAAGGGAAAATAATATGAAAGTCCGTGTTCTCGGAGATCCGACGGCACTTGCAGATGATCTGCAGGAGAGCTTAAAAGAACTGGTTGAGTCTTCCAAAAACAATACCGGGCTGAATTTCAACCTTGCGATCAACTATGGAAGCCGTGATGAGATCGTGCGTGCGATCCGTCAGCTCAGTCAGGACTGCGTAGACGGGGCAGTAAAACCGGAAGACATCACAGAAGATCTCTTCTCTGCATATCTGGATACGAGAGAGATACCGGATCCGGATCTTCTGATTCGCACCAGCGGTGAGCTGCGTCTGTCCAACTATCTGCTGTGGCAGCTGGCTTATTCGGAGTTCTATTTCACGGAAGTTCCGTGGCCGGCATTCAATAAAGAAGAACTGTTAAAGGACATTGAGAAATATAATGGAAGAGAACGCAGATATGGCGGTGTGAAAGGAGAATAAGATATGTTTGTGACAAGACTTATCAGCGGTATCGTTCTGGTGGCAGTGGCACTTCTGACAATCTGCAGCGGAGGCTGGATTTTGTACGGAACACTGACCATCGTATCGCTGATCGGTATGTTTGAACTGTACCGTGCAGTGAAGGTACAGAAACAGGGTGAAAACCTGCTGGCAGTGGTGGGATATCTGGGCATGATCTTACATTATATTCTGCTGAGTCTCGGATATTCGGAGTATGCGATGATGAACCTGATCATTGTGCTGATCGCCATGATGTTTGTCTATGTGTTTTCTTATCCGAAATATCATGCAGAACAGGTGATGGCAGCCTTTTTCGGTGTGGTCTATGTGGGTGTCATGCTGTCCTACATTTATCAGACCAGGATGATCCGCGACGGAGCATTTCTTGTATGGCTGATCTTTCTGTGTTCCTGGGGATGTGATACCTGTGCTTACTGTGTCGGCATGCTGATCGGGAAACACAAAATGTCTCCGGTTTTAAGCCCGAAGAAATCCGTGGAAGGAGCCGTCGGCGGTGTTGTTGGTGCGGCACTTCTGGGAGCCATCTATGCGGCAGTCGTAGGCAGTCATCTGGAGGCAGAAAATCCGGTGATCACTTATGCGATCATCTGTGCAGTCGGAGCACTGATCTCCATGGTCGGAGATCTGGCAGCATCAGCGATCAAGCGTAATCACAACATCAAAGACTACGGTACACTGATACCGGGACATGGCGGGATCATGGATCGTTTTGACAGTGTGATCTTTACTGCACCGGTTATTTATTATCTTTCCATGTTTATGATGAGATAAGGAGGAACAAATGAAAAATATAGCAGTTTTGGGTTCAACCGGATCGATCGGAACGCAGACGCTGGATGTGGTGCGTGCCAATCCGGAAAGGCTCTGCGTAAAAGCACTGGCAGCAGGTCATAATATTACACAGCTGGAGAGCCAGATCCGCGAGTTTCATCCGCAGATTGCAGCTGTCTGGGACGAAGAAAAAGCAAAGGAGCTGCGGATCCGTACCGCAGACCTTCCGGTGAAGATCGTTTCCGGCATGGAGGGACTTCTTGAGATCGCACAAATGGAAGAAGCAGAAGTGCTGGTGACAGCGATCGTTGGCATGATCGGGATACGCCCGACCATTGCAGCAATAAAAGCAGGAAAGGATATTGCACTTGCAAACAAAGAAACACTTGTAACTGCCGGTCATATCATTATGCCTCTGGCAAAAGAATACAACGTAAAGATCCTTCCGGTGGACAGCGAGCACAGTGCGATTTTCCAGTCCTTAAACGGAGAAAAGAAAACACAGATCGACAAAATCCTGCTGACAGCATCCGGCGGTCCGTTCCGCGGAAAAGATAAAGCATTTCTGAAACATGTGCAGCTTGAGGATGCACTGAAACATCCAAACTGGTCGATGGGACATAAGATCACGATCGATTCTGCGAGTATGGTAAACAAAGGACTGGAAGTGATGGAGGCAAAATGGCTGTTTGATGTGGAACTGGATCAGATCCAGGTTGTGATCCAGCCGCAGAGCATCATCCATTCCATGGTGCAGTACAAAGACGGTGCGGTGATCGCCCAGCTTGGAACCCCGGATATGAAGCTTCCGATCCAGTATGCACTGTTCTATCCAGATCGGGAATATCTGGCCGGAGAACGTCTGGATTTCTGGAGCCTGTCACAGATCACCTTCGAAAAACCGGATATGGAGAATTTCGAAGGACTTCCGCTGGCCTTTGCAGCGGCAAAAGCAGGCGGCTCCATGCCGACTGTATTTAATGCGGCAAACGAGCGTGCAGTCAGCAAATTTTTGAACCGCAAGATCGGTTTTCTGGATATTTACGAGATCATCAAAACCTGTATGGATGCACACAAAGTGATTGAAGCTCCAACGGTGGAACAGATCCTGCAGTGTGAACAGGAAACTTATGAAATGATTGAAAGCAGGTGGTAAATTGAGCATAATTATAGCATTGTTGATCTTCAGCCTGATTGTTCTTTTTCACGAATTCGGACATTTCCTGCTGGCGAAGAAAAATGGCATTACGGTTGTGGAATTTTCTCTGGGAATGGGACCGAGACTGTTAAGCTTTGACAAAGGAGGAACAAAATATTCCTGGAAACTTCTGCCGTTTGGCGGTTCCTGCATGATGCTTGGAGAAGATGAAGGAACGATGGAACCGGGAGCATTTGCAGCGGCATCCGTATGGGCAAGGATTTCAGTTATTGCAGCAGGTCCGGTATTTAACTTTATCCTGGCATTTGTACTGTCTCTGTTTATTATAGGAAGTATCGGGTACGATAAACCGGTGATCCTGCAGGTGAGTGACGGATACCCGGCAGCAGAAGCAGGCCTGAAAGAAGGCGATATTGTTAAAAAGATCAATCACAGCAATATCCATGTGGCAAGAGAAGTAACCAACTATGTGACCTTTCATCAGAAACAGTCCGTGACGATGACGGTAGAACGCGACGGCAAAGATATCACCGTTCAGATGGATCCGGTTGCAAATGAGAGCGGTCGCTACATTTTCGGTATCAGCTGCAGTTCCAATTACCGCGAAAAATGCGGTATCCTCGGCACCCTGAAATACAGTGCCTATGAAGTAAAATATTGGATTCAGCTGACAATCGAGAGTATTAAAATGCTCTTTACCGGTCAGGCGAGCATCAATGATATGTCCGGTCCGGTCGGTGTTGTGAGTTACATCGGAGAGACGTATCAGGAGTCACAGTCCTCCGGAGGTTTCTATGTATGGCTGAATATGCTGAACATATCGATCCTTCTGACAGCAAACCTGGGTGTCATGAACCTTCTGCCAATCCCGGCACTGGACGGCGGCAGACTGGTCTTTCTGATCATTGAGCTGATCCGTGGGAAACGGATCGATCCCGAGAAAGAAGGAATGGTGCATTTTGTCGGACTGATGCTTCTGATGCTTTTGATGGTAATGGTGATGTTCAATGATGTGCGGAAAATCTTCTTTTAAGTGTTAAGATGTTGAGGTTAAAAATTAAAACTGCGATACCGGTGGATCATTCCGTGCTTTGCAGACTCACAATCGTAAAAAAGGTTCATAAGAATCGTAAAAAATGTAAAAAAAGGTTGACACACACGGGTCTGTATAATATAATTAAGCAATGTGACGAAGTATGTAAATGTCTGATCCAAGCCCCGGTAACGACATTTTACTATAGAAACTCATAATGGAATATCAATCAGGAGGTTACCCCATGAAAAGTTATATGGCTAGTCCAGCAACAATCGAAAGAAAATGGTATGTAGTGGACGCAACAGGATATACATTAGGTAGATTAGCATCAGAAGTAGCAAAGATCTTAAGAGGTAAAAACAAACCGATCTTTACTCCGTTTATCGATACAGGTGATTATGTAATCATCACAAACGCAGACAAAATCAAAGTAACAGGTAAAAAACTGGAACAGAAAGTTTACTACAGACATTCCGACTACGTTGGAGGAATGAAAGAGACAACTCTGAAAGAAATGTTAAACAAGAAACCGGAAAGAGTTATCGAACTGGCAGTTAAAGGTATGCTTCCAAAAGGACCTCTGGGAAGAGAAATGTACAAAAAACTTTTTGTATATGCTGGTCCGGATCACAAACATGCAGCTCAGAAGCCAGAAGTATTAACATTTTAACAGGAGGTAAATGACAGTGGCTAACAAATTCTACGGTACAGGAAGAAGAAAAAAATCTATCGCAAGAGTATATGTAGTACCTGGTACAGGTAAGATCACAATCAATAAAAGAGATATCGATGAGTACTTTGGTCTGGAAACATTGAAAGTAATCGTTCGTCAGCCGTTAGTAGCAACAGAGACAGCTGATAAATACGACGTACTGGTAAATGTACGCGGTGGTGGTACAACAGGTCAGGCCGGTGCTATCAGACATGGTCTTTCAAGAGCACTGCTTCATGTAGATGGCGAGTTCAGACCAGTCCTGAAAAAAGCAGGATTCCTGACACGTGACCCGAGAATGAAAGAACGTAAGAAATACGGTCTCAAAGCAGCTAGACGTGCACCACAGTTCTCAAAACGTTAATCTCGATTATCAAAAAGAGAATACGAAAAAGTATATCAAACCTCAGAAACCTTGTGTTTCTGGGGTTTTTCTTTACCCTTAACTCTTGGTGAAATGTCTAGATATGTGGTGAAACTTTTTTGGTCAAAGTCATAGTGCCGGAGTGTCCCACAATTTTCTTGATGGTTGTATCCTGAGCACCAGCTTCCGATAACCACTATACCCTGATGTCTATGACACCGTTTCCAAAGAGGAAATAGCAGAATTTGAGGATATCATGCGTAAAATCATAACAGGAATCATCTCTGAGGCCAGTGGTATAGCTACATGGGTGTATGTGCAGAAATGTTTTTCTACCGGTTGGGACTAAAAGATGGACTGAATCTGAAAAATACAGTAAAATCTACATTAGAAATGTTATCGGGAAATATTCGTGGAGGGGAACTAAAAGATGAAGAATGAAATCGTATTATTTACAGATGGTGATGTCAATATAGAAGTTCAAATCAATCCTGAGCAGGAGACAGTTTGGCTGACGCAAAAACAAATGGAAGTGTTGTTTGATGTTAAGCACGCTACAGTAAGCGAACATATTTCAAATATTCTTGCTTCAGGAGAACTGGATGAGACTTCTGTCGGTTTTTCCGACAGAAGTACAGGGGGACGAAAACCCAAAATTTATAATTTGGATATGATTTTGTCTGTCGGATATCGAGTTAATTCTAAAAGAGGTATAGCCTTCAGAAAATGGGCAAATAATGTTCTTAAACAGTTTATTTTGAAAGGCTATGCAATCAATGAAAAGCGTCTTCAGGCGCTTAAGAAAACAGTTGATATTCAGTCAAGGATGCTTGCAGATGCACTTGATATAGAGGAGAAAGATGTGCTCAGAGCTGTGAATGAATACACAGATGCATTGATTCTTCTGGATCAATATGACCACCAGGCATTAAGTAAGCCAAAGGGAAGTACTCCAGTATACCGCATTACTTATGAAGAGTGTGTTCAAATGGTTGGTCAGATGAAGGATTCTTTTGAAACAGATGTATTTGGTGTAGAAAAAGAGGCTGGTAAGGTACAAGGAATTATTGCCGCAGTTTACCAGAGTGTATTTGGACAGGATGCGTATCCATCCTTGGAAGAGAAAGCGGCGAATCTATTGTATTTTATGATAAAAGATCATCCATATGCAGATGGTTGTAAAAGAATTGCCGCATCACTGTTCTTGGAATTTTTAGACAAGAACAATGCGTTGTTCTTGGATGGAGAGAAAAGACTCAGTGATGGAACGTTAGTAGCAATTACATTGATGATTGCAGAATCAAAACCAGAAGAAAAAGATGTGATGGTAAAACTGGTAATGAATCTGTTGAAATTATAGTGGCATTGCATCGCTTTTATATTACAACAGTATATGATGAGATGAAGCAACCTTGTGCCCAATGTGCACGAAGTTGGCACAGTCACTATCCCATCTTGTATACTATTAAAATAAATAGATGAGAGGTGGTAAAAAAACATGGCATATAGCGAGTTAGTAAAGAATTTCAATCGCATCCGTGACTATATGAGAGAATTTTATGTATATGGATTCAAAAGTCGTGACGAGTTTAGCAAAAAGAGTGCACGATCCTATGATGATGAGCGTCGTCTGGAAAGCTGACTTGGAGATTATATGCAGTTCCGTCAGACTCCTGAGGGAAAGAATGTTTTCATTTCCATCGATAGCCGGTTGTCTAATCATAATCCGCTGTATAAAGCATGGAAGACAAAGAGTTTTACAGATGGAGATATTACATTACATTTTATTTTGTTTGATATTCTATTTGATCCTTCCATTGAAATGTCATTTAGTGAGATTACAGACAAAATTGACGAAAGGCTCTCACGCTTTTCTGAGCTGAGAATGTTTGCTGAATCTACAGTTCGAAAGAGATTATGATATGGTGACTCCATTTTTGAATGCAAGAGATTTTATATTCCAGGCACAAAACAAAACGGATTTAGAAGAACAAAAGTTACTTTTACAGAAAGCCTTTGATCAGCTTACAACTGCAACAAATGCAGTGTATACAGATTTAAAAACATCTGCAGATCATCTTGCAAAACTCACTATACGTTCGTTTTTTAGAAATACAAAACAGATACAGAATTACATGAACTTTTTAGCATTAGATATGCAGTTGGCAACAAAGTTTGTAGGTGTTTATATGCAGGTGTTGGATTATCTGGGGGATAATCAAAGTGTGCAGCTTATATCCGCAAGATATCAATATGTATTGAAGGATTTCTTTACAAAAGGGATAGGTAAAAAGAATATATCCGCAGATGAAATTCTTCAAATGAACTATCCATATACGGAAAGCAATAGATTTTGTTAATGTGCTGTATCCGATGCCAAGATTTTCTGCACATCCACGTACTCC
>ENA-ORNZ01001819-ORNZ01001819.1-human-gut-metagenome-genome-assembly--contig:-NODE-1819-length-16874-cov-6.659373_pt1 | contig 16874 bp, 8 predicted proteins | sample MGYA00242124_ERZ509040 | MGnify/ENA primary metagenome ERZ509040 (study PRJEB26280, sample SAMEA2338733) | human gut metagenome | biome: human gut; feature: human-associated habitat; material: faeces... | reverse complement strand
ACTGTGGACGATAGTTGTTGAAGAATGGAGTATGACGTCCACCTTCATCTTTTGTTAAAACGTATACCTGAGCTGTGAATTTTGTATGGCATGTGATTGAACCTGGCTGGCAAAGAACCTGTCCTCTTTCGATTTCGTCTCTCTGAACACCACGTAATAATGCACCAATGTTATCTCCAGCCTGAGCTTCGTCTAACAGTTTACGGAACATTTCTACACCAGTTACAACAACTTTTCTTGTTTCTTCTTTGATACCAACGATTTCAACTTCGTCAGATACGTGAAGAACACCACTTTCTACTCTACCAGTTGCTACTGTACCACGTCCTGTGATAGAGAATACGTCTTCGACTGGCATTAAGAAAGGTTTGTCTGTATCACGCTGTGGATCTGGAATGTAGCTGTCAACAGCATCCATTAATTCCATGATCTTATCTCCCCATGGTCCAGCTGGATCTTCGATAGCTTTTAAAGCAGATCCCTGGATGATAGGAATATCGTCTCCTGGGAATTCGTATTCATTTAATAATTCACGAATTTCCATTTCTACTAATTCTAATAATTCTTCATCGTCTACCATATCACATTTGTTCATGAATACTACGATGTAAGGAACACCTACCTGACGAGATAACAGGATATGTTCTTTTGTCTGAGCCATTACACCATCAGTAGCAGCTACTACTAAGATAGCTCCGTCCATCTGAGCTGCACCAGTGATCATGTTCTTTACATAATCGGCATGGCCTGGGCAGTCAACGTGAGCGTAGTGACGTTTTTCTGTTTCATACTCAACATGAGCTGTAGAGATTGTGATACCACGTTCTCTTTCTTCTGGAGCTTTATCGATATCTTCAAAGTTCTCAGCTGTGTTTCCTTCTACTCTTTCAGCTAAAACTTTAGTGATTGCTGCTGTTAAAGTTGTTTTACCATGGTCAACGTGTCCAATAGTACCAATGTTGCAATGAGGTTTAGTTCTCTCAAACTTTTCTTTTGCCATTTTAATTGTCCTCCTTATTCGCCCTATGGGCAATTACAATAATGTTTCAAACTTCAATATAGTTGCCCAGCAAAGGGCCGTCCTAAATTTGATTATATTTCATTTAAACAAATATTTCAAGACTATTTTGACAAAATAGCCTCGAAATATTTATATATTAATTTTCTTACTTGTCAGCAAGTACTTTTTCCTGTACGTTCTTTGGTACTGGTTCGTATTTTTCAAAGAACATAGAGTAGTTACCACGTCCCTGAGTTCTAGAACGTAAGTCTGTAGAATATCCGAACATTTCAGATAATGGAACGAATGCACGAACCATCTTACCGCTCGCGATATCATCCATACCTTCGATACGTCCACGACGAGAGTTGATATCACCGATAACGTCTCCCATGTATTCTTCAGGCATTGTAACTTCGACTCTCATGATTGGCTCAAGCAGGATAGCTCCAGCTTTCTGCATAGCCTCTTTAAATGCCATAGATCCGGCAATGTGGAAGGCCATTTCACTAGAATCGACATCATGGTAAGATCCATCATATACTGTAGCTTTAACACCAAGTACTGGGAATCCTCCTAAGATACCAGACTGAGCTGCTTCTTCGATACCTTCTCCAACTGCTGGGATATATTCTTTAGGAATAGATCCACCAACAACTGTAGATTCGAATTTGAACAGTTCTTCTCCATTGGCATCCATTGGCTCAAAGTGAACTTTACAGTGACCATACTGACCACGACCACCAGACTGTTTAGCATATTTGCTGTCAACGTCAACGGCTTTTGTAAATGTTTCTTTGTATGCTACCTGAGGAGCACCAACGTTAGCTTCTACTTTGAATTCACGAAGCAGACGGTCAACGATGATTTCCAGATGAAGTTCACCCATTCCGGAAATGATTGTCTGTCCTGTTTCATGATCTGTATGAGCTCTGAATGTAGGATCTTCTTCAGCAAGCTTAGCAAGTGCTTCAGCCATTTTACCCTGATCACCTTTAGTTTTAGGTTCGATCGCTACGTCGATAACTGGTTCTGGGAATTCCATGGATTCCAGAATTACAGGATGCTGTTCATCACAGATTGTATCACCAGTTGTTGTAGATTTGAAACCTACTGCAGCTGCGATATCTCCTGAATATACGATATCTAATTCTTCACGCTTGTTAGCATGCATCTGTAAGATACGTCCAACACGCTCTTTTTTGTTCTTTGTTGCATTTAATACGTAAGATCCTGATTTGCATGTTCCAGAGTAAACACGGAAGAATGCAAGTTTACCCACGAATGGGTCTGTCATGATCTTAAATGCTAAAGCTGAGAATGGTTCATCATCAGATGAATGTCTTTCAACTTCGTTACCATCTTCATCGACACCTTTGATAGCTGGGATGTCTGTTGGAGCTGGCATAAATTCGATAATAGCATCCAGTAATTTCTGAACACCTTTATTTCTATATGCTGTACCACAGCATACTGGAACTGCTTTACATTCGCATGTTCCTTTTCTTAATGCAGCTTTTAATGCATCAACGCTTGGTTCTTCACCTTCCAGATATTCCATCATCAGATCGTCATCTAATTCACAGATCTTTTCAACTAATTCTGTATGATAAAGTTCAGCGTCTTCTTTCATATCTTCTGGGATTTCAACGATAGAGATGTCTTCACCTTTTTCATCATTGTAGATGTAGGCTTCCATCTCGAATAAGTCGATGATTCCTTTGAAGTCGTCTTCTTTACCGATAGGTAACTGAAGTACTGCTACGTTAGCTCCCAGACGATCTTTCATCTGATCAACTGCTCCGTAGAAGTTAGCACCTAAGATATCCATCTTATTGATGAATGCCATTCTAGGTACGTTATAAGTATCAGCCTGTCTCCATACGTTTTCAGACTGAGGCTCTACTCCACCTTTTGCACAGAAGACTGCTACTGCACCATCAAGTACACGCAGAGAACGTTCTACTTCAACTGTGAAGTCAACGTGACCTGGAGTATCAATGATATTGATACGATGCTCTAAAGCACCTTTTTTAGGCTTGCAATGATCCTGCAGTGTCCAATGACATGTTGTAGCTGCAGAAGTGATTGTGATACCTCTTTCCTGTTCCTGCTCCATCCAGTCCATAGTAGCAGTACCATCATGAGTATCACCGATTTTATAGTTTACACCAGTGTAATAAAGGATACGCTCTGTTGTTGTTGTTTTACCAGCATCAATATGAGCCATGATTCCGATATTTCTGGTTCTCTCTAATGGATATTCTCTTCCAGCCAAGATTTTTTCCTCCTATAAGTTTTAACATAGAAGCATATCTGGCAAGACGCCAGAACAGATTCTTGAAATTAGAATCTGTAATGTGCGAATGCTTTGTTTGCTTCTGCCATCTTGTGCATATCTTCTTTTTTCTTTACAGATGCTCCTGTATTGTTGGAAGCGTCAAGAAGTTCTTTTGCAAGACGTTCTTCCATTGTTCTTTCTCCTCTTTTACGTGAGAAAGTTGTGATCCAACGAAGCGCTAATGCCTGTCTTCTGTCTGGTCTAACGTCGATAGGCACCTGATATGTTGCTCCACCGATACGTCTAGCTTTTACTTCAAGAACTGGCATGATGTTGTTCATAGCTTCTTCGAATACTTCTAAAGCTGGTTTTCCAGCTTCTTCTTCGATACGGGCAAATGCTCCGTATACGATTTTTTGAGCAACTCCTTTTTTACCATCTAACATAATGTTGTTGATTAATTTTGTCACAACCTTATTGTTGTAAATAGGATCTGCTAATACGTCTCTTTTCGCAATATGTCCTTTACGTGGCACGGTTCTTCCCTCCTTAATAATCATTAATTCATCGGTACTCATACTTAGTTATTGCATGTTCGTGCAGGACTTTTATATCTCCTGTAACCTTTGTAGGAAACAATAAAGTTCCGGCACAACTATACAAGGTAGCGTTTAATTACGCTGCTTTGTACCAATTTAGTTTTGTTTTATTTTTTCTTAGGTCTTTTAGCTCCATATTTGGAACGAGCCTGCATTCTGTTAGCTACACCTGCTGTATCAAGTGTACCTCTAACGATATGGTAACGAGTACCTGGTAAGTCCTTAACACGACCACCACGAATCAGAACAACACTATGTTCCTGTAAGTTATGTCCTTCACCTGGGATATAACTTGTTACTTCGATTCCGTTAGAAAGACGAACTCTGGCGATCTTACGTAAAGCAGAGTTAGGCTTTTTAGGAGTTGCAGTTTTAACAGCTGTACATACACCTCTCTTCTGTGGTGAGCTTGTGTCTGTAGCTTTCTTCTTTAAAGAGTTAAATCCTTTCTGAAGTGCTGGTGCTGTAGATTTCTTTACAGATGTTTTTCTCCCTTTTCTAACTAATTGGTTAAAAGTTGGCATTGATTTCACCTCCATACATGTTTTCTACTGTGGTTACTTAAATTCACCTTGTGACTATACATGCACTTCTTGGTTTTGCTCCCCAAAAAGGCATGCTAGGCTATTATAAAATGCCTGCATGCCTTTGTCAAGACCTTTTCCCAAGATTTTTATTAATTTCTATATATTTTTATCTTTTTGGAAATCTCATTCTATGGATCTTATTCGAAATCTTTTCTTATCCCACTGTCTTCAGAAATGCTTTCTCGTCACATCTCTGATATCGACCCTGACAGCTTCTATTCTGATTTCTTTTCTTGATCTCAATGTTTCGATTTCTTTGTTATATGGCTTCTTTACGCCATTTTCTTAATATATAAAAATCAATCTCTTATTCTTGAGAAAATATTCAGTTAATAAGTTCCAAATTATTTTGTTAACGGGTTACACTTTGCTTTAGTTACCAGTTACAAATTTTTTAAATGCTCCACCGGTCAGCTGATCGAATGTTTGTTGATCTCTTATCTGAATCTTTCTTGTTTTGATTCCTCGTCTCTTGGAATCTTTCTTGTTTGGATTCTTTTTCTTTGATCATCTTCTGATCTTATCTTAAGATCTTGTTCATTCTCTCTATTCTTCGTATTATCTTTATGAGGTTGACTCCTTTACCGTTCTATCCGCTTCTAGGACTCTTATGTTCTCTCCCGAGATCATAATATCCTGTTGAGTCAGTCTCATGATTCCCAATCATCTTAATACTTCTGATCCATCAGCTGCCGGTTTTAAAAGCCTTTCCGTTAGCCTTATGGAGCAACTTGGGCGATTCTCCTTTCTTTTAAAACTTATCTTTTATTTGTTGATTTTATTATATCAATATCTGTTTACTTTGTCAATTAAATAGTTTTTTCAGATTTCTTAAGAATTTTACATACAATAAACAGATTATAGTTTGATAGACTGAAGTTGGTGGAATATTATAAAAATGGTTATCTGTCTGCGACGCGCTTTCGCTCGACTCACACGTAACTGTACTAAACTCCTGAATGGTCATCCGACCATCCACTCGCTAAGTGCAGACGTGTTCCTACGGTCGCCAACAGATAACCATTTTTATAATATTCAATAATTTCAGTTATCGAAACCACTATGAGATATGTATGTTGAACGATATTGGCTTGCGCTCTTGGTATCAGATAAAATATTTTACGTATGCACCAAATACTGTAATTGTCCACACTATAGACTTCTGGTATATGATAAAAAACCACAAACGCAGCATTGGAATTTTGCCATATTTTGAATAAATTCGCAGCCCAATTGGACGATTGTCTGAGCTTCAGAGACTCTTGTCTTAGATAAACTTCAGAGCGAGTTATCGTAGGAAATTGGGCGGATAAGCGATTTGTTCAAAATATGAGCAAAAATTCCACCGCTGCGTTTGTGGTTTTTTATTTATTTTTTATCATATACTCAAAGCCTACAGTTGGCCAACTACAAATTCAAATTATTCTTCAATATCAAATTCTTCATCCTCGAAATCGATTTCATCTCCGATCGTGAAATCATTTTCATCTGTGCTGATCTTGACATCTCTGTAACGTCTCATACCTGTTCCGGCTGGGATCAATTTACCAAGGATTACGTTTTCTTTTAATCCTACTAATGGATCGACTTTTCCTTTGATTGCTGCATCTGTAAGAACTTTTGTTGTCTCCTGGAAAGAAGCTGCTGATAAGAAGGAATCTGTTGCCAAAGATGCTTTTGTGATACCAAGCATAATCTGGTCTGCTATTGCAGTCTGAAGACCCTGTTCTTCCATCTCTTTGTTTCTCTTCTCAAGTTCTAATACATCAACCATTGCTCCTGGTAAGTATCCTGTGTCTCCACCGTCTTCGATACGTACTTTCTTAAGCATCTGACGTACGATAACCTCAACGTGCTTGTCGTTGATATCTACACCCTGTAAACGGTATACTCTCTGTACTTCGCGGATCATGTAATCCTGTACTGCACGGATTCCCTTGATTCTTAATAAATCGTGAGGGTTGATAGAACCTTCTGTAAGTTCATCTCCGGCTTCAAGGATCTGTCCTTCCTGTACTTTCAGACGAGATCCGTAAGGGATCAGATATGTCTTCACATCGCCAGTTTCTCTGTTTGTGATGATGACTTCACGTTTCTTCTTTGTATCTTTTAACTGCACTTCTCCACCAAATTCTGCGATGATCGCAAGTCCTTTTGGTTTACGTGCTTCAAATAACTCTTCGACACGAGGAAGACCCTGTGTGATATCATCACCGGCTACTCCACCGGCATGGAATGTTCTCATTGTAAGCTGTGTACCTGGCTCACCGATTGACTGTGCTGCGATGATTCCGACAGCTTCTCCAACCTGTACGGCCTGACCTGTTGCCATGTTGGATCCATAACACTTCGCACAAGCTCCAACTCCGGATTTACATGTTAACATCGTACGGATCTTAACAGATGTATATCCTGCATCACAAACGGCTTTCGCACGTTTTGGTGTGATCATGTGGTTTGCTTTTACAATGACTTCACCAGTTTCTTTATTCACAAGCTCTTCTGCTGCGTATCTTCCTGTGATACGTTCTTCTAAGCTTTCGATAACTTCCTGTCCATCCATGAATGCTTCTACATACATTCCTGGAATTTCCTCTCCAGTACCTTCACAGCAATCCTGTTCACGAATGATCAGATCCTGTGATACGTCTACCAGACGACGTGTTAAGTATCCTGAATCGGCTGTACGAAGGGCTGTATCGGACAGACCTTTACGAGCTCCATGCGCTGAAATGAAGTATTCCAGTACGTCAAGACCTTCACGGAAGTTAGACTTGATTGGTAATTCGATCGTACGTCCTGATGTATCGGCCATCAGTCCACGCATACCTGCTAACTGTTTGATCTGCTGGTTAGAACCACGGGCTCCGGAATCGGCCATCATGAAGATGTTGTTTAATCGGTCTAATCCGCTGATCAGTTTATCTGTTAAAACGTCATCGGCATCGAACCATGTCTTAACAACAGCTTTATAACGCTCTTCTTCAGTCATCAGACCACGTTTATACTGTTCTGTGATAAATTCTACCTGTTTCTGTGCATCTCCTAAGATCTGAGGTTTCTCAGGTGGCACTGTCATATCAGAAATGGATACTGTTAAAGCTCCTCTTGTAGAGAATTTGTATCCGATTGCTTTAATATCATCTAAGACTTCTGCAGTCTTTGTTGCTCCATGAATATTGATACATCTGTCAAGGATCTGTTTTAACTGTTTCTTTCCTACATGGAAATCAATCTCATATGCTAAGGCATTTTCTGGTTTGCTTCTGTCTACAAATCCTAAATCCTGTAAGATGATCTCATTAAACAGAATACGTCCAAGTGTACAATCTACAATCTGAGAAATAGGATTTCCGTCTTTGTCTACACCTGTACGTCTTACTTTGATCTTAGAATGAAGTGTGATCACCTTATTTTCATAAGCTAAGTATGCTTCGTTCTCAGATTTGAAGTATTTACCTTCACCTTTGTCTCCATCTTTCTCTAATGTCAGATAGTAGATACCAAGTACCATATCCTGAGAAGGAACAGCTACTGGACCACCATCAGATGGTTTTAACAGGTTGTTTGGTGATAACAGAAGGAATCTACACTCTGCCTGTGCTTCCACAGATAATGGAAGATGGACAGCCATCTGGTCACCGTCGAAGTCGGCATTATACGCTGTACATACCAATGGGTGCAGACGAATCGCTTTACCCTCTACCAGGATAGGCTCGAATGCCTGAATTCCCAGTCTATGCAGTGTCGGTGCACGGTTTAACATAACAGGATGTTCTTTAATGACGTCTTCTAAGACATCCCATACTTCTGGCTGAAGTTTTTCAACCATTTTCTTAGCTGATTTAATGTTGTGAGCTAATTTACGCTCTACTAATTCTTTCATAACGAATGGCTTGAATAATTCGATCGCCATTTCTTTTGGAAGACCACACTGGAAGATCTTTAAGTCTGGTCCTACTACGATAACGGAACGTCCAGAATAGTCTACACGTTTTCCTAACAGGTTCTGACGGAAACGTCCCTGTTTACCTTTTAACATATCTGATAATGATTTTAATGCACGGTTTCCTGGTCCTGTGACTGGACGTCCACGTCTACCATTATCGATCAGGGCATCAACTGCTTCCTGTAACATTCTCTTTTCGTTTCTTACGATGATATCTGGCGCTCCAAGTTCTAATAATCTCTTCAGACGGTTATTTCTGTTGATGATACGTCTGTAAAGATCATTTAAGTCAGATGTAGCAAAACGTCCACCATCTAACTGAACCATTGGACGGATATCTGGAGGGATGACTGGAACTGCATCCAGGATCATCCATTCTGGTTTATTCTCTGAGTTGCAGAATGCTTCTACAACTTCCAGTCTCTTAACGATTCTGGCTCTCTTCTGACCTGTAGCAGTTTTGAATTCATCCTGTAAGGATTTTGCTTCTGCCTCAAGATCAATGGCCTGAAGCAGTTCTTTCACTGCTTCAGCACCCATTCCTACGCGGAATGTATCTCCGTATTTTTCATACGCTTCTCTATATTCTTTTTCAGTTAATACCTGTTTATATGCAAGATCTGTATCTCCAGCATCTAAAACGATATAGCATGCGAAATATAAAACCTTTTCCAGTGTTCTTGGTGAAATATCAAGAATCAGACCCATACGGCTAGGAATTCCTTTAAAATACCAGATATGAGATACTGGAGCTGCTAATTCGATATGTCCCATTCTTTCACGACGTACACTTGCTTTTGTCACTTCAACACCGCATCGGTCGCAGACAACACCTTTATAGCGAACTTTTTTGTACTTTCCGCAGTGACACTCCCAGTCCTTTGTAGGCCCGAAGATCTTCTCACAGAAAAGCCCGTCTTTTTCAGGTTTTAATGTTCGATAGTTGATCGTCTCAGGTTTCTTTACTTCTCCTCTAGACCACTCACGGATCTTTTCTGGGGAAGCCAACCCGATTTTAATTGCATCAAATGAAATTTTATTGCTTTGATATTCATTGCTTGATTCCATCATTTAAGGCTGCTCCTTCCTAAATTGCTCGCCAATCTACATGATTGTGTTATCTTCACCTTCTGATAAGTCTCCGTGTTTATATCCTAAAGCACCGAGTTCAGATTCGCTTTCTTCATAATTGTTGAAGACACCGTCTCCTTCGATCATTGGTGCAAGATCCTGATTTGCATCTCCACCATCAACATCTTCTCTTAATTCAACTTCTTCAGCGTTCTCGTCAAGAATTTTAACATCTAATGCCAGTGACTGGAATTCTTTTAATAATACTTTGAAAGATTCCGGAACACCTGGTTCAGGGATGTTATCACCTTTGATGATCGCTTCGTATGCTTTCACACGACCTACAACATCATCGGACTTGAATGTCAGGATCTCCTGAAGTGTGTATGCTGCACCATAAGCTTCCAGTGCCCATACCTCCATCTCTCCGAAACGCTGTCCACCGAACTGAGCTTTACCACCCAGTGGCTGCTGTGTAACCAGAGAGTAAGGACCTGTGGAACGGGCATGGATCTTATCATCAACCAGATGATGCAGTTTCAGGTAATGCATGTGTCCGATTGTGGTCGGACCGTCGAAGAACTCTCCGGTACGTCCGTCACGAAGCTGTACTTTACCATCTCTGGAAATCGGAACACCTTTCCACAATGCTCTGTGGGCTTTGTTCTCATCCAGATACTGCATTACATCAGGTGCCAGAATGTCTTTGTATTTCTCACGGAACTCTTCAAAATCTTCTGTATTTACATAGTCATTTGCAAGTTCCAGTGTATCCTGGATATCATTCTCGTTTGCACCATCGAATACCGGTGTGGAAATATTAAAGCCAAGTGCTTTGGCAGCAAGACTTAAATGAATTTCCAGGACCTGTCCAATGTTCATACGGGAAGGTACACCCAGCGGGTTCAGCACGATATCCAGTGGACGTCCGTTCGGAAGGAATGGCATATCCTCAACCGGAAGTACACGGGAAACGACACCCTTGTTACCATGACGACCAGCCATCTTATCACCAACGGAGATTTTTCTCTTCTGTGCGATATAGATACGTACAGACTGATTAACTCCTGGAGACAGCTCATCACCATTTTCTCTTGTGAATACCTTGGCGTCTACAACGATACCATACTCACCGTGTGGTACCTTAAGGGAAGTATCACGAACCTCACGTGCTTTCTCACCGAAGATTGCACGAAGAAGTCTCTCCTCTGCTGTAAGCTCAGTCTCTCCCTTAGGAGTAACCTTACCAACAAGGATATCACCAGCACGAACCTCTGCACCGATACGAATGATTCCGCGCTCATCAAGATCCTTGAGTGCATCATCACCTACGCCTGGAACATCACGAGTGATCTCTTCCGGTCCAAGCTTTGTATCACGGGATTCTGCTTCATATTCTTCAATGTGAACAGATGTATAAACATCGTTCTGTACAAGTTTCTCACTTAACAGTACGGCATCCTCGTAGTTATAACCTTCCCAGGTCATAAATCCGATCAGAGGGTTCTTGCCAAGAGCAAGCTCTCCCTGAGAAGTAGACGGACCATCGGCAATAACATCACCTGCTTCAACGTGCTCGCCCTGATTAACGATCGGACGCTGGTTGTAACAGTTGCTCTGGTTACTGCGCATGAATTTGGTAAGATGATAATCATCTTTTGTTCCATCATCATTCTTGATGCTGATATCGGTAGATGTGGAGCGAAGTACAGTACCAGACTTTCTTGCAACCACACAAACACCGGAGTCAACAGCTGTCTTTGCTTCCATTCCTGTACCAACAACTGGTGCTTCTGTAGTAAGAAGCGGAACGGCCTGACGCTGCATGTTTGATCCCATCAGCGCACGGTTCGCATCATCGTTCTGAAGGAATGGGATCAGGGCTGTAGCTACAGAGAATACCATCTTAGGAGATACGTCCATGTAATCAAACATCTGACGCTCATACTCCTGAGTCTCTTCACGATAACGACCGGAAACGTTCTTACGAACGAAATGTCCTTCTGCGTCAAGTGCCTCATTCGCCTGTGCTACATGGTAGTTATCCTCTTCATCAGCGGTCATGTAAACAACTTCGTCAGTTACACGCGGATTCATAGGATCCGTTTTATCAATCTTACGGTAAGGTGCCTCAACAAATCCGTACTGATTCAGCTTTGCATAAGATGCAAGGGAGTTGATCAGACCGATGTTCGGACCCTCAGGAGTCTCGATCGGGCACATTCTTCCGTAATGGGAATAGTGAACGTCTCGAACCTCGAATCCGGCTCTGTCTCGTGACAAACCGCCAGGTCCAAGTGCGGAAAGACGTCTCTTATGGGTCAGCTCACCAAGAGGGTTGTTCTGATCCATGAACTGTGACAGCTGGGAAGATCCGAAGAACTCTTTTACAGCAGCTGTTACAGGTTTGATATTGATCAAGGACTGCGGGGAAATGCTCTCCACATCCTGTGTTGTCATTCTCTCACGAACCACACGCTCAAGTCTGGAAAGACCGATACGGTACTGATTCTGAAGCAGTTCACCAACCGCACGGATACGACGGTTTCCTAAGTGGTCGATATCGTCGTCATTTCCAATGCCGTATTCCAGATGCATATTGTAATTAATAGAAGCAAAAATATCTTCTCTTGTAATATGTTTCGGAATCAGGTCATGGATATCTCTGCGGATAGCAGCAATTCTATCCTCAAGTGTGTCATTTTCTTCCAGAATTTTTTCGAGTACAGGGTAATATACTAACTCTGTAACCCCAAGCTCTTCCAGGTTCTCAATTTCTGGCAGATAGTGATGCATGTCTACCATTAAGTTAGAAAGGACTTTAATTCTGCGGTCTTCTTCACCCTGGATCCATACAAATGGAACTGCAGCGTTCTGAATGGCATCAGCCAGTTCTCTGGTTACGATAGTACCAGCCTCTGCAAGAATTTCTCCTGTAGAGCCCTCAACCACATCGTCAGCCAGCTTATGACCAACAATTCGTTTATTGAAATGAAGTTTCTTATTAAATTTATAACGTCCGACCTTGGCAAGATCATATCTTCTCGGATCAAAGAACATCGCATTGATCAGGCTCTCTGCGCTCTCAACTGCAAGCGGCTCGCCTGGACGGATTTTCTTATACAGTTCAAGAAGACCTTCTTCATAATTTGTAGAAGTATCCTTTGTGAAACTTGCAAGGATCTTCGGCTCTTCGCCAAACAGATCAATGATCTCTGCATTGGAACCAACACCAAGTGCACGGATCAGTACAGTGATCGGAACCTTACGGGTTCTGTCCACACGCACATAGAATACATCGTTGGAGTCAGTCTCATATTCCAGCCATGCTCCTCTGTTAGGAATTACTGTACAGGAAAACAGTCTCTTACCGATTTTATCGTGTGCAATGGCATAATAGATTCCAGGGGAACGTACTAACTGGCTGACAATAACACGCTCAGCACCGTTAATGACGAAAGTTCCTGTCGCGGTCATAATCGGCAGGTCTCCCATGAAAATCTCGTGTTCGTTGATCTCATCTGTTTCCTTGTTAATCAGTCTCACTCGAACCTTCAAAGGTGCGGCATAAGTTACGTCACGTTCTTTACACTGCTCGATGGTGTATTTAGCCTCTTTTTCATCAAATGTGAAGCCGATGAATTCAAGACTGAGCTTTCCGCCGTAGTCTGCGATTGGAGAAATATCGTCGAATACTTCATTCAATCCTTCGTCGAGAAACCACTGGTAAGAATCCTTCTGGACCTCGATCAAGTTCGGCATTTCCAGGACTTCTTTTTGTCTCTGGTAGCTCATTCGCATGCTTTTTCCAGTTTTTACAGAACGAATTCTGTTTTTTTCCATTGACGTTTCACCCCTGTTTTATTTTATTTATTACAACATCAGCCCGCTCTGCTGCATAAGCATAGTAGGCATATCTTGCCATAATATAGCATTCTTCACTATAGCACAACAAAAAAAGCCTGTCAAGCACTTTTCTGTTGTTTTTTCATTTGTTTTTTATTTGTAATTGCTGAATAGTTATAATTTATTTTACTTTTCTCTTGCTATAAGAAAGGTTTCCATATTTATCCGATAATACAAAGAGAAGCGTCGTTCCTTTTTTCTGTTTTTTGATAGAAATATTATATTTCTTTTTGGAATTGATGCTTCCTCTGCCGATTTTTTTATTCTTGTTTCTGCTTACTGCATAAATTGTAAGCTTCTTTCCACCCGCCGCTTTGCCTGTGATCTTCACTGACTTTCTGGTGATCTTAGACGCAGTAGGCATTTTCACGGAAATGATTCCAGTGCTGTTTTCCGCATAAATTGCATAAGTACTGCCATTATTCTCCAGACGGTTCTTTTTGTTTCCGGAAATCTTTGACCTGCTTACATATAAACCGCATTTTCTGCTGCCAGTAACCGCATTTCCATAAAGTTTTCCAGTCTGACTTGCGATCACTTGGATTCCTCTGCCGTTCACATTCGTAATCCTGTTAGATTTTATAACAGCATTTCCAATATTTTCCACATATATTCCGTCCAGCATACAGCCTTTCACCTGATTCGCTGTGATCTGACACTCCTCGCTGCCCCAGAGAACAATTCCGTTCTTTTTTCCGGAGGATATACGGTTCCGGCTTACTTCACACCCGTCAGAGCCATTTTCCATAAGAATTCCATCACCGCCGATACCTGAAATCACATTATCCAGGACTTGATTCTCTGTGGATGGAGTCCCCAGCTTTCCGCCGTCATAAGCGTAGATTCCTACATTTTTACAACCTGATACCTGATTATCTTTTATCACATTTTTGGAAGAAGCAGACAGGTAAATTCCCATATTGGAAAAGGATGCAGTTTTTTGCAGTTTCAACTGATTATTTTCCACTGTACAGCCATCAGCTAGATAAAGGCGAATTCCATTTCCATTCCCTGTGATCATATTTCCCTTTACCTCAACACCGGTTTCCTTATAAATACCTGTCGGAATTCCCTTAGCCTGTGCCTTTGAGCTGTCACTTACCCAGGCTCCCTGGACTTCAATTCCATATCCTCTCCATGTGTTTCCATTGATCTGGCTCACTGAAGAAATAGAAATCTGATTGTTTTTCACGGAAATGCCCGCATTCTGGTGGTTTCCTGCCATTCCCGCAGCAGTTCCTGGCATAAGATGGGTATTCGGGAAATACATGCAGCTCACAAGCACTCCGCCGCCTGCATTCTCTATTATATTGTCCTCCACAGCAGAATCCACGTAATTCAGGCACCAGACAGCTCTCTTTTTCACATTTCGAAAGGTATTCCCCTGAATCACGATGTTCCGGTATGGTCTGTCGTAAATCATGCTGTGACTGCCCACTCCTGCAAACACATTCTCAAAAATGTTATCCGTAATCCTGACATTCTCACAAACTGCTCCATCAAAGGGCTGATATCCTGGAAAAATATAGTCCAGACATGCATCCAGCTGAATGCATTCCTGTCCGCCGCCTTCATATTCCTGCCAATATCCCCGGAATGTACAGCCAGTCACGGTTACATCTTCCGTACCTGCCAGCTCAAGAAAATGAGATTTCAAATTGTTTAGAAATGTTACGTTCTTCACAGTTACGTGTCTGGCATGTCCAATCCTGAAGCCTACAAAACCGCCTGTGCCTTCCTTATCTTCGACAACCGGGTAATTCAGATCCCAGGTTCCGCCTTCAATGGTGATATTGTGATATCCATCATAACCTCCGGCAGAAAGTATGTCATCTCCCAGTCTGAGGACCACATGCTTATCTGTACAGGATTTCGTCAGTACAGCTCCTTCTGCATAAAGAGTAAGATTGCTGTACATATGGATAGTTCCGGAAATCAGATAGCTTCCCTGCGGGATGATTACCGTACAAGGAGTTTCATCTGTAGCTCTCTGCCCCATAAAGTGAAGCACTGTATTCAAGGTTTCGGTAATATCACTTCCATCAGCCACATCTAAAGTCACTACTGTAGCGTTTTCGGGAATAGCCGCCAAAATCTGCTGTTCATTACCAGAAGGTACAGGTGTAAGCGGAGTTTCTTCTGGCTCCTCTTCAAAATCATTATCAGACTCATCTGCTGAAAAAAATCCCACCTCAGCTGTTCCGCCATAGAAGCCAGTCTCATCCTCTTCCATTTCCGGCTCAAGATCGCAATCTGAAAAGCTGTCTTCAAAATTCTCCGTCACATTTTCTGCTGATTCAGCATATATAACAGAACTGCCTCCCAGATATAAAGAAACTCCCAGTAATGTTACAGTCAAAAACATTTTTATATTCATTCAGAATCTCCTTGCACAAAAAGAATCCTGATTGCAGGAAACTCCAACAGAATTTCCTGTTACACAAAAAAATCCCCGCAGTGGCCTGCACGACAGACTTCTGCGGGGAGCATGGTTCGCTTAAATACACCTAAATTATTTAAGAGTAACTTTAGCGCCTTCAGCCTCAAGTTTAGTTTTGATATCCTCAGCCTCTGCTTTGGAAGCGCCCTCTTTAACCATTTTCGGAGCACCATCAACAACTTCTTTAGCTTCTTTAAGACCTAAGCCTGTGATCTCACGAACAACTTTGATAACTTTAACTTTGTTAGGACCTACTTCTGTAAGCTCTACGTCAAACTCATCTTTCTCCTCAGCTGCTTCACCAGCACCTGCTGCTGCTACAACAACGCCTGCTGCTGCGGATACACCGAACTCTTCCTCGCAAGCTTTTACTAAATCATTTAACTCTAATACAGATAACTCTTTGATTGCTTCGATAAACTCAGCTGTTGTTAACTTTGCCATTATAATTTTCCTCCATTTTTAAATTTTTTGTGGAATCAATGATTCGATTCAGCGACAGAAACTTAAATTATTCTGCTGCTGGTGCCTCAGCCTCTCCACCCTTCTGCTCTGCGATCTGATTAAGCACACGAGCAAAGTTGGTAATAGGAGACTGGATACTTCCAAGCAGTTTGCCAAGAAGTTCTTCTCTGGACGGGATCTGGGACAGTGCCTGGATTCCTGCCTGATCGTTGTAGTTACCCTCAACAATACCAGCTACTAACTCAAGTGCCGGATACTGTTTTGCAAATTTAGCAAGGATTCTTGCAGGAGCAGTAGCGTCTGTTGCAGAAATTGCAATAGCGTTTGTTCCATGTAAGTGCTTGTCAAGATCTGCACATGGAGTACCTTCAAATGCACGACGCATTAAAGTGTTTTTGTAAACCTTGTACTGTACGCCGGACTCTCTTAACTCTTTACGTAAAATAGTATCCTGCTCAACTGTAAGACCACTGTAGTCAACAAGAACAACAGCCTGTGCGTCTTTAATATTGTTAGCGATTTCTTCTACGATTGGTTGTTTCAGTTCTACTTTTGCCATGAAATGGTACACCTCCT
>ENA-ORNZ01001818-ORNZ01001818.1-human-gut-metagenome-genome-assembly--contig:-NODE-1818-length-16878-cov-4.290733_pt1 | contig 16878 bp, 17 predicted proteins | sample MGYA00242124_ERZ509040 | MGnify/ENA primary metagenome ERZ509040 (study PRJEB26280, sample SAMEA2338733) | human gut metagenome | biome: human gut; feature: human-associated habitat; material: faeces... | reverse complement strand
AATAGTAACTATTACTAATATATCATTTTTTTACTTTTTGTCAACATTTTTTGAAAAAAATCTTAAATAAATTTATAGAATTCATGTAATCAATCTTTTAGTAGTTTGATACTCTAATTTTTATAAAAAAATATCCAGGATAAAATATGAGATTAGAATTGCAAATTACATTATCTTAACAGTAAAAAATATATACAAAAATAAGTAAAAATTTTTATTAAATATTAGCATTGTCTTAAAAACGTTTTTTACTTATAACTTTAAATAGAGAGTTGAACGGGTTTAATTTAATAATGCAAATACAGGACTTTGGCTTTATAACACAGGCAAATTGACTTTAGCCGGAGAAATGTATAGAAGCAACGGAAATCCGGAAGGTTATGAACCAGCACAGGCTGAAACAACTACACGTAGACCTTATGTAACATTAGACGATGGTAGTATGGAAGGACCTTGGTCAAAAATAAAGAAGGTAAAGATTAAGAAATAACATTACGTTAATAGAAAAACAAAACTCCAACGTTAATTAGTTTGTTGCAAAGTACCAGTTGCTATGCACTACGATTATCGTTGGAGTTCCTTTTGGGTTTAATGCGAAAATCCTATTAATTAAAGTATTTACAAGGATTATGAATATGTGTGTATGTGGAGTTTCTTATTAAATCATTCTTTTTTATCTCAATTTTATACATGTACCACGATATAATTATTTTCTTGATTTTCGGGGGACAAATTTCATAATTTCAAATGTTACATGCTAACTATAAGTGATATTTTACTATGGATGTACCCCGATATTTCAAAAGCTACAATTTTTGGGGTACGTTTGCCCAAATCCACATTAATTTTGTACAACATATGATTTGAATATGCAATAAATGTACCCCGATATTTCAAAAGCTACGATTTTTGGGGTACGTTTGCCACAATCTACGTTAATTTTGTACAACATATGATTTGAATATGCAATAAATGTACCCCTACATTTAAAAAAGCTTGTTTTTTGGGGTACATACGCCAATTTACTCTGCTTATTGCAAGGATTCTATTACTGAACATAACAAAAACAGGAGCATGCCACATAACGGCACGCTCCTGTTTTGTTATATATTATGATTTGAATGTCAAAAGTCTAAATACTAATCATATGTATTGCAACTTAATTTACACTTTCATATTACAATTATTATTTTGATAATCTTTCATGAATGCTTGCAGCAGCTTGTTTTCCTGCACCCATAGCAAGGATAACTGTAGCGGCACCTGTTACGGCATCACCACCGGCATAAACATTATCTCTTGTTGTTTCAAGAGTGTCTTCATTAACTACAAGGCATCCCCACTTGTTAGCTTCAAGTCCTTTTGTTGTAGTTCTGATAAGTGGGTTAGGTGAAGTACCAAGTGACATGATAACTGTATCAACGTCTAACTGGAAGTTACTTCCTTCAATAACCATTGGACGACGACGTCCTGAAGAATCAGGTTCGCCAAGTTCCATTTCAACACATTCCATCTTGCAAACACGACCATCTTCATCGCCGATTAACTTAACAGGGTTGTTAAGTGTTTTAAAGATAATTCCCTCTTCAATTGCATGATGAACTTCTTCACCACGGGCAGGAAGTTCTTCCATACCACGACGGTAAACAATATATACATTTTCAGCACCAAGTCTTAAAGCAGTTCTTGCAGCATCCATAGCTACGTTACCACCACCGACTACGGCAACATTTTTACTCTTAATAATAGGTGTATCATAATCATCAAGATAAGCCTTCATAAGGTTTGCTCTTGTTAAATATTCATTAGCTGAGTAAACACCAACTAAAGCTTCGCCTTCAATACCCATAAATGATGGAAGACCTGCACCTGAACCAATGAATACAGCCTTGAATCCCATTTCCATGATTTCATCAATAGAAAGAACTCTACCGATAACCATATCAGTTTCAACCTTAACACCTAAAGCTTCAAGATTTTCAACTTCCTTCTGAACGATAGCCTTAGGAAGTCTAAATTCAGGAATACCATAAACTAAAACACCACCGGCTTTGTGGAAAGCTTCAAAAATAGTAACTTCGTAACCAAGTTTTGCAAGGTCACCGGCACATGTAAGTCCTGCAGGACCTGCACCAACAACTGCAACCTTAATACCATTAGATTCAGGTTTAATAGTATCATCATTGCTGTGAGCCATATGGTAGTCAGCTACGAATCTTTCAAGACGACCGATAGAAACAGGTTCGCCCTTGATACCACGGATACATTTTCCTTCACACTGATTTTCCTGTGGACAAACACGTCCGCAAACAGCAGGAAGACCATTAGTGCTTGTGATAATCTTGTAAGCTTCTTCAAATTCTCCGGCAGCAACCTTAGCAATAAACTCAGGTATACGTACACATACAGGACAACCACTCATACAAGGTTTGTTCTTACAGTTAATACAACGAGTTGCTTCTTCCATAGCCATTTCTTTAGTATAACCCAAAGCAACTTCTTCAAAATTCTTATTACGTACGTTAGGATCCTGCTCAGGCATTGGAACCTTTGTTAAAGACATGTTTGGCATTATTTGGCACCTCCCATTTCATCAGCCGCTTTATACATACGGCAGTTTTCTCTATCGTGAGCTTCAAATTCTCTATATGTAGAATTACGTTTCATAAGCTCGTCATAATCTACCTGATGACCGTCAAAGTCAGGACCGTCAACGCAAGCAAACTTAATTTCACCACCAACAGTTACACGACATCCGCCACACATACCTGTACCATCAATCATAATAGGGTTAAGTGAAACTAAAGTCTTAATATTATAAGGTTCAGTAACCTTAGAAACAAATTTCATCATTGGAATAGGTCCGATAGCGATAACAAGATCATAGTTGTTACCGGCATCGATTAAATCCTGAAGCTTGTTAGTTACAAAACCTTTCTCTCCGTAAGTTCCGTCATCTGTTGTAATGAAAAGTCTGTTACAAACTTCTTTATATTCATCTTCAAGAATAACAATATCCTTGCTTCTGAAACCGGCGATAACATCAACATCAACGCCCATATTAAATAAAGCTTTTGCAGATGGATAAGCTATGGCATTACCTACACCACCACCGATAACGCAGGCTTTCTTAATGTGGCCAAACTCAGTTGCAGCACCAAGTGGTCCAACAAAGTCTAATAAGCAATCTCCCTCATTCATCTGAGAAAGAAGCATAGTTGTCTGTCCAACTATCTGGAAGATAATAGAAACAGAGCCTTCTTCTGCATTAGTATCAGCTATTGTAAGAGGCATTCTTTCACCACGCTCGTCAATTCTTAAAATAATGAACTGACCTGCTTTTGCTTTCTTAGCAATAAATGGAGCCTCTACATCTAAACGCACTACAGTGTCGTTAAGTTGTTTTCTTCGTAAAATTTTGTACATTCCTTAATCTCCTTTATAAATGCTACTCTTAAATATAGCATATTGATAAAATATTATCAATGTGAAAGTGTAAAAAGTTTAGCGAATTAATAATTTAATCTAATAAAGTGAAAATTAAATAAAAATACGAAAAAAAAAGACTATTATAATAATGTAGGAAAATTAATAAAAGAAAAAAACTAAACCACTAGCATTTTTCTTAATTAGATAGTATAATATCAAGTGGTTTGCTAGGAACAAAGCATAGCAGATAAAACAAATAATAAAGAACAATTCAAGTTAAATAGGAGGAAACCAAATGGTTAGAGCGATTGTTGGTGCTAACTGGGGCGACGAAGGAAAAGGTAAGATTACAGATATGCTTGGCGAAAAGTCAGACATTATCGTAAGATTCCAGGGAGGAAGTAATGCCGGACATACTATTATTAATGAATATGGTAAGTTTGCACTTCATTTACTTCCATCAGGAGTATTCTATCAGCATACTACATGTATTATAGGAAATGGTGTGGCACTGAACATTCCATATCTTCAGAAGGAGATTGATAGTATTGTATCACAGGGAGTGCCAAAGCCAAATATTTTAGTATCAGATAGAGCACAGATTCTTATGCCATATCACATTGATTTTGATGCATATGAAGAAGAAAGACTTGGCGGAAAGGCATTTGGCTCAACAAAGTCAGGTATTGCTCCTTTCTATTCAGATAAATATGCAAAGATTGGATTCCAGGTATCAGAATTATTTGATGAAGATACATTAAAGGAAAAAGTGGCAAGAGTAGTAGAACAGAAGAACATTATGTTAGAGCATATGTATCATAAGCCACTTATCAATGCTGATGAATTATTAGAAACATTACATGAATACAGAGATATTGTAAAACCTTACGTTTGCGATACAGCATTATACTTAAACAATGCAATTAAAGAAGGAAAGACAGTACTTCTTGAAGGACAGCTAGGAACATTAAAAGATCCTGATTTTGGTATTTACCCAATGGTAACATCTTCATCAACACTTGCAGCATACGGTGCAATTGGTGCAGGAATACCACCATATGAAATCAAGGACATCATCACAGTAGTAAAAGCATACTCAAGTGCAGTTGGAGCTGGAGAATTCGTAAGTGAAATCTTTGGAGACGAAGCAGATGAACTTAGAAGACGTGGTGGCGACGGTGGAGAATTTGGAGCCACAACAGGACGTCCTCGTAGAATGGGATGGTTCGATTGCGTAGCTTCACGTTACGGAGTAAGAATGCAGGGAGCTACAGAAGTAGCACTTACAGTATTAGACGTACTTGGATACTTAGATGAAATTCCAGTATGTGTAGGATATGAAATCGATGGCGAAGTAGTAAAAGACTTCCCAGTAACAGCAAAACTCAAAAAAGCAAAACCAGTATACGAAGTACTTCCAGGGTGGAAAGAAGAAATACGTGGAATCAAAGAATACGACAAACTACCAGAAAACTGTCGTAAATACATCGAATTCATCGAAAAAGAACTTGGCGTACCAGTAAAAATGGTAAGTAACGGACCAGGAAGACATGAAATCATATACAGATAGGCATTGAGCCTCTGTCAAATGAAAAAACACGGTTGAAAATGTGCTTGCACAATTTTTCAACCGTGTTTTTTTAATTTGATGTGGCGAAAGCCACTGACGAAATAGACCGAAGGTCTATGAGTACAGAGGCTCAATGCCTATCTGTATAGTTTGTCAACCACTACAATATTCTCTACTACTTATTCAACAACTTGCAAATCCATATCATTACATAAAAAAGCACCGGCAATATTATCATTGACCATGCACTTGCTCTCCAAGCATTAGTAAAATCTCCAACTCCAAAGTTTGTAAGAAGTGCAAAAACCAATGTAAGCAAAGCACAAAATATAAGTGAAATTATTGCCAATATAGCAAGGATTCGTTTTAATTTTTCCATAAAAACTCCATTCTGTCACAAAACTGCAACTTAAAAGCTTAAAAAGCTTATTTTATAAACTCTTTTTAGTATAGTAGAAATAATATTTTATTGCAATTATTGTTTAGTATTTGTATAATATCCTAGAGAAGAAAAATATAATGTTAGGTAGTAACAGGTGCTTAGCATATTAATACATTTGGAGGAAAAAATGGCAAACGATTATTTATTAAAGACATGGCGTGAAATTGCTTATAATCAGGAACAGACACAGGAGCAGTACAATCAGTTCTGGGGTGCTTATTTCGTACAGGAGAAGGAAGTATACAAAGATATCCTTGGACATCCTGACGTAGTAGTAAAGGGAACAGTTGAAGAACTTGCAAAGAAATACAATATGGAAGTTCTTACAATGGTAGGTTTCCTTGATGGAATCAACGAAAGCTTAAAGGTTGAGAATCCAATAGAAGAATTAGAAGATACAACAGAAGTTAGCTTAGAATATGATCCTGAAAAGTTATACAAGAACATGGTTGATGCTAAGGCAGACTGGCTTTATAACTTAGAAGAATGGGACAACCTTTTAACACCTGAAAGAAGAAAGGAACTTTACAAAGAACAGAAACTTTCAGGAACAGTTATAAAGGAAAAGAAAGTTGGAAGAAACGATCCTTGCCCATGTGGTTCAGGAAAGAAATATAAATATTGTTGTGGAAGATAGTTTTCACAAAAAAATAGGCTGTTGCAGTTGCTGCAACAGCCTATTTTTGTTTATAACTATTTATAACTGCCTTTGCAGCTTTTTTCTTTGATTCCGAATGGCCGATTATAATATTGTATTCTGTTGCACGGATGGCATTAATTGCCTCCAAAGCCTCGTCGCTTGTTTTTTTCTTAAAAAGAATTGTGGAGCCATCTATTAATGTAAAGTGAAGTGAAAAAGTTGGTTCTTCGCTTTTAGGATTAAGCGAAATATTTCCAAGTCGGTAGCACCACACAATATCATTAAGTGGAAGTATGGAAATCTTGTTTTTTCCAAGGTCTATGCAATAGTTTTCAGTTATATAAATCGAGTTAATCTGTATGTAATTACCAAAACTAAGTTCTGACTCGGCATCGTCAATATATTCTTTTCCAAGCTGTTTGTTTAAAAAAGTGCAAACAGGGTAAAGATATGGATTAACTATTCCCATAATTGCTTCGACTATATTCTTTAATGAAATCAGCATAATAACTATAACAAACCACATAAAAATCATATATTTTATAGGGTGGTAATTAGCATTGCTAATTAAACATTCACCTGTGATTTTTGAAAGGGATTGAGAATCCCAGTTTAAGTCTTTTGAGAATGCATCAAGCATCTCCTTGTAAGAACTGTTGGGCTTTATAACTTTGCCCTTAAAACTGTAATTTGTTAATGTTTTTTTGGGTGTGCTACCTACAGGAAGAATCACAAAAACACATTGATTGTCATTTAGTGCATAATAATATCCGTATTTCTTATTGCCAAATTTTATAAGATTGTAACCTGAGTAATGTAGGGTTTTGGCAGTTACTTTTACGTATTTGTCAGAAAGTCTTACATTATATATATTTGATATGGGTTCGGGATTAAACACTTTAAAAAAAGGAAAAATCATTAACGATAAAATCATAAGAACAAAAATTATCGTTGGAATGATTAGCCTTTTGGCGGATAAATTACGGATTTCACCAGTAATATTTATCATAAAAAGTTACCTGTTAAATTTACCTTTCATACCTGTTTTTTATTTTATAATTTTAACATATTTTAAATTGTCATAGTCAGTATAATGTAGTGTGAGATTTTTGGCAAGTCTAATGGTTGCGTTTATAAAGTTTTGCTGATAGAATGGTAAGGATTATGGAGGAATACTATGGAAGCATATACGGGTTTTGCACAGGTTTATGATAAGTTTATGGACAATATTGAATATGATAAATGGTGCGAATATTTGGTTAGCATTTTAAAAGAATATGGTGTCAATTATGGTATTGTGTTAGACTTGGGCTGTGGAACGGGCAATATTACGGAACTGTTGGCAGACAAGGGCTACGATATGATTGGCGTGGATTACTCCCAGGAAATGCTTAATATGGCAATTGAAAAAAGAAAAAACGACGGTATATTGTATTTGTGCCAGGATATGCGTGAACTAGATTTGTATGGAACGGTGGCGGCAGTAGTAAGCCTTTGTGATTCCATTAATTATATTACGGAATTCGAAGATTTAGTTACAACTTTTAAGTTGGTTAACAATTATCTTGATCCAGGTGGAATTTTTGTTTTTGATTTAAAAACAATAGAGTTATACAGAAGTATAGGCGAATCAGTAATTGCCGAGGACAGAGAAGACTGCAGTTTTATTTGGGACAATTATTTTGATGAGGAAGATTGTATAAATGAATATATGCTTTCTATTTTTGTTAAAGGTGCTGACAATAGATATGACAAATTTAGTGAGGAGCATTATCAGAGAGCTTATACAGTTGAAGAAATCAAAGAAGCTTTGAATCTTGCAGGACTTGAGTTCGTAACTGTTTATGATGCATTTACAAGAAATGAACCTAATAGCGAAAGCGAAAGAATATATGTTGTGGCAAGAGAATGTCAGAAAAATCAAGTTTCGAAATAAAAACTGAAAAAGATATAGATTAAAAATCAGGAGGAAAAAATAAGTGGACTATATAGTAAGAGCAACAGCAGCAAATAGTCAGATTAGAGCATTTGCAATTACATCAAGAGAGATGGTTGAAACAGCAAGACAGCATCATAATACAAGTCCTGTAGCAACAGCAGCTTTAGGTCGTTTGCTTACAGGTGGAGCAATGATGGGCGTTATGATGAAGGGCGACAAGGATATTTTGACAATTATGATGAAGGGGGACGGACCTATTAACGGAGTAACAGTTACAGCAGATTCACACGGAAACGTAAAGGGATATGTTGGAAATCCTAACGTGCTTATTCCTGCCAACTATGCAGGTAAGTTAGATGTAGGCGCGGCAATCGGTTACGGAACATTAACAGTTATTAAGGATATGGGACTTAAAGAGCCTTATTCAAGTCAGGTTCCACTTGGAACAAGTGAAGTTGCAGAAGATTTGACTTATTATTTTGCAACATCAGAGCAGGTTCCTTCAGCAGTAGGCCTTGGGGTGCTTATGTCAAAAGACAATACAGTAAAACAGGCAGGCGGATTTATAGTACAGTTAATGCCTTTTGCAGACGAAGAAACAATTCAGGCATTAGAGGATAGAATCAGCAAAATTACATCAGTTACAGATATGCTTGAAAAAGGTATGACACCTGAAGATATTCTTAAAGAAGTAATGGGCGACATGGATGTTGAGTTTACAGACAAAATCGATACACAGTTTAAGTGTACATGTAGCAAGGAAAAAATTGTAAAGGCACTTGCAGGATTAAGCAACAAAGAGTTAGACGAAATAATTAATGATGGCAAGGCAATCGAAGTAAAATGTGATTTCTGTAACACAACATACAAGTTTAGTGTTGAAGAATTAAAAACATTAAGAAAAAAATACTAGACTTTCAAACTTTAGAGTGATAAAATCTTAAAGTAAGTAAAGGTATCTCTCAGGAGGTTGAAATGAGTAAAAAAATTAGAAATACAGAAGTTGATCATCTTTTTGATGCAATATTAACATTAGAGAATAAGGAAGAGTGCTATACATTTTTTGAAGATGTTTGTACAGTAAACGAGTTGCTTTCTATTTCACAGAGATATGAAGTAGCCAAAATGTTAAGAGAAGGAAAGACTTATCTTGACATATCTAATGCCACAGGTGCATCAACAGCGACAATAAGCAGAGTCAACCGTTCACTTAATTATGGAAATGACGGGTATGATATGGTACTTGAAAGAGTATTAAAGAAAGATGAATAAGAAGTAAAGGTACGAGATAGAGATTTCGTACCTTTTTCTTTTATGCGAAAATTCAATAATATTCTACTAAATAAGAGAATATTCCACTTTTTTAAAAATTAAGTATGCTATAATGAAAATGAGAAATCCAATATGGAAAAGAAAGAGAGTAGGAGGAAAGATATGAAAAAAAGTAAGAAAAAATTTATTATGTTTGCTATATTAAGCGTTTTGCTAATGGCAAATATGAAAAACGTAAATGCTGGACAAGTTCAGAAGAATGATAAAAGTGTTGCGATTGAGGAGTTAGGAGGTTATTTATCAGGAGTGGACTGTCAAAAGAATGATAAAGTAGAAATAAGTCAGTCTTTTAATGTGGAAAATTCAAAAAACAAAAGTTCTATATTTTTTGTGAAAGTAGCAGATGAAGAGATAGGAGCAATAAATGTTACAGAATACGAAGGAAAAAAATTAACGTCATTTTTATATAGTGAAAATTTTTTTAATGATATAGGAGAAGAGAGAATTAGCGTTGAATCAAATGGCAATGGATTAAGTTTACATAGCAAAAAAGAAACGAAAGTAGTAACAGGTGAAAATGCAGGAAAAACAATAAGAAAGAATAATTCAGATAGAAAATTAAAAAAACGAAAGTTTTCAGATATATCAAAAAATGTAAAATTAAATTCAGATGAATATGAAATAGAGACAGCAAGTATAAATGATAGTGAATATACAACAGATTTTTCATATATAGGAACGCATAAGAAAAAGTATGAAACTATAAAGAATACAAAAAATACGTTAATGTTATACACGACAAAATTAGATTTGATTGCTAATGGAGAAATTAACAATCAGGGAATATGTTGGGCGGCAACAGGGGCTAGCATTATTAATTATAAACGTGGCGGAACGGTTAAATGTAATGCAAGGAAAGTGTATTATGATTTAAAGAAAAAATACAATGCGGATCCAGTTGGAAATATTCAGTGGGAAAAGAGAATGTGGGAGTATTATGCAATATCTATGAAATATGTTGAACATAAATTATCTTTTACAGATGTTTTGTATTTAATGGAAAGCCATAAACCGGTTTTTTGTAGTTTCTTACATAATGAAGAAAACAGTGCAAAAAATTATGCTCATGCAGTAGCTTTGTGTGGATGCTATTATAGAACAGACTTGCAGCGATATTATTATGTTTATATGGATCCTAATATGCCAATGAATGGAGAAAATGTATATGTAGTCAATCATATTTTTCCTTCAGAATTAAATGGAAATACGGGATATAAATTTTATTATAATCCAGGAAATGGAGATATTTATAATAACTGGAGATATGCTTTTTATTAGGAGGGAGTATGAACACAAAAATAAGCGTTGTGATAGTAATGGTGATTATGTTATTTATTTGCAGTCAGGGAAATATTGTTAATGCAGAAACCGTAAAAATTGATACAAACCGATTTAAAACTGTTGTTATTGAAAAGGGTAAAAGTGCAAAATTATGCAATATGTCAATGAAAAAAATAAAATGGAAAAGCACTAATAAGAAAGTAGCAACTGTTAATAAAAAAGGATTAGTTAAAGCTAAAAAGATTGGCAAGGCAAAGATAACATTAAAGGATCAATATGGTAAGAGAAAGACTATAAATGTGCAGGTGAAAAAGAAATTAAAAAAAGCTACTAATAAGAATGTTACAGTCAAGGTTGTAGAAGGTAATAAAGATTATGTAAAGCTTGAATTAAATAATAAGTCAGACCAATGTATTTTTGTGGCATATCCATACTATTTAATTGTCAAGAATGGTGAGAAGAAAGAGTATGTAAGCAAAAAAGAAATTCTTAATTCTAGGAGACCACCGATAAGTTTAGCACCAGGAAGTAAAGTGCGAATAGGAGTAAGTCTTACTAATTATAATATGATTGAAGGATTAACATATAAGATAGAATGTGAAGTGTTTACTAATCTACAGGAAATCGGAATAGCGGATTATGAAATAACCACAACATTTTGTTATAAGTAGCATGTTAACTGCGTATGATTTATTTTTTTGAAATACATACAGTTAATTTGAATATTCTGAATATGTTTGGTTAACATAACACGGAGAAAATTATAATTTTAATAGAGTGTACCCCGAAAATTAAAGGAAGTGTAATTTTCGGGGTACAAATATTGAAGAAAATATAGTATAAGTGACATATTGGTTAATATAATACATAGAATAAAGATCAATATGTGACAAAAACGTATTTAAAGCAAGAATAAGTGATATAATCAGTTTACATAAAATAAAATCGTACCCCAAAAACAGAAGATTTGAATATGTCTGGGTACGGTGCAGAAAAAGTACGTGGAACACTACAATTTATTTCTTATCTTTGCCAGTATTCTCCTTTGAACTAGGCAAAGAATCAATAAGCTTCTCAATAAGTCTTTTTCTAATATACATATCGTAGCTTAATGTGGCAATTAGCCCGATTGTTTCAATTGATTCACGATCAGAGCTTTCTAAGTCGCCAAAGATGTTCTGAGAATTTTTAAATTCTTTAATCAAAGGTTCAATAAGGTCGCTTTTCTGAACGTGATTTAAGAATGCGTTAGTTACATCTTCTAACGAATTAGGAATGTCATCATTATTGTAATAATCCTTTAGAAGTGGAGTTACAATAGTTTGGATATCGTTTATAGATATAACATTCTTAAAGAAAAAGATTAAGATTAAAATAATCATGTGATCTTTTGAATACTTCTTTTTTTCAGGAGGAGGCAACAGGCGGCTTTTGGCGTAGTTGTTAATCATTGTTTTTGTCAAAAGCTTGTCATCATCATGTCTTTTGGATGTGTTGAATTTTCCATTAAGATATGTTGTTACCTGATCCATATATAAATCTATGTTAGGAATATCATCAATGTTAAATGATTCTATTTCTTCTAAAACCTGGTTAATTAAATCTTCTGATTGCATTGTCTTACTCCATAAATAATTTATTATCTGATATTACAAGGATAACACGTAGTAATAAAAACAACAAGATAAAATATTAATAAAAAAATCTATATAAAATCATAGAATACAGGAATTGGAATATAAAATTGAAACAGGCAAATATAATAAAAAACAAAATTAAAGGTGTCTTTATTCTTAGAATGGAATATGTTAAAATATTTTAGCAGTGTAAATGATTATGAAAATTGGAAACAGGTTACAATCAACGTAATCATAATAACAAATTAAACAATTATAATTACCGGTAAGGATGGAATTTATGAATAATATATACGAAACATTAAATGATATGCAGCAGTTGGCAGTTTATCATACGGAAGGACCATTGCTTATATTGGCAGGTGCAGGGTCCGGAAAGACCAGGGTGCTGACTCATAGAATTGCATATTTAATAGAAGAAAAACACGTTCAGCCATACAACATTATGGCAATAACTTTTACAAACAAAGCGGCAGGTGAGATGCGTGAGCGTGTAAATAAGATTGTAGGTTTTGGTGCGGAACAGGTTTGGGTAAGTACTTTTCACTCAGCCTGCGTAAGAATTTTAAGACGATATATTGACAGAATAGGATATAGTAACGATTTTACTATTTACGATACAGAAGACCAGAAGAAACTTTTAAAGGACGTAATCAAGAATCTTAATCTTGATCCAAAGATGTATAAGGAGAACGCAGTTCTTGGAAAAATATCTGATTTCAAAAACAAGCTTGTAACAACAGGTGAGGTTGCCCAGATGGCACAGTCAGATTTTAAATTGCTTAATCTTTCAAAAATTTACAATAATTATCAGGAAGCTTTGAAGAAGAATAACGCGTTGGATTTTGATGACCTTATAATGAAAACAGTTCATTTGTTCAGAAAATGTCCTGAAGTTTTGGAAAGTTATCAGGAAAGATTAAAGTACATTATGGTTGACGAGTATCAGGATACTAACGGAGCTCAGTTTGCTTTTATTAAACTGCTGGCTTCTAAGTATCAGAACCTTTGCGTAGTAGGTGATGATGACCAGTCAATTTACAAATTTAGAGGTGCGGATATTTCCAATATTCTTCAGTTTGAGAAAAACTTTAACAATGCAAGGGTAGTTAAGCTGGAGCAGAATTACCGTTCAACAAAGACTATTCTTGATGCGGCAAATGAAGTCATTCACAACAATAAAGGTAGAAAAGACAAGACACTTTGGAGTGACAATGAACAGGGTGAAAAAATAGATTTGTATCAGGCTGAAGACGCTTACGCAGAGGCAGATATGGTAGCCTCAACAATTAAGGAGAATGTGGATTTTGGAAGGGCAGATTATAGTGATTACGCGATTTTGTACAGAACAAATGCCCAATCCAGAGCATTGGAAGAAAAATTATTGCTTAGAAATATTCCTTACAAAATCATTGGCGGACAGAACTTCTATCAGAGAAAAGAAATCAAAGACGTTTTGGCATACCTTAGAATTATCTGCAATGCAACAGATGACATAGCTGTAGAAAGAATTATAAACGTGCCAAAGAGAGGCATTGGTGCGACTACAGTTACTAAGGCTAAGGATTTTGCAAGAGCTTACGGTTTTAATTTGTATGAGTCATTGCTTGAAGTTGAAAATATTCCGGGGCTTGAAAGAGCAGCAACAAAGGTAAGAAAATTCACTGATTTAATTGAGAATTTCAAAGACCAGCAACAGAGTATGTCTTTGAAAGAGTTAGTTAACGAAGTGTTAAACGAGACAGGATATGTGGCAGAACTTGCAGCAGAAAACACAGATGAAGCCAATGGAAGAATCGAAAATATCGATGAATTAATAACAAAAGTAACTGAATACGAGGAGAATACAGACAATCCAAGTCTTGCAGAATTTTTGGAAGAAGTTGCTTTGGTTTCAGAAATTGATAACTTAGATGAAGACAGCAGTTATGTTGTTTTAATGACAGTTCACAGCGCAAAGGGACTTGAATTTCCTAATGTTTTTCTTTGCGGAATGGAAGACGGATTATTCCCGGGATATATGAGCATTATGTCAGATGATCCGGAAGAACTGGAAGAGGAAAGAAGACTCTGCTATGTTGCAATAACAAGAGCAATGAAGCATCTAACAATAAGCTATGCAAAGCGTAGAATGGTAAGAGGGGAGACTCAGTACAATATTATTTCAAGATTTGTAAAAGAGATTCCAATGAGCCTTGTAAACAGCAAAAATGTAACGGATAGAGTTGCAGCAGGTTTTGAGAAGAAACCATCTTTTAGTGGTTTCGGCGGCTATGAAGGCTCGTTAAATCACGGTGGCTCAGGCTATATGGGTTCATCTTACGGCGGTTCAAGAAATTTTGCTGCAAATGAACACAAAAACGCTTATAGAACAATGGCAAAGAAGCCTGCATATGGCAATCCGTCAACTAAGCCGGGCTTTGGAAAGCAGTTTGTTGTAACAAAGGCAGACATTGATTATGGCGTTGGCGATAGAGTTCATCATATAAAATTTGGCGACGGAACAGTGCTTGGCGTGGAGGACGGACCAAGAGATTATCAGGTAACAGTTGAGTTTGACACAGCAGGTCAAAAAGTTATGATGGCATCTTTTGCAAAACTTAAAAAATTGTAGTAAATATATTTGATTTTTGGTATAATACCAATAAGTATAAATTTTGAATCTATTATCAATCAGATAGAAAACGAGGTGACAGAAATGGACGATTTAATTAAGGGCGTAAAGATTGGAAAAATCTTAACAAAAGACGATGAGAAGAAAGAAACAAAGAAGATTGTTGCAATCGTTTTGGCAGTAATTGCAGCAGTAGCAGCAGTAGCAGGTGCCGCATATGCAATCTACAGATTCGTTAACAGAGATTATTATGATGACTTTGAAGATGATTTCGAAGATCTCTTTGAAGACGAAGATGAAGATGATTTTGAAGAAGAATAAAAATTAAAAAGCAAACAACAAAAAGTGGCCCAAGCTGAGTAGTAGTTGGTAGAATCCGGCGACTGCTTTGTTTGGGCTAAAGTTGTTTTAAAAGGAGAAAAGATGAAAAAAGGCGTTGAATATACAGGAGTAGTTACAAAAATTGCTTTTCCAAACAAGGGGGAAGTTGATTGTGGTGAAGACGGAATAGCATCAGTAAAAGGCATATTGCCGGGACAGAAGGTTAAGTTTGTTGTTTCAAAAAAGCGTTCAGGCAAGGCTCAGGGAAGATTAAAGGAAATAATTGAAAAATCACCAATGGAAGATGTTGAACCAAATTGCCCACATTTCGGTGATTGCGGTGGCTGTTCTTACCAGACAATGAGTTATGAGAATCAGTTGCAACTTAAGGAAGACATGGTTAAGGGGATTCTTGACAATGCAATAAAAGGAGATTACCAGTTTGAGGGAATACTTGGCAGTCCTGTGCAGTGGGGCTACAGAAATAAGATGGAATTTTCTTTTGGTGACCAGTTTAAGGATGGACCTTTGGCACTTGGAATGCATAAGAAAAACAGTTTCCACGACATTGTAACAGTGGATAACTGCAAGATTGTAGACAAGGATTACAATATTATTTTAAGATGTGTTTTGGATTACTGTGCAAAAAAAGAGTTACCTTTTTATCATAAATTACGTCACGAAGGTTATGTAAGACACTTGTTAGTCAGAAGAACAACTAAGACAAAAGAACTTTTGGTTGCCCTTGTTACAACATCAGATGCAGAAATGGAGAAGAAAGCTGACTTAATGAGTTTGGTGGAAGAAATAAAGGCATTGGATTTGTCAGCTAAGTTGTGCGGAGTTATCCATATTATTAATGATGGTTTGGCAGATGTTGTGCAAAGCGATGAGACAAGAGTTCTCTACGGACAGGAATATGTTTACGAAGAACTTTTAGGCTTAAAGTTCAAGATTTCAGTATTTTCATTTTTCCAGACTAATTCACTTGGAGCGGAAGTTTTGTATTCAAAAGCAAGAGAATATATCGGAGAAACAAAGGACAAGTTGATATTTGACCTATACAGCGGAACCGGAACAATCGCCCAGATTCTTGCGCCTGTTGCAAAAAAAGTAGTTGGGGTTGAAATCATAGAGGAAGCTGTTGAAGCTGCAAAAGTTAATGCAAGCTTAAACAACCTTGACAATTGCGAGTTTATAGCCGGCGACGTTTTAAAGGTAATTGACGACCTTCAGGACAAGCCTGATTTAATCGTACTTGATCCACCACGTGATGGCATAAATCCAAAGGCATTGCAGAAGATAATCGATTTCGGCGTTGACCGAATGGTATATATAAGTTGTAAGCCAACAAGCCTTGCAAGAGACTTGGAAATGCTACAGGAGCAGGGGTATAAAGTGGTTAAGGCAGCGGCAATCGACCAATTTCCGAACACAAATCATGTGGAGACGGTATGTTTATTGTCCAAACTCCACGAAGCGAAGCATCATGTGAATGTGAGACTTGACATGGACGAGATGGATTTAACGGCGGCTGAGAGCAAGGCTACTTATGAGGAGATAAAGAAGAGGCAATTATTGGGGCACTGAAAGCATTTCAGATGATTTAAAATCACAAAAAGGAGTGAATTACATGATGTATAATCCACAACTTGATACATTTATCTGCGTTG
>ENA-ORNZ01001789-ORNZ01001789.1-human-gut-metagenome-genome-assembly--contig:-NODE-1789-length-17237-cov-6.611279_pt1 | contig 17237 bp, 28 predicted proteins | sample MGYA00242124_ERZ509040 | MGnify/ENA primary metagenome ERZ509040 (study PRJEB26280, sample SAMEA2338733) | human gut metagenome | biome: human gut; feature: human-associated habitat; material: faeces... | reverse complement strand
GCGGGCGGCTGCCACTGCGGCGGCACGGGTCTGCGCGGTCTGGTCGAGCTGCGCACGGATCTGGTTGATCTCGTTGGTGAGCTCTGCCATGCGGGCGGCGTCCTCATCGGACGGGTCGGTGTCATCGCCGTACTTGTCGACGAGTGCCTGAAGCTCTTTCAGCAGATCTTCAAGGTTCATGTTTGTTCCCTTTCTAATTGGTGGCGATTGCCATTACTGCACGCGCACGGATGAGCGCGTTCCTTCGGCGCGCGTGCTCCCCGCGCGACTTCTCAATCACTCCGTTGAGAAGGTTTCTTGCACTTATTTCGGTGTTTGGGTCAGCCGGTAGGCTCACCGCCGACACGTCATAAATCTTCTTGACCCTCGTGATGGTCGTGGTGTGCGTATCCCTGTCGTACTCGGACGCGCCGATAGTGAACGCCCACGACATACGGGTCACGAGGCCGTTGTTGATTTCCTCAAATCTGCTGCGGGCGGCAACTGACTTTGATAGGTCAGCCGCGATAAACAGTCCATGCTCATCTGGTTCGACAACCAGAGTGCCGTTTGACAGGCGCGCCAAGACATCGCCGCAGTGGTCGAATTGCATGATGATGTCGCTCATGTCGGTATCTGCGAAGGCATCGGGGCTGATGACCTCTCGATACTCGGTGCCGTCAAATGGGTCTTCCCACAAGACATACGGATCGTTGAAGGTCGAAGCGTATCCCTCTACATAGCAGTCGGAATCGATGCGCTTCTCACGGCCTTGGCCTCCATCAACGCTACGCAGCACCATTGCCATTGAACGATACTGACGTTCATTCGGTTTCGCCGGCATCGGCATCGCCGTCCTTTCCGTCAATTTTTGCGATATTCGCGTTCGTCTCTGCGGCCTTCGCCGCCTGTTCCGATGTGTGCTCGCTGATCAGGTCAAGGTCGATGTACTCGCCGCGAATGACATGGCGGTCGCCGCCCTCGTAGTGCGGTAGCTGGAACACGTCCGCGACCTGATTGCCCGTCATGACTCCACGGTCGTACAGCGATGTGCTTACGTTGAGCTTCGTCTGGTTGCTCGCAAACTCAAGTCGGTTCGCGCTGAACATGATCGAGTTTCCGTGCGCAATCTCGTTCGGCGTAAATGTCATGCAGGTGAGCACGTAGCCCAGCTGCACGGCGAAGACCTCTGTTCGCCCCTCATAGAAGGCGTTGTATGTGTCCTCGTCGGCCTTGTTCATGACGATATCTTCGTTGCTGCCGAAGAATCGGTACGCAGCCTTCTCGATTCGCTCCATCTGTGCCGCGTCGACCGTGTAGTTCTGCGGCGTGATCTGCTTCACGTCGTTGTACTTGTTGTCATACACGGCGATGCCGCCGGCGTTTGCGGTACCGAGCTGCTTGTTGAACTCCTTGCGAGCCTTTTCGAGGTCTTCGGGGTTGCGGTTCTGGCTCATCTTTCCGATAAATCGAATGGCAGCGCCCTGCTCGATTGCGGTCTTCTCCGCCTCAGTCTGCGCGTGCATCAGCTCCAGCGTGGGGCGGAGCACATCGGTGCCATCGCCGAAAAGATCGCTCTTGAACTGATGCCTTGTCAGCACGCCGACGCGCGACCACTCGATAAGCGTCTGCTCGCCGCCGTTGAACGACAGCTTGAGCCAGAGTTGGCCGCCCACATCGTATGCCTCGCACTGCCCCGGAAGAACCGGGTAGTAGCCTACGATGGTAACCATGTCGGCACCGGTGATCGGCACGATGAGGCACGTGTCGCACACATCGAGCATCGTCGAGACGCGGTGCAGGAACTGCGGCGTCGTCATCCACGGGTTAGGTTTCCATTCCAGTGACCGTGTGGCGGCACCCTGCGCGGTGCCGGTGACCTCGGGCTTCAGCTTGCTTGCATGGTCTGCGTTGCGCTCGATGATGCTTCTCGTCAGCTCGGCTTCGTAGATGCCGCCGCTCCACGTACTGAAACGCGGCGCGTACGCCGTGAATGTCTGGAAATACCCGTCGACCGCCTTCATGATCGGCTTGTGGAAGGCGGCATCGAACATGGAGCGGAACACCGACGTTATTTTCGCCACGGCTAACCCCCAATCATGCTTTTGAAATCGTCCATCATGTCCTTGAGCACGACGAATGCATCGCACTCCGCTGCCCACGCATCGATTCGGTTGTGCGGGTCTTGGTTCTTCTTATCCGGCGCGATGTTGCCGTTCGCGTCGCTTCGCACCGCAACGTTCGAGCGGCACCATTCGGCGATCGGGTTTGAGTTGTCGACGATGCGGTTCTCCTTGTAGAGCGCTCGCAGCTCCTTCATGGGCATCGAAAGCGTCTGCGCACCCTGGATGACCTTCCGGAAGTTCTCCGCGCCGAAATAGCCCTCATAGGCTTCCACCGTAGGAACGTCTCGCATGTGCCACGGGTCGTAGCCGCACGCGACGGCGTAAATACCGCACCTCTCGCGTATCTCGTCGACCCAATCGAGCACCTCGCGCTTATCGATAATCGGCGTCGCGGATGTTCGCAGTAGGCCGCGCGCTATCCAAGCGTCGTACGGCACGCCGTCACGACCGCCGCGCCTTCCCTCGGCTTCGGCCTGCTCCAGCGCGCGGAGCGGAATCCAAGCCATGTGTAACGCGTAGATACGCTCATCGCCCGGCCTCATCATCAGCAGGCACGCCGCCGTGAGGTCGGTCGTGTCCGATGCGTCGACACCGAGTACCGCGTAGGAGAACGACCCGTCTGCCGGGTCGAACGTCTCGTCATTGTGAATCTCAGCCCACGTGAGCCATGCTTGGCTCTGGTTCTCGATAAGGTTGAAGTCTTTAACCAAGAGCGTCGGCAGGAATGTCGGATCGTCCTTGGCCTTACTCACGTTCTGGCGAAGGCTGTTTAGGCTCTTGATCGTCCCGAGACCGGGGTTGGCCTTAATCCATGCGGATTCGTCCTGCCATTCCTCGCGCTCGTCAAGCTCGTAGATGAACGCGATGAAGCGCTCGGCCTTCTCGCCTGTTGCCTGACCGTCCAGCCACTTCACGGCGTATTCGTACTGCGCATCGAAGATGCCGTTGCGCACGAAGCCGTTCGTGGTGATCTCCAGCACCAGCGGTTGCCGGCGCGCGGAGGTGCCCTGAATCGTGAGGTCGTAGAGGTCGCGGTTCTTCATTGCCGCAAGCTCGTCCACAATGGCACCGGAGATATCGAGACCGTCTAGGTGGTTGGTGTTGGCGCTCAGCGCCTTGATCGACCCCATGTTGAGGTCGCAGTAGAGATCGCTCACGCGCTTTCGCACGTGCCTGCCAAGAGCCGGTGATGTCATCACCATGCGCCAGGCATTGTTGAAGCCCTTGGCCGCCTGGTCGTGTGCAGTCGCGACGTTGTAGACTTCCGGCGCGCCCTCATCGTCATTGATGAGCAAGTCCAGCTCGACGGCAGATGCCAGTGCGGTCTTGCCGTTCTTTCGACCCATGATCCAGAGCACTTCGCGGTACTGGCGCTTACCCTCGACATCGACGAAGCCGAAGATGACCGACAGGATTGCCCGCTGGAACAGCTCCAGCTTGAAAGCATGACCGAGCTTGCCGGAAGGCAGCCGGCAGAAACGCTCGATGAAGTTGACGTGCTTCGCCGCGTATTCCTCGCGGAAATGGTAAGGGTACAGAGGGTCTGAGTTGTCCATATCGCGCAGGACATGCGCAGCCACCTGCTGAATCTTCTCGCAGGCGGTAATGGTTCCGTCGAGAACGCCGCCGAAATACTCTCGGATGGCCTTCTCACACGATCCAGCTGCCTTCTTCCTAGCCACCGAACCTCGTCTCGTTCAGATATTCCGCGAGCGCGTCTGCGGCGGTGCTGCCGGTCGGCATCATGTCGGTGATCTGCTTGATGCCGCGCGAGAACGTTGTGAACAGCTTATTGTAGGCGGAGAAGCCAGGATGCTCACGAACGCCTGATTGGCCGCCGCCGTTGTCGTACTCGGTGAAGATGCTCTCCCCCATCAGCTCGTTGCGAGCCTGGTCGAGCTTGACCTTCAGAAACGCGATATTCGACATCAGCGGCATGATGGCGTTGCGCCTATCGTCGGGAATCACGTCTTTGGTGAGACGTTGGAGCTTCTTGAGCTCGCTTTGGTAGCGCGCCTGTATCGTCTGCCCGCTCCGCTTCGGGGGACTTTTCGCAACTTTCGGCGAAATCTCGGTACTTTCGCACACTTTTCTCTTTGCCACAAGACCACCCCCGTTCTGGGAACTTCTGCGCGCATAAATTTATCTCCCGGCGTTGGTGCCCTAGGCCACTAGCCTAGGTTTTCGAATGAGGGGATTGCTTGGCGCTCTGACCTGCTGTTTTGTTGTCCTTGTTTTGTGAGCAGTTGATTGTGCTCAGTCTGTGTGTTCGCTGTCCAGTGAAATCAAGTTGCCGTCCTCGTCAAAGACCAGCCCTTGCCTTGTGCTGCCCTGCCTTACCCATCCGTGCACCTTCTTGTGGCACAGGTCGCAAAGGCTGACAAGGTTCTTCGGGTCGGTGCTGATGTTCGGATCGTTGATGTTCGACGGAGTCAGCTCGACGATGTGATGCACCATGACCGCCGGTGTTGCGATGCCCTGTGCTAGGCAGTGCTGGCACAGGTAGGCGTCGCGCTGTAGAGCCTGCTCGCGGGCGTGCTCCCAGTCTGTCGAATGGTAGAAGCGATACGAGAAGCCCTTAGCCATTACCGCGCCTTCCCAACAAAAAAGGGACGCGAGCCGGAGCCCGTGTCCCTTTTGCTTACCTAATCCACCGTACCGAACTTTAGCACAAGGCGGGAACTGAAGGGAAGTACCGATTTCAATTTTCTTTCAGCCATGCCATGCCAACTGCGTCGATGTACCTGAACGCGGCGTTGCACAGCTCTCGGCACCACTTCGGTGAGCACTGCATGACGGCTGCCACCTCAGTCCACGGCATGGCCTGACAGTAACCCATGCAGATCGCGTCGGCATATCGGTTGCCCTTCTGCTTTGCGAGACCACCACGGTTGTTACTGCCATAGAGCACCGCGCACGCTTCATCTATGGCGGCTGAGCTGTCGGCGATGCGCCGCTCGAACCTGCCCTCCAGGTCGATTCGGCCATTGATTGCATCCATCGGGTCGGTGTATCCGCCGCCACCGCCGCCGCTGTAGCTCTGGGCTTTCGCTCCTTCCTTTGCCCTGAGCCTTGCCAGCATTTCCCTCGTGCCCTCGATGGCCTTCACTTCCTCGCGGATGGCTTCGAAATACTCCTTGGCATCCACGAGCTTCGCCTACTCGATACCGGTGGAGCCGAAGCCATCGGTTCCGCGCTCGGTGTCCGTCAACTCGTCGACCTCGACGAGTTCGCACGGCACGAACGGCACGATGACCATCTGGCAGACGCGCGAGCCCTTCGGCAGGTTGACGATATCGCAGCTGAAGTTGACGAGCGGCGCGCTGACCTCGCCGCGATAGCAGCTGTCGATAACGCCCACGCCGTGGCTGAGCGTCACGCCGTGCTTGCTCGCCAGACCAGAGCGCGGGAAGAGCAGGCCGACACAGCCGCTTGGAATCTCAAACGCGCAGCCAAGGCCGACGATGGCGCGGGCGTTTGGCTCAAGGCGGCAGTCCTCGGTAAGGCACATGTCGAAGCCGGCGTCACCCTCGTGCGCATAGCGCAGCAACTCCGATCCATCCATCACCTTCACGTTCATTTTTCGTCCGTACATCTTTCCTCCTAAAACGGAATGTCTTCGTCGTAAAGCTCAGGTGCATTGACCTGCGGCTGAGGTGCCTGCTGCGGCTGCTGCGATTGCGGTTGACGGTAGCTGGTCATGCCGATGATGTTGTCGACGATGACCTCCAGCTTGCGGTGGCGCTTACCGTCCGCTTCCCAAACAGCCATGCGCAGGTGCCCGGTGATGGCGATACGTGCGCCCTTGTGCAGGTAGCCGTTCGCTTGCAGGGCTTCCCCGCGCTTACCGAACAACGTGCAGTCGACCCAGCTCGTCTCGTCCTCGAAGCTGCCGTCTTGTGTTCTGCGGCGGCGGTTGACGGCGAGCGAGAAGGACGTGATGGGCGTGCCGCCCTTGGTGTAGCGCACCTCGGCATCGTTACCGAGGTTGCCGCTCAGCGTGCAGGTGTTCAGGCTCTCGGCGCTCATGCGGCACCACCGCTCACGATAGCGAGTGCGATGAGCGCGAAGAGCATCGCCACAGTCGCGATTGCCGGAAAGAGCAGCGAGAACGCACCGCCGGTGAACAGCATCACGGTCGCTTCGATGATGCAGAACGACACGAAGAGAATCACGACGAGCAGCACGCACATCAGGACGGTGAAGATCAGCGACAAGACCCTCTTCACCTTGTGCGGTCGGTTCTTAAGCATCGTCACCATCGCCAATCAAAATTGAGAGAAGCCTTGCGCGTTGCATAGTTCCGAGACCCTTCACCTTGCGTCCCTGAGCGATGCGGAGTTCGTTCATGAGCTGGCGCGATCTGACTTCGCCATACCCAGGCAGTGAAGTGAGCAGCGAGTAGACGCGCATGCCGTAGGCGGCCTGATATCCGCTGTCAGCCAGCTTGAAGAACTGCTCAACGGTCATCGAGCCGTCTTTCAGCTTCTGCTTGTACTCGGCACGCTCAAGCCTGATCTGCATCCCCTTATCGAGGGCTGCGCGCCTTTGCTTGGTAGTCAATTTAGGTACCATTTTTGGTTGCTCCTGATTCTTACTTGAAATACGGTGGCTAACCTTTGCCAAACCGCTGGTTTTGCGGTCTGACCTTCCATTTTGCCGACGCCAGCAAAATGGGAGCGGCTAAGCCATTTACACATCGTTTACAGTCCCTGCGCGAAGCTCGTCGGTGAACTTGTCGAACGCCTCGGCGGCTCTCTGGTCGCGTCCTGGCATCGCGTGGGCGTAGAGCTTGAGCGTCGTGGCCTCGTTCGCATGGCCGAAGCGCTCAGCGATGTCCTTGAGGTTCGCCCCGTTGGCAAGCAGCCATGTCGCGTGCGTATGTCTAAGGCTGTGGAAAGTGCATCCCTTAGGCAGCCCCAGACGGTCGCGCAGGCGGCTGAAAGCCTTTGAGACGGTCGTGGGACGCATGAAGAAACCGTCAAAGGACACCAGCGGCATACCCGGCGTGAACCCGTCCGCAAAACCGTCCTGAAGCTCGATAAAGCCGAAGATCGTCTCAAGCTCGCGCTCGGTCATGGAGACGTTGCGGCTCTTCCGGCCCTTGGTAACGTCCACGCGCTCGACGCCGCCGCCGTCAAGCTCGACGATCTTGCCGCAGACGTGGAGGTATCCCATGCGCTTCGACACGTCCCTCCTGCGCATCGCGCAGACCTCGCCGACGCGCATGCCCGTGTGCAGCGCGAGCCAGACGGCGAAAGCATACGCAGCTTCCCTCATGGTCTTTTCCGTTAGCTCGTCTGGATGCAGTGCGGTCGTTATCGCTTCGTCCAGATACGGGTAATCCCACTCGTCGAGCGCAACGGCCTCGTGCTTGTCCTCATGCGGCGGCTCGACGTAGAAGAGCGGGTTAGCTTCGCAAAACCCAGCTTTGACCCAATGGTTGTACGCACCACGCAAGAAAAAATGCACGCTGCGAACCGTGTTGCGTGACAGGCCCTGACCGCGCTTGTCCTTCGGCAGCAGCAGGCGCGTCTCGAAGTCGTTGAACCCCATCACCCCGGGATCAAAAATAGACTTGCCCTTTAGATACCTGCCCACATAGCTGCGCGTGAAAAGCCGCCAGCGCTTCACCGTGTAAGGGCTCGCACCCTTGGCGCGGCGCTCGTCGATGTAGGCGTACAGCATTTCTGTAAGAACACTGCTCTTCACCTTGCCGCCGAGCGTCATATCGTCCATCCAGCAGTTCGCCAATTCCTGTGCCTGGGCGCGCGTCGCTGCTTCGGGAAAACTGCGGCGCGGCCTGATCTGCTTGCCCTCCGGAGTCGTTCCCAGATAGGGCTGCGCGTACCAAACGCCTTTGGCATCGCGCTTGACCTCGACGCCCATCACCGGCACCTGCCGGTGCGCTTCAGATAGGCGACGTTCCTGCGCGACCGCTTGAGCGCCTTTGTATACCGGCGCTGCCATTTAGGGTCGCTATACTTCACGCAACGCTTCTCGAACTTGACCCATTCCCTATGCGCACGGTTCATCGCGCGTGAAACCTCATGGATGAAGTTTCCTTTTCCACGCAAAGCGGATGTGAACGCATCGCCAAAGTCCTTAATGATTCGGTTGACGGCATGGCCTGGACTCTCAATCATCTTTCTTGCCCTTCTCGTTGATAACCTCGATGGCGTCAGACACGATGTCAGACCACATGACCATGTCTTCGTAGCTGACCATCACGTTGCTGCGACCACGGCGCTCGCACGTCAGGATGCGCTTGCTCATGTCTTGGGAGACCGTGCAGAGGTTATCCAGGACGTGATACTTCCCGTACCTACTCATCGCCGTCATCCCCCACGATCTTCACTGACACGCCGCTCACGCCGAACGCGCGAATCAGGAAGAGCAGCGAGGTCGTGAACCGCTTGGCCGCTTCCTCGACATCGGCAGTCTTGACGTTGGGCTTTTTATCCTCGAGTTCGAAGTTGAGCTTCACGGTGGTCATTGCCCATCACCCTCAATCGCGCGGATCACGTTGTCGATGCACTCGCGTGCCTTCTTGAGGTCTTCGATGCCGTTCTTGTCACGCCATCGCCAGAGGTACTTGAACGCGCAGCCCTGCATGTAGGAGGCGTATGCTTCGGTGCCAAGCATCGACTCCATTGCCGTCTTGCACTCGATGCCCGTGTGTCCCGCGTAATGCGAAGGCTTGGTCACAGGGTCGAAGCAACAGGGCTTAAGATTTGAAACATCGAAGTTGTCAAGTTCACCGTTCTTGTTGGCTTCTGCGAAGGCATTCTCGAAGTTCTCCGGGTCGGTCAGATCGCCGACTCGCTTGACGTATGCTGTCATTTCCTATCGACCTTCCTCTGTGTCGGCGGATTCAAAATCAGCCGGCCTAAAACTCTTTGTCCACGGCTCGGGTTCGATATAGGAGCCGCACTTCACGCAAAACCTATGCTCGGGATGAAACCTCTCGACCTCGCGACCGCACACGCTGCAACGCATTGTGCAGTGGTCAGTTCTGACATAGCGGCACGTCTTCCGTTCCGCGAGGTCTGCGACCCTTCGCATCGTTCCGCGCCAGGACGAGTCTTCCGCTTTGCAGATTTCAGCCAGGCGCTTCTGAAAGCTCATGCCGGCAAGGCTGTCATTTGCAGTACGCCTGAGCGCGGATACAATCTTCTGACGATCTTCCTCTGCGCTCATTTCGTGCCGCCTTTCCTCATCTTCCAGTAGTAACGAAGGCAATCGAGTAGCGAAGGTTTTACTTTTGCGGCCACTTTTTCGGCCAGCTCGAAATCGATATTCAGGGCATCTGCGTTGATGGTCACCGCGTCAGCGCGAAATCCCATGTCGAAGCCACACTCGGAACAGTAGAAGCGCTCGCAATCATCGGAAGGCTTGCCGACAGGCTTCGCGTTCCCCTGCTCATCGAAGACATAACTGATTGCGAATTCCTCCGGGATGAACTCACACTCTTTGTCCAGCACATACAGCCTGCCGTCACATTCGATCATGTCGGGCTCGCCCTGCGGTTCGAGCAGGCGCAAGACTTTGGTTTGATGATCATTTGCGGCGGCATGCCGCTTATCGACGCTAAACATTTCGTATCACCCTCAAGGACTTCATCGGGGTCATCCACTCGTCGAGCCAGCGACAGAACGCAGCGACAAACGGAATTGAATTGTTAGAATCAGCCCAGCCGCAAAAGCCGATGAAGCCGTCAGCATTGAACGAAATCGCTTCACGCCCTTTGAAGTACGATGCGTCACAGAATAGGTAGGCTTCTCTGATGCCGCCGGTCTCGCCGATGCGGATGATCGGGCGAGTTTTGCGGTAACGGGAAATCGAAAGTTCTGGAACGACTTTCTTGCCTAACGAACGACATGCTGCAAGCTCGATTGAGATATATCCCTCAAGCGCAGTTATGTTGCACGGCAAGATGTCCTCGTAACTAAAGTACTCATTGAATCGCCGGCGTGCGATATTACGGTCAGTGACCATTCTTCTCACCTTAAAGCTCCTATCCAAGTCGGTTAGGCTTAGCTTTTTGAATGGTTCCTTCGTCGATGAGGTCATAGCGCATCCCCTCCTTAACATCCCTCTTGACTGCCCTGCACTTCCAGCAGGCGCTGCGCTCTTTGATGAACCAGTCCCTCGGTCGGTCGATACCGCAGTAAGGGCATCGCTTGACCCTGATCTTGTTGATGTAGCTACCAAACGGCATTTGCATCACCGTCCATTTGTTGAAACCTATTACGATTGTTGAAAACCTGTTGAAAAGCTGTTGAGAACTCAAGTTCCAGAAGCTCGAAAACTCGAAAATCAGGCGCGAAATTAAAGGTCGATAAAGAAAGAAGCAAAGAAAGTAAGACTTCCTTGTTACATAACGCCACAAGCAAGTTGCGGGTTTTTGGCTTTGGGTTTGGGTCTAAAGACCCAAACCCAAAAACCCGCCCTGTATTGTTATGTACTGTATTGTTAGGGTTTAGCCAATCTAAAACCGATGGTTTAGCGACGCTTTCATGCTCCATTGTCCAGTTCACCGCCTTTGACCTGCTATTCCGTTGGCTCTGATTTGTTCTTCTTCGGCCTACCGCCCTTGGCTCCGTTCGCCCTTTGCATGCCGAAATAGAGAGCGTTTTTTTTGCATTCGCGCGCTCTCGATGCGACCTTTTCCGTCACGGTTGAGCAAGCCGATCTCCAGCAGGCAGCTGATGAAATCGCGGCAGTCCTCGACGCTCGACATATCGTCGAAGGCACCCGCCTTGCGCATCCCGATCTGCTCCGCGAGAATCAGCCAGTCCTCGTCGGTCTCGACCGGCAATGAGTGCGTCGTGGTGTTCGCCAGAATCTCGCAGATGCGCCAGAACGCCCCGTATCCGGCGTTGCCGTAGCGGAACAGCAGCCTTTGGCACTTCTGGTCTTGCGCGGAGTTTGAGTCGTGCTGGAACCATGCCATCGGCTCCTGGGCTTTGTCGCGCACGTCCTTGGTAATCATTCCTCTTCACCTCCATCATCGATAGACAGGCCATCGCATGTGCCGCGCTGCCACCAGCCGTCCCACAGGCAGTGTCCGCACTCGCGGCAGTTAGTCCAAACGACAGACCCGCGAAACGTGCATTTGCTCTTGGGCTTTGCGCCGCCCTCGTCGAGCACGCCGCACTCGTAATCGCACCGATACGGCTCCGGCATGGGCGGATCGTCGAACAGGCTCGGCTGGCTAGAGGTCGCGGGCATAGATATCGGCGGCGAACATGATGATTGACAGGTATCCCTCGTCGGCATCGCAGGGCTCACAGCTGCCGTCGATGATGGTCGCGGCGTAGGCCAGGGTCGCGCACATCACGGACGAGACGAGACGACTATCAAACTCGATAACCTCGTCGGTCTCCGTGTTCTCCAGCGTCATCTTCCCTTTGGTCTTGGCGGCATATCGGGTGATGTCCTTGAAATGCTCTGCCGCCTGCTTCTTCTTAGTCATGCCGGCTCTCCTTGGTGTCATAGATGGACTTGCGTGTCTCGATATTCAGATCGGGATGCTTGTCGAGAAGCCAACGGCTCAACAGCGGCGTATCCGTATTATTGATGCCGTAGACGTGCTCTTCCCCGTTGCCGTCCACGAACGGAACGCCGACGAGCTTGTAGGAGCCTTCGTAACGCTGCTTCTCGATGAGGTACTTGGTCGACACGCGCATACCGCGCTTATCGATAGCCAGGGCTGTAAGCTCGATGCTGCGGAGCGTCTTGGGGTTGAGCGCGCACCACTTCTTGAAAAGCTCGGCGCGGTCTTGGAGCCTGAGCGGCATCGGATAGACAGCCATCTTCTCCTGGGCGATGACGCTCTCAAGCGGCTGAGCCATGTTGTCGAGATCCATTAGATATCACGCTCGATGATGCGGAAGATAAGCCAGATGACCGCACCGCAAAGCACGAAGATGAGCCATTCGCAGTGGTATGTCTCGCAGAAGGTAATGAGTCCGCCTGCAATTGCCATGGGGATAATCCCGCACATGAACAAAGCCGCAAAAACGTAGACAAACCAACGGATAACCAACGGTTTTCCTGTTAAAATCTGATCGTCATCACTCGCACAGTTTTGACGCTTGCCCGTGCGCGTTTGCCGACGTGCGCGGGCTTCTTCTTTTTGCTGGCTTGCGTAGCTTCGGTGGCTTTCATATGGAACCGGCGCTGAAATGCGCTCGATGGGCTTCGACGCTCGCGAGCGTCCAGAACCGCCACGCAAACCAACGGTTTCCGTCTTGGTTTCATGCATCTGAAACCCCTCCTTTCTATCTGTAGTCGTAGGTGTTGACGTTGATCGTGGTGTCCTTTATGGCGCTCTTGATGCCGCGTTTAATGCCAAGTTCGATGGCGCTTTCCAGATAAGTCCAGATGCCGGCTATGAGGGCAACTCCTAAAAAGAGGTCTGCAAAAAGGTCTGACATAGTTACTTCTCCTGCCAACCCATAAGCTCGTTGGGGCTGATGTGCGCAACTCGACAGATGGACATGATCTTGTCCGCGCCAGGGATGTAGCCTTCACCGCTCTCGTATTTCACGACGGAATCTTTGGAGATACCGACGCGCTTTGCGAACTCATCCTGCGAGATATCGAGCTTCGCGCGAGCTGCTCGCAAGTTCGCCGCAAACACCTCCTTGTTGAAACCCATTACGTTTCCTCCTTTCTGCATTGAGCCAGTATTTGGCTACTTGCTTGTCAAGTAGCCAACCCGTATATTCCTTGGGTTTACCCTAGGAATATTAGCTAGCTGCTAATTTCCTTAGCAACTGGCTACGCACTATAGCTATGCAAAATAGCGCTGTCAAGCGAAAACTAATAATTTCGTTGTGTATTGGCTAATTTCGTTGTACTATGCACTTACATTAGAAGAGAAGGAGACTAGCAGTGAACATTCGCCTTATGAAGCTCCGGAAAGCCGCTGGTTACTCGAACAGAGACGAGTTTGCCGAAAAGATAGGCGTGAACAAGTACACCTATCGGTCATGGGAATCTGGCGCGGCGATGATGAATGCCGAACAGCTGTGGACATGCGCGAAAGCCCTCGGATGTTCCCCAAACGATATTCTTGGATGGAATGACGAAATGGGCGATTTCGATGCAGATGAAGTCCTTACTGACGATGAACGCGAGATCGTAGACAACTACCGCGACAGCTCACCGCAGTGGCAGAAAAACATAGCGATGACCGCTAAAGCGGCGGCAAGTGAGTCAAAGAAGGATTAAAAAAGAAAAAGCCCTGCGCGACCGTCCAAAGCAGCACAGGGCACCTAACAAAAGGCAAGGTGATAATACCATGACCAAAGGTAGTCGTGCGGCTATCTACGCACGCTTTAGCTCGCACAATCAGCGAGACGAGAGCATTGAGATTCAGGTCGACAAGTCCCGAGAGTTTTGCGTAGAGAGCGGCCTTACCGTCGTGCGCATCTATAGCGACTACGCCAAAACAGGCAGGAACTCAGACCGCACTGAATTTCAGCAGATGCTGAAGGATGCCCAAAAAGGGCTATTTGATTACGTTGTGATTTATAAAGTCACGCGCATCATGCGCAACCGCGATGAAATGGCACTCGCGCGAATCATGCTGCACAAAGCCGGCGTTGAGATCTTATACGCCGGCGAGACGCTCGGCGAAGGGTCAACGCGTGTCCTGCACCTCGGAATGCTCGAGGTGCTTGCGGAATACGAGAGCGCCGTCGACAGCGAGCGCATACGCGAGGGCATCCAGAAGAACGCACAGCGAGGCATGGCAAGCGGTCAGCGCCTGTACGGATGGAACGTCGTAGACGATCACTTTGTCATCAACGAGCGCGAAGCCGCTGTCATGCACAAGATGAAGAACATGCTACTCAGCGGCTCGACGGTTGCCGACATCCAGCGCGCCGTAAAGACCGAGCGCTCCAGGAGGGGAAAGCCCTTCTCGCACGGATCCATCAAGAAGCTGCTCATGCGCGAGCAGAACTGCGGCACGTACAACTACGCCGGTGTGCGCATACCTAACGGGATGCCTGCTATATGGTCACGCAGCGAACAGGAAGAGATTAACAACGTCCTCAACGGCAGAGGCCACAAGCACCGTGTAGAAGACGGTGAGCGCGTGTATGCGCTGAGCGGAAAGATGTTTTGCTGTGAGTGTGGCCGCTGGTATGTCGGAACCTCTGGAACCGGCAAGAGCGGCAAGGTCTATCACTACTACCGCTGTCCGAAATGCCGTAGAACCTTTAGGCGCGACGTTATCGAGGATGCCGTCACGGATACCATCTTGGAATCAATCAAAGACCCAAAGGTGCGCGAGCGCATTATCACGACGCTCGAAATGATGATCGCCGAGACCGCCGAAAACGATGAGCCAAAAGACAGTGAGCGAATCAAGGCAGAGATTAAGCGCATTGATGCGTCGTTTGAGCGCATCTGGCAAGCCATAGAGGACGGCTTTGCCCCTCCCGGCGGTAAGGAGAGAGTAGACGAGCTAAAAGCCCGTCAAGGCGAACTCAAGGACGAGCTTGCAACCGCGCTCGAAGCCGAGAGCGCCGAAACGCTAACGATTGACGATTACATTGACTGGCTCGATACCCTGGATGCAAATTCAGATCCATATGACATCATCGACACGTTTATCAGGTTCATCCAGATTGACGGCGATGAGGTTCAGATATATTTCAGTTTTGACAATTGGGACGATGACTTTATGCCTACAAAAAAAGACGAACCCCAGATAAACAAGGGTTCGTCTAATTCAACTCGGGTGGAGACGAGGGGGATCGAACCCCTGACCTCTTGACTGCCAGTCAAGCGCTCTCCCAGCTGAGCTACGCCCCCGTGCGAAGAAGTACTATACGGGAACTCGGTCGGCGATGCAAGGACATTTTTGGAAAACTTTCGTGGGCGCCGCTCTGGACGGCTTGCCTGGGCCCGGTCGCGACCCTCCCCGTCCCGCCTGCGTCAAAACTATGCCGGTTTACTACGATGAATCCGGGTTGTGCGACCACACTCGACTTTTTGTGAAAGTGTCAAGCGTTCTACCTGCAGTTTTTTAAACAGCAAATTTGGCGTGCTCGGTGGTCAACGATTCATCGTAGTAAACCGGCATAGTTTTGAAGTGACAGAACAGACAGATGCCCTCGCGAGGCCAAATTGACGCGTACGGATATGCTACATGCCGATTTCGAGCCAGTTGGAAAGCACGTTTGCACGTAGTCTGGTTTCCGCACATTGCATCGCCTTAGTTTTTGGCTTGTAGTTCAGCTCCAAGCGATCGCACACACTTCGAATAATAGTGTCGAGCTGATTGTGATCGTTGAGCATATCGTGGGTTATTAGAAATACGTCGTATCCCATGCTTTGCAAGGCCGTCATTCGAGTGGCATCGTGGTCGAGCACCGCGCCCGAACCATGAACCACCTCTCCTTGAATTTCGATGATAACGGCCTTTATCGTTATTGGGTTTACTATCACGATGTCGCCATAGCACACTTTCTGACCTGCTATCTGTCGGGCCGAAACTGATAGCGGCGTTAGATCATTGACGTAAATGTTATTGAATCCTGCTCCACCCTGTCGCCTTGGTTGACTGAGCAACATGATCCCGGCCACCTCAAGTGGAGACGCAGCGACACCAATTACTTGCTGGGCGGCCTCGTAGAATTGCCTCCCCCACATTTCACTCTTTACCCTAGCTGCGAATCTCTGCAATTCTTCAATCTCAATGAGGGGTTTTCTCATCCAGAGCGATGTTCCCTTCCCTCTCTCTTTATTGTTTTCTTCCTCCCCCTGGTGGCCCATTTCGTCGCTCTTTGGCTGTGCGGTTGCATAGACGCGCTTCCAGGGTGGCTCATCCTGGGTCTCATCAAGCTCAAATAACTTTTCGGTGCTAGGGCACGCTTCATCCGAACTTGCCAGTTTAAGGGCAAGTTCGGATGAAGCAGATGGTTTGAAAATGGAGAACCAGCCACAGAATTCGTACATTGCGAGCACCAAGTCTCTATGAGAAATGCTGCGCGTCATGGTAAACAGCGTATTGAGCGGATCCGTGACACTGAAGCCCATACCAGTATCGATAGATATATTTCCTGCATAAGCCTCATTCCATCGAATGGTGTGTCGCAGATCGGAATGTAAGTTACTTCGTGTTGATGCGGCAGTGATAACCGGCGTCTTGAGAACGTCAACTACGAAGGGCGATTGAGATAGGGCTCGCCAGCCGTCTTCTGGGCTTGGCAGTCTTGGGTAGAGGTCGCGCACCTGGGGCGGGCAGCGCCAGTAGCGGAATGCGGTGTTTGCGCAAATGATCTCGTCCATATGGGCCTCCCCTGGCTTTGGCTGCGTGCCGTTATGTTTGCAGGTAGACCGATTATCAATGGCGGCATCATGCGGGTAAGTACCGGAAGCTGACCAAATGCTGACCAATAGCTTGACGCATTTCGCCTAAAGATCGCCGTGCGGCACAAATCTGCCGGCAGACGTTCTGGGGCCGTGGTCCCTATCTCCACATTTGTGCGTGAATCCCATGGCAAATTCAATGAAAGAGCGCATGAGCTTTATGCAAAACGCGCGATGGCGTCAGCACGGGAGAGATCAGCTAGAAACGCGTTTAAAATTTTCGATTCGATTTTGGTGTCGATTTTGGTGTCACCCTTGGTGCAAAAAAGGCCAGAGGCTTAACACCTCTGGCCTGTGCTTTAGATGGTGGGCGATACAAGATTCGAACTTGTGACCCCATCCGTGTGAAGGATATGCTCTACCCCTGAGCCAATCGCCCGTCGCCTTTCGGCAAAAGAGATACTAACATAGCCGCGCGCGGTTTACCAAGAACTTTTTGCCCTCGATTTTAAAATCGTGCGCGTCAGCCGCGCCATGGCAAACGTCATAACCAGCAAACCCGCAGCTAAACCACCATTTATCGCTTGATCCACGATGTTTCTGGACGGCAGATAAGTCGCGCGTTGTTGTACGCCATGTCGAGCGTGAGGCAGGTGCGTGCGGCGTAGAAACCGTCCTCGCGCTGGATGGTCAGCGCCAGCTCGGGCTTGTCGCCGGTCAGGCACAGCGGCAAGAGCAGCTGGATCCGGCCGCCGTAGAACTGCGGCACGGCGAGCGTGTAGTTGGCGGCGGCGCGGC
>ENA-ORNZ01001768-ORNZ01001768.1-human-gut-metagenome-genome-assembly--contig:-NODE-1768-length-17452-cov-4.429959_pt1 | contig 17452 bp, 15 predicted proteins | sample MGYA00242124_ERZ509040 | MGnify/ENA primary metagenome ERZ509040 (study PRJEB26280, sample SAMEA2338733) | human gut metagenome | biome: human gut; feature: human-associated habitat; material: faeces... | reverse complement strand
CTTCATAATTGCTTCCCAAAAATTTTTTTATAGTCTTCACTTTTGCAGGTGACTCTACGATTACCAGATGATTCGCCATTGTAAACTCCTTATTCCTGTTCCTATATTTATGCGCCATATCCCCAATCATCAAATCCTCCCGGAAACTTTCACGGGAGTGTCCTATTAGACAGATATGCATCCGGAAACCGTGACAGTCCTTTAAAATAATCTTTTTGTATAATAAAGTCCTGCTGTCCTCACAGCATATCCACCCAGTTCTAATTCCAAAAGTGCATCCATGGACTGACTTACTGACAATCCTGTCCTCAATGCTATTTCCTCTATATGACGCGGTTCGAAATCCAAGCAACTATACACCATTTTTTCTTTCTTTGCAAGTCCCTTCTGCTTTTTTTCAGAAAGCTTTTCTTTTTCTTTTACAAAAATTCCTAGATTTTCCAGTACCGTTTCCGGCGAAAAAAGGACCTGGGCCCCTTCTGAGATCAACTGATTACAGCCTGTACTTAAAGCGTCTGTGATCCGTCCCGGAAGTGCATAGATCTCCTTTCCCTGCTCTAAACCTGCCTGGGCAGTAATAAGGGATCCACTTTTTTCTTTTGCTTCTATCACCAGAATAACATCTGACAATCCACTGATGATCCGGTTGCGAACAGGAAAGTTTCTGGGAACAGGAGGAGTTTTTAAACTGTACTCTGAGATCAGTCCTCCATGAAAAGGAATGCTCTCATACAGTTCATAGTTACTTCTGGGATAGCACTGATCTACACCACAGCCAAGGACTGCATAAGTCTTACCTCCCCCAGCTAAAGCACCCTCATGACCTGCGCCGTCAATTCCCAGTGCCATACCGCTGATGACCTGCACACCGGCAGCTGCCAGTTCCCGTCCCATATAGTCAGCAGTCTCTCTTCCATAGGCAGTACAGTTTCTGGCCCCGATCACAGCCGCTGTAGCCCTGTCCTCTGCGGGAAGTTCTCCTTTTATATAAAGCCCCATGGGATAGTCGTATACAGAATACAGTCTTTTAGGATAGTCTGCATCTAAAGGTGTAATAAAACGGATTCCCTTTTCACTTAGTCTGTAATATTCCTCTTCCAGTCTGGAAAATTCTTTTTTCCAGTTATCAAAACGATAGGCATTTTCTTCTTTTTTAAAAATTCCTTTTTTCCATAATTGTGTTCCTTCTATATAATATGCTTCTCTGAAACTGCCTGCCAGCTCTCCGATCCGACGTATCTGCAAAGCCCCTGCTTCCGGCAGATGACAAAGCCAGTACAAAGATACTTTTTCTAATGCTTCTGCCCCCATATCCGTTCCTCCAATGCACGATAGCCAAAGGCTTCTGATAAATGTTCTCTCTGTATCCATTCTTCTCCTGCCAGATCTGCAATGGTCCTGGCTGTTTTTAATACCCTGTGGTATCCTCTGGCACTTATCCCCCTTGCCTCATATACTTTTCTTGCAAACCGGCGCTCTGCTTCTTTTAACTGACAAAAACGCTGGATCTCCTTCTGTCCCATGCGGCTGTTGCTGTGGATATCCGTTCCCTGGAAGCGATGATTTTGTATCTTCACTGCCTTTTCCACCCGGCTGCGGATCGTAGCGGAGTCTTCATTTGCCATGGTCTGGTCTTCCAATTCCAAAAATGAAACCGGCGCTGCTTCCACACAGATATCAAAGCGTTCTAAGATCGGTCTTGAAAGCCGGTTTAAATAATTTTGTATCTGCATCGGTGTACAGCTGCACCTGCTTCTGTCTGGAAAGAACCCGCAGGGACAGGGATTCATGGCTCCAAGGATCAGAAAATCTGCCGGAAATTCGTAGCTTCCTGCTACACGGCTTACTGTAATACGGTGCTCTTCCAAAGGTTCTCTTAAAGCCTCTATGGCCCCTTTGCTGAAATGAGGCAGTTCATCTAAAAACAGCACACCTCCGGAAGCAAGGGATAATTCCCCTGGTTTAGGCACTTTTCCGCCGCCTGTAAGGCCCTGGGGTGAAATCGTATGATGTGGACTGCGGAAAGGTCTTTGGGAAAGCAATGGCTGTCCCTTGGGAAGTAATCCGCAAAGACTGTAAATCTTTGATATTTCTATATTTTCTTCCCAGGAAAGAGCTGGCAGGATCGTAGGAATACGCTTTGCCACCATGGATTTTCCTGTTCCTGCGCTTCCGCACATCAAAAGCCCATGTCTTCCGGCTGCTGCTACTTCTGCAGCCCGGCGCAAAACACTCTGACCACATATTTCTTTAAAATCAAATAGATACTCTGGTTTAAAAGTCCGTCTGTTTATATTCCCAGATATTCCCAGATCCATATCTTCCCAGTTATCCTGTGATAAAACTTCCTGTAAATGACGAAGGGACTGTATCCCTATGATCTGTATCCCTTCTACCAGAGTTCCCTCTGATACATTCGCCACCGGTAAAAGGCACCGCCTAAATCCCATCTTTTTTGCAGCCGATACCAGGACCAGCACACCCCTTACAGGTTTGACACTGCCGTCTAATCCCAGCTCCCCGATCAGCAGGGCATCTTTTAGTTTTTCTGCTGATAACAGTTCAAACGCCCCTAAAACAGCGGCTGCAATAGGAAGATCAAAGACTGTTCCCTCCTTTCGTCTTCCGGCCGGTGACAGATTTACCGTTATTTTCTTTGCCGGAAGCTGAAAATCTGAATTTTTCAGCGCCGTTCTCACCCGTTCCTGAGCCTCTCTTACTTCCAGTGCCAGCTGCCCGGAAATAGAAAACCCAGGCAGTCCATTGGATACATCTGCTTCTACAGATACCAGAAATCCTTCCATTCCCCGGATCCCGGCACTGCTTATCTGCGTAAACATGCGCAACGCTCCCTTCTTTTGTTTTTTCGACAAATGGATACACTTTCCCCTGTCCTTCCCTGTTTATTTTGGGATTAAAATAGAATTAGTAAAAGTAAAAATAATAGATACTTTAGAATAATAAAGATACCAGCCGTATATATCACCTGAGGGTGACATCACCAGTGTATCCAACAAAAGAAGAAATTGCAAGCCTATTTTTACGAACTGCAACAAATCTGCAACAAATTTATCACTGAAACTCCGTCATAAGATCCCTGAACCGTAAAGGCAGGTGATTTCTCTGGCAGTTTGGATTTTTTCTCTCTTCAATAGCGATCGCTGTAAAAAAAGTCTTCCAAAGTTTGGCCCAGTTTTCCTCTGTTCCTTCCCTTTGCAGGCGTTCCATCTCATCAGATGAAAGTTCAGCCAAAAGCCATTTTCTCCTTCTTTCATGTATTACTGCCTTTTTTCTTCCTATATCACAGATCAGCCAGTTTTCTTCTCCCAGCCGGTCTGCAAAATAAGGTGCGATCAGTTCTAACACATCATTTTTCGGCTGTATCTTTCCGGCAAGAAAGCCTCCCTCCATCTGCGAAAACCGCAAAAATTCAATAAACTGATGTTTTTCATTATACACACTGCGACACAGCTTAAATATCTCATGGACTGCAGGGATCTGCAGCTGGTCTGCGGCCGATGCCCCCCGCAAAAACAGCACTTTCAGATACCGGTACATTTTATCCGCCCGCAAAACATCCTCGCTGAGACTGGCCACATATAACTGCTCCTGAATATGGGAATTCAATCGCTGACGTACTGTCTCCAATACCTTTTTCCCTTTTTCTTCTGATGGACTGCATTCCCTGTATACAGCAAAAAGCTCTACATTTTGCCCACTGTTTTTTATCTCCAGCCGCAGTTCATCCTGTGGTATCTTACTGACTCCCGCATCATAGATACCACTTAAGATCCCTGTATAACCAGGTTCGCACAAAAAGATCGTCATGTTCGTTTCTCCTGTATTTTCTCATAACTGTCCAAAGGCAGCACTTCCCGCTGCTTCCTTTACCAGCTGATCCTTTAAAAGAGAGTTTTTCTCTTCTTCCAGATGCATATCATCAAACAGGGAAAGCTGCCTGTAGCTGTTCCTGTTTTCAATGTCCCATATCTTCCGTCTTTCATCTCCTATAAGGGCACTGGTTATATGATCTTCATCCAGGCTGCAGGAGACTTCCATTTTCCCGGAACAGGTGATAAAATAACGGGCTCTTTTTAAAACCACACCGATCCGTTTTAAGCCATCAAAATCCAGTTTTCCCTGTTTTCTGGCAGCAATGATCCGTCTGGCTGATTTTACGCCCACTCCCGGCACGCGAAGAAGCTGTTCATAAGAAGCTTTGTTTACTTCTACCGGGAACTCTTTCAGATTTTGCAGCGCCCAGTCGCATTTTGGATCCAGTAACAGGTTAAAATTCGGTTTCTTCTCGGAAAGAAGTTCCTCTGCCTTAAATCCGTAAAAACGCAAAAGCCAGTCAGCCTGATAAAGCCTGTGCTCCCTCAAAAGGGGCGGTCCCCCCGGAAGAGACGGCAGATGGCTGTCTTCATTAACCGGAACATAGGCAGAATAAAAAACACGCTTTAGTCCAAAATTGTGATAAAGGGCCTGTGTCACGGAAAGCATCTGAAAATCATTTTCCGGTGTAGCGCCTACGATCATCTGTGTACTCTGTCCTGCAGGCACAAAGGCTTTTGTCCCATAATGGCGCTCTTTTAATGCCAGTGCCAGACTGTCTGCTTTGCCAAAAGGCATAAGAAGATCTTTCCCTGTTAATTCAGGCTGTATCAGAGATGCTCCTCCTGCAAAACCAGCCCTGTCAGAAGGGAACATTTTCCTGTATCCCCTGTCATACCCTAACAGACGTCCGGACAAAGCAATCCCCTGCTGTACCTGACGCATAGGTGCAAGTATCTTTTCCCTTGTTTTTCCAGGTGCCAGTTCTCTTAATCCTGCAGCTGTAGGCAGTTCCAGATTGATACTCATACGGTCTGCCAGAAATCCGGTTTTCTCTACCAGTTCCCTGGAAGCTCCGGGAATGGATTTTACGTGGATATATCCATTAAAACAGTAAATATTGCGCAGCTTATAAAGGGTCTCATAGATCAGCTCCATGGTATGATCTGCAGTAGAAAGGATACCGGAACTTAAAAACAGTCCTTCAATATAATTTCTTCTGTAAAATTCCATCGTCAGCTGGCAGACTTCATCTGGAGTAAATGCAGTACGCACTGTATCATTGGTACAGCGGTTTACACAGTATTTACAGTCATAAATACACTGATTGGTAAAAAGGATCTTCAGCAGGGAAATACAGCGTCCGTCTGCTGCGAAACTGTGACAGATACCTGCCTCAGAAGAATTTCCCAGATGACCTTTCTTTCCACGGCGCTGTACACCACTGGATGTACATGCCACGTCATATTTTGCCGCATCTGTCAGTATTTTCAGTTTTTCCTGTATTGTAAGATTTTCCTGTATGATCAACTTCTCATTACCATCCGAACGTTTGTTTGTTTTCTTATTTTATCACATGGGTCAGAGAAATGCAACGGAAAAATCGAACATTTGTTCCTGCTTTTAGGTAAAAATATAGCAGCACAGAAAAGTTTCCCTGTACTGCCATATAAAGTGCTACGATCTATGAATGATTAAAACTAATCTCTGTAGCCGTTTGGATTCATACTCTGCCATCTCCAGGAATCTGCACACATTTCTTCAATTCCCTTTTCTGCTACCCAGCCAAGCTCTTCCTTTGCCTTTGTACAGTCAGAATAGCAGGTAGCGATATCTCCGTCTCTGCGAGGCTGGATCTCATATTTTAAGGTCTTGCCGCAAGCCTTTTCATAGGCATGAAGCACATCAAGGACGCTGTAGCCTACGCCTGTACCCAGGTTGTAGATGCTGACACCCTCTTTGGATTCCAGCTTCTTCATGGCCTTTACATGGCCTTTCGCAAGGTCTACCACATGGATATAATCTCTTACGCCTGTGCCGTCCGGTGTGTCATAATCATTTCCGAATACATTTAAATGATCTCTCTTACCGATCGCTACCTGCGCAATATAGGGGACAAGATTGTTCGGAATTCCCTTGGGATCCTCTCCGATCCTTCCGCTCTCATGGGCGCCGATTGGGTTAAAGTAACGCAGCAGCACTACATTCCACTCCGGATCTGCAGTATGGAAATCCGTCAGGATCTGCTCCAGCATTCCCTTGGTGCGTCCGTAGGGATTAGTGATCTCACCCTTGGGACATTTCTCTGTAATGGGGATCTGTGCAGGATCGCCGTATACCGTTGCAGAAGAGCTGAATACAATGTTCTTTACGCCGTGATTTCTCATCTCATCACACAGGATCAGCGTTCCTGTAATATTATTGTGATAATATTCCAGAGGCTTCTGAACGGATTCACCTACTGCCTTTAAGCCTGCAAAATGGATCACAGCCTGGATGGATTCCTGATCGAAAATCCTTTTTACCGCCTCGCGGTCCAGCAGATCTGCCTGATAAAATTTCAGCTTCTTTCCCGTGATCTCCTCAACACGCTCCAGGGCCTTCTCACTGGAATTGTAAAGATTGTCTACGACTACTACCTCATAGCCTGCATTCAGCAGCTCTACGCAGGTATGGCTTCCGATATATCCGGCGCCTCCCGTTACTAAAACAGCCATGTCATTTCCTCCTTATCCTGTCTTTCCTACTCAGTATAAACGGAAATCATTTCCATGACAATGCATATTTTTTTAATTTATTTACACTTTTATCCTGTATTTTAGATATTTATGGCGCTGCCGCTTAAAAATGCTCAAATTCTGCCCGAAGCTTCCCTATCGCCCGCTTTTCAATCCGGCTGACATAGCGACTCGCCTATTGTAAACGATTTGCCCTAAGAAATTGCTTCCAACTCCCGGAAGCGGAATTTGATGATGATTTGTTTGTCTTCGGTCAGTTCCACTCGCTCGATGAGGCTAACCAAGAGTTCCCGGCTGGTGTAAGCGGAATCCAGAAACTGCTGAACCAGTTCTCTGGCTCGGTTTTCGGTGCTGACCGGGCTTTCCTTCTGTGCTTCCAGTTCCTTCAGCTTTTCTTCCAGAGAACTGCGCTCCATCTTGACCCACTGATAGATGCGCTCAAAATCAGCTTCAGCCAGCAGTCCAGTCAGACGATCCATATACATCTTATCCAGGTTGGCAGTCAGACTGTCAATCTTTCCTTGAATGGTTTGGATCTCCGCTTCGTGGTTTTCTGCCTTGCGGGCTTTCTCTACTGCATCAGCAGCGATAGGCTGCAGCTTCTTGGGATCAAGATAAGCTTCGCAGACTTCTCTCACTTTCGCCAGAACCGCTTCCGTAACTACCTGCTCCTTGATAGAGTGGCAGGAACAGACGCCTGCTTTGGTGAAGCGCTGATAAGTTCGGCACACGAAGAACAATCGATCCTCACCGGACACCGGCGGTCGATTCAGAACCGCCATGGGATAACCACACTCATGGCAGAAAATCAAGCCTTTTAATAAGAAGTCATAGGTTCGGCTGCGGGTGTGCTTGCGGCTGTTGACCAACATTCGGACTTTCTGAAAGGTCTCCTTGTCAATCAGTGGTTCATGAGTGTTCTCAACGACCACCCAGTTCTCACGATCCTGCTTCAGGCACTTCTTGGACTTGTAGCTGATCTTCACTGTTCGTCCCTGAACCATGTTGCCCAAGTAGGTCTCGTTCTGCAGCATCTCAGAGATACGCTCACTGGACCACAGACCAGCATAAGGGCCTTTGCGCCCCATATTCCAACCGCAATAAGTTGCGGGTGTTGGAACACCTTCTTCATTAAGAGTTGCTGCAATCTTTCGGCAGCTCATGCCATCCAGCGCCATAGCAAAGATCCTTCGCACCACAGGAGCCACTTCCTCGTCGATGACGATTTTGTTTTTCTCCGTGGGATGCATCTTGTAGCCGTACATGGGCTTACCGCCAATGAATTGACCTTTGCGCTGCTTATCTCGCTTGACAGATTTGATCTTCTTGGAAATATCCTTGGCGTACATATCATTCATAATGGCACGGAACGGGGTAATGTCATTGGCCGTAGACTCCACGCCGGTGTCGATGCCATCCAGCAAGGAGATGTAACGAACTCTCTTTTCAGGAAAATATCGCTCCATATAGTGACCGGTCATGATATAGTCACGCCCCAGACGGGACAGGTCTTTGGTGATGACCATGTTGACCTTTTTGGCTTCGATGTCACCAATCATGCGCTGGAAGTCTGGTCGGTCAAAACTGGTTCCGCTCCAACCGTCATCGATGTAGGTATCATAAACGGACAGACGATGCTGCTGGACGAACTCATTGAGCAGAGATTTCTGGTTGGTTACACTCTGGGATGGTCCTTCGGTCTCATCCTCCTTTGATAATCGGATGTACAATGCTACATGGTAATCCATTGGGTTGCTTATTTCTAAGTACATAGGTTCCTCCTTGAAATAAGCGACCACTCATCGCAAACATTGTACAACAGTTTTCTCAGGTGTCGCAAGGATGCGGACAAGATAAAGCCGAAAAGACTCCTCCAGCAGTTCTGCGAGGCTCTTTTCGGCTTCGGTATATATGCAGTGCACAACAGGCAAGTTTTGTTTCATACGTTCTACCTCCTTTGTTCATCGTATGTAAAGGGGCAGATTTTCTTGCCTGTCCATGTTGTGAAATTGGAGCCATTCCCTAAAAGTGTGCAGATGCACAGTTTTAGGGAATAGGAAAGCCGTGTCTGTTGACACGGCTCCATACGATGTTGTTTTCTGGTGAAAAAATGATAGAATTATTTATAAGAAAAACTCATTCTGATTTCAGGAGAATTATATATGAACACGAAATTATTTACAGATGCCCTGTCTGCTCTATTGGGTCAATTTACCCCAGGAAACCTCGGATCACGATTGTTCATGGAAAGATCCGAATTAGAAACACCTGAAAATTTTCTGGTCTGGTTTCATGAACGATTCCATTATTTACAGGTTGTATTTACGCCGTATGGCCATTTGAAGTGGGCTTCATATCGCACATCGACGGCAGATATAGTTGAAGCATGGGCAAATCTATCGCTTATGTTAAATCAACCAAGAAAATTGCCAATTAAAGAGTATTTGCTCAATGATACACCAGAAAGTGTAAAACTGGCATATAACATTTGGATTCACGATTTAAAGAATGATATTTACAAAATTGTAGAGCAGGGTGTTACCTCATATGGAAATATGTCTTTATTTGCTGGACTAACCTATGAAACCTGCTGTCCAAAAGTAATGCTACATGGCCAAGAACACCGTATGCGTGGAATTGACATACTTGAAAGCTTCGCAAAATTCGAAGAAGCAATGCTGGGTGAGATAATTACTGGCAAAACATTGGATGATTTAATCGATCCGAACAAATTAAACCCAGAATACTATTCCGCACTATATTATTTTCTTGAAACACTTGGACCAGAACGGTTAATTGAATTCCCCATTGTCTGTGAACTTGCTCTTGCAACAGCTCACATTCCTTCACCTTCTTCTGTAGAAAACTTTCAGAAATACGCTCCTAACTGGCGTTTCATAAAGCTGGTAGAAAAGCTTAAAAGCATCGAAAATCTTCCAGCTATCGATTATAACGACAACACGTCCTACTTCGATTACGCCAATACGGTTCTTCTGGCATGTGGGTTTGAAACATTAGAGGAAGCTTGGGTAGCTGCAGAAGAATACGCTGAAATGTCAGATCTTACAATGGCAGAAGAAATGAAAGCTGCAATTGAGTATAAGAAAAAACATCCTTGGATGCTTTCATATCCAATGTGCAATGAGGATGATTTTTTCTCTGCGGAGTTTAATCGATTCGAGCCTTACTTCACAATTATGGATGATGGTATCAGTTATAACTCAGCTCATGTCCGTTCTGAAGAATTAATAGTTGAGAATCACCTACAAGCTTTGTCACAACAGATATGCGGATATACTTCTCGCTACTGTCGTGATTCCTTTAAGCTAATGTGCGGTTTCAGCTACATGGGAACTAATACTTGCCCCCATCACTTAACCGGAGAGTGCGATGGTTATGTGGACGCTGAAACACAATTACCTGAGTTAATTCTTGATGAAGCCTCCAACATAAAAAGCGGATGTACCTTGGAACTACTTCTGAAATCTCATAACATCGACATTAAAAGCATTGATGTTGGCATTATGCGACTGGTGAAATATGACGAGATAACGAATGCCGCAAAGAAACACTTTACGGCATAAGGGGAAATTATCTACGGTGCTAACTTGATTTCAAAATATGTCCGGAACATCTGCTTGTGGTTCTGAGGAGCCATATTAAATGGATCTGCTTTTAGCAAATCCGGTTCAATCAGCAAACTCATTGCAAAGCAGTGGGCGAAGAATTCAGATACATCACAGTCATCTTGATTCACACCGATCAGGGAAGTGACTAATGCAAAATCCTCTGGAACAACTTCTGGATTACCGGTCAACGCAATATTGACACAGTGTCCAAGCTCGTGCAGGAACATACTCTGGGGTGTTGCTTCAAGGTCTTTATGCGGAATCAGCATGTAGATGTCTGCTACCACACTACCATCAGTCATGTTCATGCAGCGGCAGAAGGAATCTTCATTCTTATGCCTTGCCTGGAACAGGAAGATGAACAAGTACTGATTTTTCAGAACACGATGTGAGAAATCATAAACTCGATCTGCAATACCCGTGGTTTCTGCAGCCAATTCTGCTGTCAGGAGTTTTTCTTCGCAGTCTTCGTAGTTCTCAATCAGATCATTGGCCAGTGCTTTCAGCTGTGCAGCGTTCTCTTCTGCTTTTTCTGCAAATACCCAGTTGCGATAGAGGTACATCATGCAGGCTAAATTACCTTCTACGATACTCCATCCAGGATGGCGATCCATGAATGCTTCCATGATCTGCTGCTCATATCTGGCACGTAATTCTTGATGCAGCTGCTCATAATCAGGCTGAGAATACGTCTCCGCAATCTGTTTCAGATATAAAGCCAGTTCGCTCAATTTTCTGATTTCATTCATGTTTTCACCATCCTTTCTTTTTGCTAACCAGACTGGAATCGAACGACAATCCATCTTCTTAGGAGGGAGACGCTCCATCCTATTGCAAAAAGCCGCCTGATTTGCGTCAGACGGCCCTTTTTACATCCCTTTATAGAATTCTTCTTCAAAATCCTGGGCGCACTGCTTACGGCAGGAATCAATAATATGACCATAACGCTCCGTGATCATCTCCGCCTGAGCGTGACCGGAGTCACCCTGGACTGCTTTAATATTTCCGCCAGTCAGCACCAGCTTGTAGCTGATACTGCTGTGCCGCAGGCTGTGAAATGATACCACCGGAAGCCCCAACTGCAGTAATTGTTTCTCCAACAATCGTGGCAAGATTTCTTCCGAGAGCGGTCTGCCATTGGAATATCTCAGAATCAGATCCGGTTGATTCCGCTTGACCAGCTTCAGCGTTTGCTTCCACTCTCGCAAAACATACAGAACATACTCAGGCAGATATACCGTTCGGATGCTGGATTTAGTTTTTGGGCGTTTCAGCACCGTGACCGTCCGTCCCTCATCAAATACCGCTGGGAATTGATAGAGAATATCCTTTCCGTTCAGCACATCCACCGCATCCCTGCGGACACGTTTTAATGTTTTGCTGACCGATACAGACCCTTTCTGGAAATCTATATCATCCCAGGTCAGTGCCAGAATTTCACCCTTCCGCAGAGAACTGGCAAATGCCAGATGGATTGCAACAGACAGCATTTGATTTTCACAGTTCTGGATCAGCGTTTTTATTTCATCGACGGTTAGCATAGGGATTTCACTGGGGAAGGATTTCGGAACATTTGCTTTTCGAAATGGATTCCGTGGAACATACTCCCATAGAACTGCCTGTTCAAATGCACTGTGTAACAGCTTATGAATGTTGGTCATCACAGAAGGTGAAATCTTAGGATCAGACCGTAGCTTTCCATACAACGCAGCAATCACCTTGGGTGTGAACTCCGTCAGTCGCATACTTCCCATGAACGGAATGATATAGTTTCGAATAAGCCCCTCGTTGCTGGTATAGGTGGAACATGCCCAGTGTACTCTCCCATACAGCTCTACATATTCCTCCAGGAACTGCGCCAATGTTCCTTCACGGTACTGCGCCCGCTCTTTTTCGTGCAGCTGAATCAAGTCCAGCTGTTCCTTTCGCTTGAGAGTCGCTTCATAGGAATGATAGGTCTCCCACTTCTGCCGTTTCTTTTCTCCGTCATATATGGTGTAGACCACGCTAAAACTTTTGTTCCGTTGAACGATTGATGCCATATCTTATACCTCCTTTTTCGTTTTGGCGGCTTAAGAATAGCATCCCCAGTTTTGAAATTATTTTTGACAGCAGGTGTCCAAAATGCGGCATTTGAATCGTTATTATAGTTAAACCGGAACAGAGATCCGGATGTTCAAAAACCAAATCATGTGTACATAAAGGAGGCTTGTTATGATTCCCACCGAAGTTCTTACTGAAGAATTATTGCAACAAGCAGCAGCCGAACTGGCTACGGCACTCAATGACAGCTTGCCACCTCCAAAGGAATGCCAGCACAAGTTTTCCGATGCTTTTGAAGAAAAGATGCAATCTCTCATCAGGGGTATAGGCACCAAATGTTACACAGTAGCATTTCAGGATTCCGTGATCCGTAAATAAGCTAAACGGCGGTTTGGATTTATTTCAAATCGCCGTTTTTATTGTTCCGATATGTGTCGAATGCTGGTTGATAATGTTCTAATGAAGATGTATACTTTAATTTAATAAAGCTTGTTTTTGATTTATTATGGCAATTTTTATCAATGTCAATGCTTGCTGATAGTAAGCGTATTCTTAATAAACATTTAGGGGGGGCATTATGAGTGTAGGTGTTTGTATTATAAACAGAAACGGCATTGCTTTAGCTGCAGATAGTGCTGGTACATATACCGGAAATAAAATGTTCTATAACTCCATGAACAAAGTTTTTTCGCTATCCAGGAAATATGTTTATGGCGCAATCACATACGGAGCAACCACAATTTATAATGTTTCTATCGACCAAGTATTAAAAGAATTTCGTACATACTTGGATTCTCGTGAACATATCAGTGATTTTTTTGAAATTCTACCTCTATTTGAAGCGTTTATTAACCAGAATAGTTCCTACTATAAATTTGATTTGGCTGAAGCCAATCACTGTAACGGATTAATCAAGGACCTTGTTGTTGATTGGGGAAATAAAATCAAAACAGTCGCTACGGAGGTAGATGCAGAAAACAAAATTTCAGAAATCTTAAACCAATTGGAAACTGTAATGCGTGGTTCTCTTAAAATCGATAACTATGATGTTAGTGCTTACATCAAAACTACATACAACGATTATTTCAATATGCTCATTGGAATGATTGTTCCAGAATTAAATAACTTTCCAACTCAAAAAGAATGTTTTTGGGATTATATATGCAACTATTTTAATTTATCCTTAACAAACGAAACTAATAATTACATGGGACTCTTTTTTGCAGGTTATGGTCACTGTGATGCATTTCCTAAGTTCACACACATTGAACTATATCGAGTTGTAGGTGGAAAAATCAAATATAGGCTCGTTGAAAATTACGAAGAAAGTAATAATCACGCCCAGATCGTGCCGTTGGCACAACCAGATGTTATTCTGACCTTTTGCAAAGGTATCTCCAATAGATTTATCAACTATATCCCACAGAAAGTTGAATCAATTATTAACTCCAAAATCGATGCATTGCCTGATACCTTTACTATTGACCAAAAGAACGCATTAAAGACCAGCCTTAGTTCTTCAAAAGCCGAGATTGCATCTGCCATAAATACAACTATCCAAAATGATAATGTGAAGCCAATCTTAGATAGTGTACAGTTAATTCCTTTACCAGAGATGGGATTCTTAGCTGAGAGTCTCGTCAATATCACTTCACTAAAACGGACTTTTGCAATTGATGGCAATCAGCAAACTGTAGGAGGTCCAACTGATGTCGCTGTAATGTCGAAAGGTGATGGATTCGTTTGGATTAAACGAAAACACTATTTTGACAAACAGATGAACCCTGACTATATAATGAAAATTCATGAATCACAATAAAGAACTCTGGTCCTATCTTTATAGTGATACTGTCATTTCACGCCAAACACAAGAAGAAGGAGGTCACCTATGATAACACATCATTTAGAAAGAAATGACACCATTCGGTGCTTTCATTGTGGCAATATTGTTCCTATGAAATTAATAGGACGGGATGTCTCTACATGGGACGAGGGAGACGATTATGTTGGTGTAGAGGAATGGTCATTTTACATGTGTCCTACATGCAAGGAACCAACATTAGTCTGTTGGTATTGGCAACAAAAAGGAAATGAAATCACTTCTGATCTTGGTCGAAGCATCGCATTTCCGGATAATCTGTTCGATAGCAGATGTGTACCTGAAACGATCAGAAAAGCATTTATGGCCGCAGCAGCTACTAAATCGATAGATCAAGCAGTTTCGCTAATTGCATGGCGACGTGTTCTTGAACTTGCCTGCAAAGATTTAGGAGCAGATGGAAAGAACCTATATGAAAAGATTACAGATCTGAGTTCGAAAAATATATTCCCACAGACACTAAAAGATGCATCAAATCTTATTAGAGTATTGGGAAACGACGGAGCACATTCCGATGACCCAGAACCCAGAAGGGTCAACATAGCAAATGTAGAGGCGCTTGTAAGGTACATAATTGAATATGTGTACATACTGCCGCAGAAAATTAGCGATATTTCTAAGGCAAATGAATCTGAAGATTCCTAAGACTGTACTTTGACACCAGAAGCGACGAAGTTATGATGAGTGGCCGCTAAACTTAATAATCAAAACACTGATGCCCGGGGAGCCTATCTGGCCCTCCGGGCATCGTTTACATTAGTGGCGGCGCTATACATAGGATCTGGATATCCCCATACGGGCTGCAATTTCCCTCTGTGTATGCTCCCTGCCCCGAAAGAGGCCGTACCGCATGGAAATGACCTGTTTTTCCGGATCTGTCAGGCAGCGGTCAAAGGCCCGGTACATTTCCCTGATATCCTGATCCAAGATCAGCCCGTCTATGGTTTCGGGATTTTCCATCTCGATCACGTCCATCAGACTTACGGTTTCTCCGTCCTTGTCTACTCCGATGGGTTCATAGAGGGATACCTCTCTTGCAAGTTTCTTATTGCTTCTGAGCTTCATCAGCACTTCGTTTTCCACGCACCGGGCCGCGTACGTCGCCAGTTTTGAACCTTTGTCTGCATTAAATGTATTGACTGCTTTTATCAGTCCGATGGTTCCCACCGACAGAAGATCCTCTGTTTCGTAATCCGGGCACTGATATTTTTTTACCACATGGGCTACCAGACGCATATTATGCTCAATGAGCATATTTCTGGCAGACTGGTCGCCCCCTTTGCAGCGCTCCAGACACTCCTTTTCTTCCATCTGGGATAATGGTTTTGGAAAAGTTTTCAAAGAAAGCCACCCCTGCATATTCTTACTTCATCATATGCCGGAGCAGCTTGCCAGGTGTACGTACTATTTTTCCAAAATGATCCTGCGGTAAAAAATCAGAGTGAGCACCGTTGCTGCGATCCATCCAAAGGGCCAGGCCATCCAGATTCCGGTGCTTCCAAAATGCGGGGTTAAAAGTTCTGCCATACAGATCCTTAAGATCAGATCCGGCACCGTAGCGATCACAAAATATTTCATAGCCCCAGCTCCCCGGATAATGCCGTCTGTCATCAGCTTTACCGCTATCATAAAGTACATGGGGCTTACGATCCTTAAAAATAATACACCTGCTTCGATCGCATCTTTGCTCTCCCCACTCAAAAACAGCCCCATCATCTGCCTTCCAAAAAAAGCATACAAAATCACAAATGGAAGGGCCGCAAACAGCGACAAGCCGATCCCTGTGTGAAATCCGGCCGGAAGGCGCTCCCTTTTTCCTGCCCCCAGGTTCTGGGCCGTATAGCTGGAAAGACAGCTTCCCAACGCCATGAAGGAATTGATGGCAAAGGTATTGAGCTTGATCGCCCCGGAATATCCTGCGATCACCGCAGAGCCGTACCGGTTTACGATCTCCTGGACAAACATATTTCCCACAGACAGGACGCTCTGCTGAAGGATGCTGGGAACCGCAATAGCTGCAATCTGGCCCAGAAGCACCCAGTCAAACAGCCGCGGCCTTCCCTCACAGGAAATCTTCGTAAGCCGGAACCTCAGCGTCACAAGTGCCAGTACAGCGGAAATCCCCTGAGCAATAAAGGTCGCCCAGGCCACGCCTGCCACTCCCAGGCCAAGTCCTGCCACAAACCAGAAATCCAGAAAAATATTTCCCAGAGAAGAACCGATCAGAAAATACAAAGGCGTCCTGGAATCTCCCAGGGCCGTAAAGATTCCCGTACATACATTGTACAAAAACAAAAAGGTCAGTCCATATACATAAATCTTAAGATAGAGCTCACCTTCTGAAAAAATATTTTCCGGCGTATGTACCAGCTCCATCATCCAGCTACAGAAAAACCAGCCAAACAGCGTTAAAACCGCGCTTAACACACCGCAGGCAATAAAAGCCGTGCTGACTGCAGATTTCATTCTCTTTAAATCTCCGGCTCCAAACAGCCGTGACACCACAACCGATGCTCCCAGATTGCTTCCTACGGCAAAGGCCATAAATATCACTGTAATCGGATAGGAGGCACCTACTGCCGCCAGCGCATCTTCTCCTGCGAACCGTCCTGCAATGCTGCTGTCCGCAACACTGTAAAACTGCTGAAACATTACGCTTGCCAGCATGGGAAGAAGAAAGCGCCACAGGGTGTGACGCGGATGCTCTCTTGTCAGATCTTTCATTCTCATTATCCTCGTTTCATGCCGGTATAATTTCCCATAATTTTCCTTTTTAAATCGGATAAAAGGCCCATGGACCATTTGGCCCATGAGCCGCGTCTTTTGGCGGGATCCTTTCAGCTGCTCCGATGGATGCAGTACAGCTATGCTTTAATGATGGAACAGGCGGATTCCCGTAAATGCCATCACCATGCCGTACTGATCGCAGGTTTCGATCACCTGGTCATCCCGGACAGAGCCTCCCGGCTGTGCTACATATTTTACACCGCTTTTATAAGCCCTGTCAATATTATCTCCGAAGGGGAAGAAAGCGTCCGAGCCAAGAGCTACGTCCGTAAGGCCGTCCAGCCATGCCCGCTTTTCCTCTTTTGTAAATACAGGGGGCTTTTCCTTAAAAATGCGCTCCCATCTTCCCTCTGCCAGCACATCCATATAATCCTCGCCAATGTATAAATCAATGGCATTATCTCTGTCTGCCCGGCGGATACCGTCGATAAAGGGCAGATTCAGCACCTGGGGTGCCTGGCGCAGATACCAGTTATCTGCCTTGCTGCCTGCCAGTCTGGTGCAGTGTACTCTGGACTGCTGTCCTGCTCCGATTCCGATGG
>ENA-ORNZ01001759-ORNZ01001759.1-human-gut-metagenome-genome-assembly--contig:-NODE-1759-length-17499-cov-5.458897_pt1 | contig 17499 bp, 21 predicted proteins | sample MGYA00242124_ERZ509040 | MGnify/ENA primary metagenome ERZ509040 (study PRJEB26280, sample SAMEA2338733) | human gut metagenome | biome: human gut; feature: human-associated habitat; material: faeces... | reverse complement strand
ACTTCTCCTTAAGGATGAGATTTCAAAGATTAAATTATAAGGAGGTTTTGTGTAATGCAAATTACAGTATGCTTTAACAATCTTGATGAGGTAAGAGAGTTTACAGAAAGTATTTTGGTGGGCGGGAGTCTAACGCAGACGTGTGAATCGGTACAGCAAGTTCCCGAGGCTCCAGTACAGCAGACGTCAGCAGTCCCGGTGCAACAGGCTCCCGCGGCTCCGACGCAGCAGGTTTCAACTTCCAATGTGACCTATGGTCCAGATGATTTGGCTCGGGCGGCAATGGCTTTGATGGACTCTGGGAAACAGCAGGAACTGATTGCACTTTTGGGACAGTTTGGGGTTGTTTCAATTCCAGAGCTGCGCCAGGAACAGTATGGCGCATTCGCTACGGCGTTGAGAGGAATGGGGGCACAGATCTGATGGCACATTCTTTATTAAGCCCATCTGGGGCACACAGATGGTTGTCTTGTACCCCCAGCGCTATGTTGGAACGACAGTTTCCCGATACTGGTTCAGATGCGGCGGCAGAAGGTACGTTGGCTCATGAGCTGGCAGAGTTAAAACTCCGGCATTACTTCCAGACTGTGGAGTTCGGAAAGACTAAGTTTACCCGGGCGGTGAATAAGCTGAAAAAGGAGCCGTTGTGGAATGACGAAATGCAAGGTTATACAGATACATATCTTGATTATGTAAAATCGGTAGCCATGGGGTTTGAGTACACGCCGAGTGTGGCGATTGAGAAACATGTGGATTTGGGCAATTACATTCCTCATCTTTCGGATGAGGATCCCGCTGGAGGAACGGCAGACTGTATTTTAATCGGGGGCGGAGAACTGCACATCATCGATTTTAAGTACGGAAAAGGGGTTCCAGTATCGGCAGAAGGAAATCCACAGCTTGCCCTGTACGCTTTGGGAACTTACGAAGCGTACAAAATTCTTTACCCCATCGAGCGGATTGAGCTGCATATTGTGCAGCCCAGATTAAGTGAAGAGGCTTCTCATTGGGGTTGTCCTTTGTCGGAACTGTTGGCTTTCAGTAAATGGGTAAAAGGACGAGCCGAATTGGCGATTAAAGGAGAAGGGGATTTTCGACCTTCGAAAGAAAACTGCAGATTTTGTCGGGCGAGGGGAACTTGTCGGGCAAGAGCTGAAGAAAATGTGAAACTGGCATTTGATGTAGGAAAGAAACCACCATTAATCAGCAATGATGAGATGGGAGAGTATCTAAAAAAGGGCGAGGATGTAGCTAAATGGTTGTCTGACCTTCAGGACTGTGCCTTGGCCGAAAGCCTTGCGGGGAAAGCAGTCCCTGGCTGGAAGGCAGTAGAAGGACGAGGATCCAGAGAATGGATTGATTTAGATACCGCCTTTAGTGGTCTGGCAGCTGCAGGTGTGGAAGAGGGGCTTCTCTGGGAGCGAAAGCCTCTGTCTGTTGCACAGGCCGAGAAGGTAATCGGGAAGAAAGAGTTTGAGGCTATGGCAGGGAAGTATGTGAAGAAGAAGCCGGGCAAGCCGGCGTTGGTTCGTGAATCAGATAATCGACCAGCAATCACAAATAAAATAACCGCCGCTGAGGCGTTCAAGGAGGAAAATTAACATGAATGAATTAACGAATGTAACCACTGGAGAAGTAAGACTGAGTTATGTACATTTGTTTAAGCCCTATGCAGCTATGCCGGGGCAGGAGGAAAAATACAGCTGTACGGTTTTGGTTCCAAAGACAGACACAGATACCATGGCCCGAATCAATGCGGCTATTGAGGCAGCGAAACAGAGAGGAGTATCCGATAAATGGGGTGGTGTGTGTCCGCCAGTAGTTCCGACTCCGGTTTATGACGGCGATGGTGTTCGTCCTTCTGACGGAATGGCATTTGGCGCAGAGTGCAAGGGGCACTGGGTATTTACCTCCAGCGCTAAAGTTGACTACCCGCCGGAAATCGTAGATAAAATGGGAAATCCGATTATTAACCAGTCTGAGGTTTACAGTGGAATGTATGGGCGGGTGAATGTAACCTTTTTCCCCTATGCGTTCGGAGGTAAAAAGGGAATTGGCTGCGGCCTGGGACCAGTTCAGAAGCTGCGTGATGGTGATGCTCTGGGGGGAAGTGCTCCGACAGCCGCGCAAGCTTTTGGATCTCCACAGTCTGCGGCGCCTCAATACAGTACGGTAGCCGGACAGGCTCCATGGGGACAGCCTGCAGGAGGAATCAATCCTATCACGGGGAAGCCTTACTAATTAGATTAACGAGGGCCGAAAGGCCCTCTGTTTAACAGGAGAAAAAGTATGATTAAACATCTAAGTATCGACATCGAGACGCGAAGCAGCGTCGATATCGGAAAAGCAGGATTATATAAATACGCCCAATCGCCAGATTTCCGGGTTCTCCTGTTTGCGTATCAGATTGATGAAAACCCGGTGGAGATTATAGACCTCGCTTGTGGAGAGGAAATTCCTGAATGCATCGTTCAGATGTTGGCAGATTCGGAAGTAATCAAGCACGCCTACAATGCAGCTTTTGAGTGGTATTGTCTGAATTGTGCGGGATACAGAACCCCGCTGAAGCAATGGCGTTGTACTATGGTGCATGGTCTTTATTGCGGGTATGCGGCTGGACTGGATGCTACGGGCAAGGCTATCGGGCTTCCACAGGACAAACAAAAGTTGTCTACCGGAAAAGCTTTAATACGATACTTTTGTGTTCCCTGCAAACCAACAAAGACCAATGGGAACCGTACTTGGAACCAACCGTGGCACGATAAGACAAAATGGGAGCTGTTTAAAGAATATTGCAAGCAGGATGTTGTGACAGAGCATTCCATATTGAAAAGGTTGGAAATTTTTCCAATGCCTGAGGATGAAGAACATCAGTGGCAAATGGATGTGGTTATGAATGCTTTTGGCGTCCGCGTAGATACGAAACTGATTGAGGGAGCGCTGTATATTGATTCTGTCAGTACTCAGGCTCTGACAGAAGAAGCAATTCAGATTACGAAGTTGGGGAATCCAAACAGTGGTACGCAGTTACTTCCCTGGCTGAATGAGCAGTGCGGGAAAGAGCAGTTTGCAGACATTCAAAAAACTACGGTAGCGGAAGCTTTAGCGAACCGGGATGAATATCCAGAGAATGTGCAGAGGATGTTGGAGATCCGGCAGCAATTGGGCAAAACCTCTATTAAAAAATACGTGGCTATGGAAACAGCAAAAGGCGAAGGAGATAGGGTGCGAGGGCTGACTCAGTATTATGGGGCAAACAGAACAGGACGGTGGGCTGGGCGTTTGGTGCAGATGCAGAATCTTCCCAGAAATTACATTAAAACTCTGGATTATGCCAGGGAGCTTGTAAAAAAGAAGAATTATGCGGGACTTCAGCTTTTGTACGGGAATGTTCCAGATACGTTGTCGCAGTTAATCAGAACGGCATTCATTCCGTCTGAAGGACACAAGTTTGTAGTAGCGGACTTTTCGGCAATTGAGGCAAGAGTAATCGCTTGGCTGGCAGGAGAGCAGTGGGTAAATGAAGTATTTGCAACCCATGGGAAAATCTATGAGGCCACGGCTGCGCAAATGTTCGGTGTACCGGTGGAACGAATCGCAAAGGGAAATCCAGAATATTCCCTTCGACAGAAAGGAAAAGTGGCCACATTGGCTTTGGGCTACCAAGGAGGTACATCGGCTCTGATTGCAATGGGCGCTCTTAATATGGGGCTCACTGAGGAAGAGCTTCCGGATATTGTGGCCAGGTGGAGACAAGCGAATCCCCGGATACGGGATTTGTGGTATGCGATTGAAAATGCTGCTCTTGCGGTTATGCAGACGGCTCAGCCGCAGGCTATTAACGGTCTGATTTTCGCTCTGGAGGGGGATATTCTATATGGGCAAACCTTTCTGACGGTACGGCTGCCAAGTGGACGGAAGCTGTTCTACCCAAAGCCATTCCTTCGGGAGAATCAATTCGGGAAGATGGCTTTGCACTATTACACTATCGGGCAACAGACGCGAAAGTGGGAGGTAGCATCCACCTACGGCGGGAAAATGACAGAGAACATTATCCAGGCTATTGCGCGGGATTGCCTTGCAGTTACGTTGGAACGAATTGCGGCTAAGGGCTTACAGGTAGTATTTCACGTACATGATGAAGTGATTATTGATGCACCGATGGAGACTACGGTAGAAGAAATCTGCGGGCTGATGGCAGAACCGATTCCCTGGGCACCGGGATTGATTTTAAAAGGCGCAGGATTTGAGAGCAGCTATTACATGAAAGATTAAGGAGGGACGGGGAATGCAGCACAACAGGATTCTGAGAATCAGCACCGCGGGAAGCAGAAAAGCCACATATTGGCCAAAAAGCGAAATCACGTGGTCTGACTTCACAGAAAAATTGAAAACACCGATCCGTAGTGTAGAGTCCTTGGAAGAGTACCTGGCCCTGCCTAAATCAAAGCAAGACGAGCTGAAGGACGTGGGCGGTTTTGTGGGCGGAACATTTAAAGGAGACCGCCGGAAGGCTATTAATGTGGAAGGACGAGATTTGATTACTTTGGATCTCGACAATATCCCAGCTGGGCAAACGGAAGATATATTAAAACGTGTGGGAGGATTGGGCTGCGCTGCGGCCGTATACAGCACCCGGAAACACGCTGGCTATGCTCCCAGACTCAGAGTCCTCATACCGATTGACCGGACAGCTACGGCGGATGAATATGAGCCGGCAGCAAGGAAGCTGGCCCATTTGATAGGGATTGGGTTTTGCGATCCAACCACATTTGAGGCTTCGAGGCTGATGTACTGGGCAAGCTGCTGCGCAGACAGCCAATATGTATGTAAAATCTATGATGCCCCTTTTTGCAGTTTAGACGGGCTTCTGGCCACGTATGGAGATTGGCACGATATCAATCAGTGGCCCCAGGTACCGGGAGAGGACGCCAGTGCCCGGCGCAAGCTGGCAAAGCAGGAGGATCCTACAACCAAGCGAGGGGTAATCGGAGCATTCTGTCGTACTTACAGCATTACACAGGCTATGGATAAGTTTATCCCGGGGATGTATGAAGAGACCAGCATTCCGGGGAGATACACCTACACCGGAGGCTCTACCTCCGGCGGTGCGATTGTATATGACGGAGACCTGTTTTTATATTCTCATCATGCAACAGACCCGTGCAGCGGGCAGCTGGTGAACGCATTCGACCTAGTTCGGCTGCATCGATACGGGGATTTGGATAATGATGCTAAAGAAGGAACACCGGTTAGTAAGATGCCGTCTTTTATGGAGATGAGCCGTCTGGCTGTGAATGACACAGCGGTGTCCGATTTGATGTCTCAGGAGAAGTTGGAAAAGGCCAGAGAGGCCTTTCAAACGCCGGAGAAGACCGTCTCCGGAGCAGATTACGATTTGTCCTGGCTTTCGAAGCTTACAAAGGATGGAAACGGAAAATATGAAAAGACCATCAACAATGTTGTAATTGTACTGGAGAATGATCCGCTGCTGAAAGGGCGAATTGTAACAGATGAGTTTGCCAGCTGCGGCATGGTTTTGGGGCGCGTGCCGTGGAATCAAACTGAGGAGAAGCGGCGCTGGAAGGATGTGGATGACGCAGGATTCTACCGTTATGTGGAGGTTTTTTACGGTCTTACGGGGCGAGAGAAGCTGGATAATGCACTGATGATTGTAAGTGCACAGAATAGAATCAACGAGGTAAAACAGTACCTGCAGGGGCTTAAATGGGACGGTGTGAAACGCTTGGATAGGCTGCTGTCAGAATACCTGGGGGCAGAAGATACGGCTTACACCCGAGCTGTGATGCGAAAGAGCCTGTGTGCTGCCGTTGCCCGAGCTGTAAATGGAGGTACAAAATACGATTATATGCCTATCTTTACTGGGCCCCAAGGAATTGGGAAGAGTACGTTTCTTCGCATTCTGGGAAAAGACTGGTTCAGTGACAGTTTGACCACTTTTGAAGGGAAAGAAGCTGCAGAATTGATTCAAGGAACCTGGATTAACGAAATTGGGGAGCTGAGCGCCTTCACAAAGCAGGAAACCCAAGTTATTAAGCAGTTTCTCAGTAAGACTGATGATATTTACCGCGCGGCGTATGGTCGTAGGACGGACAAATACCCAAGGCGATGTGTATTCTTTGGAACCAGCAATGACAGTGAGTTTTTAAAGGATGCGACTGGGAACCGGCGGTTCTGGCCGGTAGACGTAGGGGTACATCCGGCAAAGAAGTCTGTCTGGAATCAACTGCCACTTGAGGTGGATCAGATATGGGCAGAGGCGTATGTGTATTGGGCGATGGGGGAGCCATTATATCTTCCAAAAGAGATCGAAGACCTGGCGAAGGACCAGCAGGAAAAGCACCGGGAATCCTCCGGTAAGGAAGGCATTATTTTGGATTTTCTGGAACGTCCGATACCGTCGAACTGGGATACCATGGATTTGCAGAAAAGGAGAATATTCTGGAGCGGAAACATGAGTTTACCAGATGGAGTGGAACTGGTGCCAAGAGAAAAGGTCTGCGCAGCAGAAATCTGGGCAGAGTGTTTCGGCAGTGAATTGAAGTATATGAAACGGTCAGACAGTACCGAGATTAACAATATCCTGCTTAGCACGAAAGGGTGGGAGAGGATAAAAACCCCCAGACGATTCGGGGTATACGGGCAGCAGAGAGGGTTTGAAAGGGTGGCTACATAGATTAACTACAAAGTAAATTTGTTTGTAGTCATGTAGTGGGCGAAAACTACAAAACTACAATTTGTAGACGGAGTTTGTAGTCGGTGCAAAGCCATATAAACAAAGGGATTTATACTATATGACCACATTGACTACAAACTTCTATATAGAGTTAAAAAATATATAAAAATATAATACATAGCGTTACATAGCGTACATATATGGCACATACGTATACGCGCGCGTGTAAGGAGGTAGTCAATAAATGCGAGAAAAGGAGATTGAGAAAATCCTGGTGTCGGAGGTAAAGAAACTAGGCGGTCGGGCCTATAAATGGACAAGCCCAGGGAATGACGGCGTACCAGACCGGATCGTGATTTTTCCGAACCGGCCCCCGGTGTTCGTAGAACTGAAAACTGACGCTGGGGAGCTGAGCGCCCTGCAGAAAGTCCAGATTGACCGGCTGCGGGCATTAGGGCAAAAGGTGTATGTGGCCTATGGTCTGGATGGAGTCAGCCAGTTTTTTCAAGACGAGGGGTACGAAGAGACCAGCAAAGCACTGGATTGTAGGTATGAGCTGTGAGACGGTGCAACGAGCATAAAGGAGGAGGCGCTAAATGATATTCAGACCACACACTTACCAGCAGCACTGTATCAACAAAATCTTGGAAATCAAGAAGCTGGGGCTTTTTCTGGATATGGGACTTGGCAAAACGATTACAACCCTGACTGCCGTGAAGGAGCTTAAGTACAACCGTTTTCTGGTTCGCAAGGTGCTGGTGATTGCTCCCAAGAAGGTGGCAGAAGGCACTTGGACGAAGGAAGCAGCTAAGTGGGATCATACCAAGATGCTACGGGTGTCTCCGATACTGGGGAGCCAGACAAAACGGATCCGGGCGCTCAATACGCCGGCTGATTTATATATTATCAACCGGGAAAATGTCTGCTGGCTGGTGGATTACTACCGGAATTCGTGGCCGTTTGATATGGTCGTGGTGGACGAGAGCAGCAGCTTTAAAAGCCACAGTGCCAAGCGATTTAAGGCGTTGGCCAGTGTCTGCCCCCGGATCGACCGTATGGTGGAGCTGACCGGAACCCCGTCGCCAAACGGATTGGCCGATTTGTGGAGCCAGATTTTTCTTCTGGATGCAGGTGAGCGGCTTGGAAAAAGATACACCCAGTTCCGGGAACGGTATTTTCAGCCGGACAAAAGGGGCGCTGACGGTATGGTGTATAGTTACGAAGCAAAGCCTGGTACGGAAGCAAGCATCCTGGAAAAGATATCAGACATTTGTATCAGCATGAAAGCCGAGGATTATCTGGAACTGCCGGATATTGTGTATCATGAGATACCGGTAGAGCTGGACAAGAAATCTGCGAAGGCATATTACGAGCTGGAGCGTGAGATGGTGTTACAGCTTCCAGAAGATGACGAGATGATCAGTGTCACAAGCGCGGCTGCCCTAAGCAATAAATTGCTGCAATTGGCCAACGGGGCGATTTACGACGAAGACCGCCAGGTGCACGAAGTACACAGCTGCAAAATAGAGGCGTTCATGGAGTTGATTGAATCACTGCAAGGCAAACCGGTTCTTGTGTTTTATAACTATCAACATGACAGGGAGCGGATTCTTACAGCGCTGTCCGGTACCAGGTTGCGGGTGAGGGATCTTAAAAACACGCAGGATGAAGATGACTGGAATGCAAGAGAGATCGATGTGCTTCTGACACATCCGGCCAGCAGTGCTTATGGGCTAAATCTGCAGCAAGGTGGGAATCATGTGATCTGGTTTGGTCTTACCTGGAACTATGAGTTATACACCCAGGCAAACAAGAGGTTGCACCGTCAGGGTCAGACCGACAAGGTGATTATTCACCACTTGATTTGTTCTGGAACTCGAGACGAAGATGTGATGCAGGCGCTGAAGAAAAAGGATGATGTGCAGAATTGGGTTATGGAGTCCCTGAAAGCAAGGATACGGAGGATTAAGGAGGGGAATTTATGACAGATAGGCAGAAGAAAGCAGCGATAAGGCGTGAACCTGATGGGGTTTATTGCCAAGGCTGCGGAAAAAAATAGACCCAGATAGTGAGCTTTCGAATATCGAGTATGTGAAAACGAAGAGAGGGAGCAGCTGGTTTTTCCACACAGCTTGTGCCGGCAGGGGGTGGAAACGGAAAATTTGTTGGGCGGACTAGGTTAAGAGTCAAAATCATGGTTGAGAGGAGGACTAACATGAAAAAGATTAAATTCTTCCCGGCTCCACATGTGGAAGTCCGGGTGAGCGTGACGGATGAGATGGTTACAGACCTGCGGGAGTGTAGGCGAAGGGCAGAAGAAACAAATTACGAAGGCTGCAAGGACTGTGATGATTGTAGCTGACGGGATGTTGAGATTCCAGACACACGAATGTGTGAACTGGATGAGGTTCGCAGGCAGGTGCTGGAGGAGGGATGACATGAAAAGATTAACACAGAAAGATGAGCAGGGGAACTGGAGTCTGAGAGTCGTGCTGTGGGAAAGCCTGCACGAAGGACGGGTTATCACGAAAGAGCTGCAGGAGCGGCTGTATGGGGCACTCTGGAAACTGATGGAGTACGAGGATACCGGATTAACACCGGAGCAGGTGGAAGATGTCAATGATTTCAACAAGAGTCAGGTGGGACATCTGCTGAAGAAGCTGAGTGAAGAACAGCGTAAGCATCGCCGGATTCCTGTAAAAGAGCGGTTGCCAGAGGACGACAATTATATTCTTCTGTCGTTTGAGAACTTTGATATTCCGCTGATTGGGAGATATGAGGCGGATGCTGAAAGACAAAAGCAGACAGGAGCATGGCAAGAAAGAAAATTAGGTGTGGAGGTAAAAAGCATGGATTACCCGTATTGCGATTATATACACGATTGTACAGAGGATTGTGAAGAGTGCGAGATTTATGATGATTATTTAGATGACATAAATGATCTTTATTAAGGATCAGTTGTAGTAAACAGTTGTGGTATTAAACAAGTAGTTGTTGTATCGAGTTAAATTAAGGTTTGCGTAACAGGAGTGAAAAGATGAAGCATTTTGAGTGGATTTATGGCCGTGAGGGAGAAAAATATGGTATCTGGAATAGCGTCCGGAAGGAATTCCAGTTTGGCATCTGCGAGGATACGCCGATGCTGGCTGAGGCCCGATTATTCCAGCGGATAGGGGATGATGCTCGAAAATATCGTTTCGAAGTTAAGAGGCTACCGAGGGAATATCGGATAGATGAAAAAAATTAAGGTTTGACGGAGGTAGAACGATGATTGATTTGGAAATTCAGAAAAAATATTTTGAGAATCATGTGGCTACATTTACTGATTACGGGAATATCAAAATTTTAGACTTTAAGAATCCGAATAGCAATGAGTACAGAATCCGATTTTTGTTTGAGCAGGATTATTGCAGGCTGCATATTTCCGGTGATTTAGGGGAGTTAGTTGCAGCAAATTACAATAATATGACCTTTGAGGGATTCAAAGACTTTGTGAATAACATTGGATATTTTAACGAGAAAATATCCTGTCATGATCGCAGGATATATACCTATGACGAAGCTGAGGCAAAAAAGGACCTAAAGGAGATATTGGAAGAAGAGGAAATTTTAGATGATATTCTAAAACATGATAGGTGCGACTGGGAAACAGACGAAGACAAACTCGATGAATTTTACTATAGCGTTCTTGAAGATTTTTCTGATGATACAGGTGTTGGTTCAAAAGGATATGATGCATTATCGGAATATTTCAATGACGTGTGGGAATTTGTTGGAGATATCGGCAAAAGACCTACTGGTATTTTGGATTTATATATGCTTGCCTTTAAGTTGGCAATGGAACAATTAAACTGACATTTAGGAGGGAATGATGGATTACGGATATTACAACATGGACTGCATGGATGGGATGCGGGAATTTCCAGATAATTTTTTCGACATTGCGATTGTGGATCCGCCCTATTTTTCGGGACCAGAGCGGAGAGGGTTCTTTGGGCGAAAGGTAAGCCCGATAGGAGTGCAGCGCATCTATGAGCCGTCACAGACATGGAAGGTTCCAGGCGAGGAATATTTCCTGGAACTGGAACGGGTGTCAAAACATCAGATTGTATTTGGCTGCAATTATTTTGACTGGCACTTCCCGCCGGGGAGGATTGTCTGGGATAAATGCAATGACACCAGTTGCTTTTCCAACTGCGAAATCGCTTCCTGTAGTCTGCATGATTCGGTCAAAATTTTTCGGTATATGTGGTGCGGGATGATGCAGGGAAAGAGCGTATCTGAGGGAAGGATTGCCCAGGGAAATAAAAAGCTAAACGAGAAGCGCATCCACCCAACCCAGAAACCAGTCAATCTTTATCGCTGGCTAACCCAGAAATACATACAGCCAGGGTGGAATGTGCTGGATACGCATGTGGGGAGCGCCAGCAGCCTGATTGCCTTCGAGGAGGCAGGGGTGCGTTATGTGGGATTTGAAAATGATCCAGGAATGTATCAGAGATCCAGAAAGAGGCTGGATGATTTTAGGATGCAGTTGACACTGAGGGATTTTGGAATTTAGGAGGTGAATCCGGATGAAGAACGCAGAAGGCTACCCTGACCCGACAGCAGGGAAGGCAATTAAGAGAGCGGATAAACCGCCGGAGGAAGTAATAAACTTCCGGCGGGCAATGAAACTGATGTGCATTATCTGCCGAGTGCGGGTATTGGGGAAAATTACTGTTGTGGATGAGAGAGGGAGAAGGTGGTAGGAGATGAACCGGTCAGAACGTAGGAGACTGGAAAAACAGAACCGGATCCGAAACGAAAACCGAAAGTTGATTGATGTCATTGCCCAGGATACCGAAAATCAGCGCGTAGAGGCCCTTATGACGTGTTTTGCGCTTGCAATGCATGAAGAGTTCGGTTTCGGCAAAAAACGCGTTCTACGGGCACTCAGACGTGTTGACGGGTATATGGGTACATGGATAAAGGACGAAGAGAGCCTTGCCCGTCTCAAACAAAAGGTGAAGGACGAAATAGGAATCATAATATCGTGTTAGGAGGTGATGCCGTTGGAAATGACGGTCAAACGTCTGGAAAGTTACCAGAAACTAATGAAAGAGATTGCGATATTGAGGTGGGAACTGAATGAAATGAACACAACAGATGCCGGCCTGGGAAACAGTGTCATAAAGGACTACAGCAAAGGATTTGAACGTCCTCAGGCGGTTGTTGGATTTGATGGCGAGCGATACCGGAGGAAGCGTTGTGTTCTGGATAGAAAAGAGGCAGAAGCTGAGGCAATCAGAAAATGGGTTGAAGATATTGAAGATGCCGTTACCAGAAAAGTATTTGAGTATTACTATCTGGAAGGTCTGCCGTGGAAAGAAATTGCAAAGAGGCTGGGGTATCGAGACAATCCGGATTATCCTAGACTATATATTCGTGATAAGTATTTAAAAAGTTGTGGGATTAAGTAAAAAACATCGTTTATATCGGAAGCAACGGTGTACAAGGGGTACAAACAAGATTAAAAAGAAAAGATAGATTTGAAAGTAAGTAGAGTGGGATAATCCAGAAGTTAGAGCTTAGATTTTCCACTCTACTTGAACGTGGTCGCTAGTTGCGCTGATTGAAATAATCAGGCCGTCAACGGCTTTCCTTTTGTCGTCAAATTCAATGCTGTCCCAATGGTCGAGGTAATAAGAGAGTTCCTGCTCCTTTTGGGGTGACATTGTTTCAATGGACATTTCCGCAATCTCCTTTGAAATGGTCTGGCGGCGAGTGTCCAGTTCTTCAATTTTTTTGTTAGCATAGGCAAGAAGTGTTGCGTTGGCTCCGGTTAGCGTATCAAGTAGTTTTTCAATCTCGGCTTCAACTTGCGCCAGTTCAATTTGATGGGCGGTCAGTTTGGGATTGACTTTTTCCTCCCGGCTATGGCGGACTTGAAAATTTTTAAATCTCGCCCGCATAGCACTGAAAATAAATTCCTCAAATTCAGATTTACGGATTTTACCACAGCCCGGGCAGCCTTTATTTTCAGTCCGTTTACTACAGCGAAAATAGCCTTCGCTGTTCGGAACGTGTGTTGCCTTTAAGGCATATCCGCAACACCCGCATTTAACTTTTCCGGCAAGCCATGTATTTTTCGGCTTACGTCCTTGTTGAAAACTCTTATTTGTCATTAGCTTCTTCCTGCATTTCAGCCATACATCAGACGGTATGAGCGCTTCATGTGGAGCGATTACAAGTATCTGGTCTTTCAGGCTCCTGTCTTTATCCTCCTTCACGTCCCGGCCCTGATAGAGATAACAGCCATTGGTTCCGGCAAAATCGGAAGCGTCATTGACAATAGCCGCCCCCTGGCTTTTAAAAAATTCGTAGAGTTCTAAATCTGCTTGTGCGTAAACAGGATTTCTTAAAAGCTGTGAAATAAAGGTACGGAATAGCGATTTACCGTAAACTTTGATGTTCTGTTCCTCAAAGTACCGTGTAATGTCACCAAAAGACGTTTCCGGCTCGGAATACATTTCAAACATGAGCTTTACATATTGGGAAGTTTCGGGGTCTGCCACCATCTTTTTTGTGCGGATACCTTCAACCACTGTCGGCTCCAACTGATAACCATAGGGGGCCTGTCCGCTCATGTGAAAACCTTTCAGGCACCGGGAGTAGTAAGCGTCCGTGACGCGTTTCTGGATTGTCTCACGTTCAAGCTGTGCGAATACGATACAAATATTCAGCATGGCCCGCCCCATTGGGGTTGAGGTGTCGAACTTTTCTGTGGACGAAACAAACTCCACGTCATATTCCTGGAACAGCTCCATCATGTTTGCAAAGTCCAGAATGGAACGGCTGATTCTGTCCAGCTTATAAACGATTACCCGCCGCACCCGGCCCTTTCGGATTTCTCCTAACAGCTTTTGAAACTCCGGCCTGTCCGTATTCTTCCCGGAATAGCCTTTATCCTTGAATACTTTACAGCTTCCGCCTTTCAGCTCATACTTACAAAAATCAATCTGGCTTTCAATGCTGATACTGTCCTTACGGTCTACCGACTGTCTCGCGTATATACAATCTTCTCTGATAATGTCCATATTGGGCTCCTTCCGTATGGAATGGAGCTACCAACCTTACAATTATATTATACCATAGGCAGCCCCGGACAACAATGTTGCGGTTGATTAGTAAAATCTGTCCGTGTATTTACTGAACACATCATATAAGTGATTTTCGATTTCTCTTTTTCGCTTGTTCTTTTCATCCGGGGATAGTACCGGAATTAGATTTTCCAATACGATAAGTTTCCCTTGAAAATATACGGATTGTTTTTCGCTTTGGTATGTAACAGATTGAACCATCGAAAACCTCCACTTTTCAGTACGGATGAACAGCGGCCAGCTTCCCTCTTGTCTGCTGGGGAAACCTAAAAAAGCGGCTCCCTGGAAGGAACTGCCCTTTGAGCTTTCCCCAGCCTCGGGCCACGTTGGCCCGAAGCTAATAATCGCCGTTATAATATTTCTGTTCAGCCTCGTTGAGTGTGTATAAGTCAAACACTCCATAAAGCTGATTTACTACACGGCTAATATCTTTATGGGTGAATCCACAGTCCTGCATGGCCATAATCACATAGCCCCGGCAGGCGTCATTACTCCATATATTCAGCGTTAATTCTGGACTAGATATATTTTCCTTCATAAAATTCTCCTGTTCATAGAAAAATATGGGGCCCAGCCAGAACGGTTGCCCTATCATCAGACAGTAATAGAGGAAGGGCCCCACAGGTTAGAAAGTTTTTTCAGATAGACCGGACGGACAGTTGGCTTTTTGTCCCATAGCATTTCAGCTCTCCCCATTCTGATGGCAAGGCGATCTCATTACCTGCGACGGCTCACGGTTCGCAACACCGCTGCACGCTCGGATTGTGACTAATCGCAAGTATCCGGGTTTTGTGTTTTGTCCGGCAGACCTGCCACAGTCTGCCTACGGCATGGGCCTGGTCGCTCTCTCTAGTGTAAAAATAGAGGTCATGGCGGGCCTGTCACTGGACACAAGCACCCTTCGTATCCGTCTATCTTTTATTCAGTTTTCAATCTGCGTGAGGCGTGTCCCGCTTCGGGCCAATGTGGCCCGAGGCTTTGACTGCCTCTCATAAGCCATTTCATTTTTGAGGCGAAATCGGTACACCTTATAAAAATTTTTTTAAAATTTTTTCCAAGTTCCGAAGGCCGCGCTCAATGGCGAGCCGCACGACCTTTTCATCCACACCCTCGGCCCGGGCAATGTCTTGTTTCGTCAAGCCGAGAATGAAATGAGCGTAAATGCGCTTTGCCTGTTTGTCGGGCAGTCGTGAGATGGCGGTATAGAGTTCTTGTATCGTCACTTTACGCTCATACAGTTCATAGGGAGAGAACGCAACGAAAAGCGCCTCATGCTCAATTCCATCATTCGATCCAGGGAGTAATAGGCTTTGTGCCGGTATGTACGCAGACGGTAAGCGGCTTCCTTCCGGTCAAACTCCTTGAACATTTCAACAACATCTTCTGGTACTTCCATAAAGTAGTCTGACGTATAAAAAGGGTAATAGTCCCGTAAATTTATAATAGCCATATTGAACCTCCGCTTTGTTTTGTGATGGATGGACAACAAAACAGAAGCGGCGGGGAGCGTATATGTAGGCTGAAATTTCTGAAATTTTCAAAAAATAACAGTGAAAAATCTATAAAATAGTAAAGATGGCTACTCGTTCTAAAAAAGCCTCGACAGCTTATCTCAAGACTGGCTCTGTTTCGATAGCAAATCCTGAAATAAGGTGTCGAACATAAAAAAAGCTCAAACAAATAACAGCTTGTTTGAGCCTTAAAAAAGTTTAAATTGGAATAAAACTCCTCCCATCTAGGAGGAGGTAAAGCAAAAGGGGCGTTGCTTCATCTATTTTTTCTCAATAATCTAACTCATGTTATTAGCAACCTCCGCGTAAAAATCTCGTAGTTCTTTTATTATCATATAATGTATTTTTTGCAAAATTTGTCGTAGATAGGAGGCAAAAATAAAAAAATAGAGTAGAGGATATGTTAATGGTTAACGTACCTCTACTCTATCTAATTGTTACTAAAAATTTTCTTTTAAAAAGGTTGTTACAAAACAGACTCAATTTACTATATATAGTATATGTCAATTATTAAATCTACCATATACAGAACATTACTTTTCTCTTTGCAACAACCCTTTTAAATTGTATAATTGCTTTCACTTAATCAGCATTATTTTTTATCTGATTGAATAGCCATCCTATAATTCGAGCTATACAGTATAAAACACCAAGTCCAAGGACGGAGCATACAACTAGAAAAAATATAGACATTGCCGACATATTTACATCAACACCTTTTTGAATAGGACTCTACTTATATTATTCTTAATTTAATACGGTAGAAACTTCTCCATTAAAAACTTCCGTTCTTAAAGCGAAAGAAAGTGTTCCTACTCCGCCGACTACATTTGCTCTCATAGAGCCAGTCACTTCGGCCGCTTTGCTTGAGGTAGATGTTGCACGGCCAATGGCTAAACTTTCATCTTCAACCGTTCCGCCAACACAGTAGGTATTTAAATCACGTGCATTAGAAATTTTCCACTGGCTACCACTCTTTGATAAGTCAAATCTGTAATCCATACCTGCGACACCCCAAAATGCATCCGATTTCCACGTTCCTTCAGTAGCAGGATCACGAGTTAAAGGAGGCGTATAGCTAAGTGTCACTGTTACCGGCTGACCGTCCTTCTCGAAATGTAATGTTTCCGAATAGGGCTGGCTTTCGTCAAAATTATTCAGATCGACACTGAATGTTTGTCTCTGTTCTGGAGAATCAGCAGCAAGAGCACTAAATGCGCTACCAACTACCATGAGACTCAGCGCTACCAACAGACCCAATGCCTTTTTCAAACCTTTCTTCATAAATGACCTCCTTGAGACTTTACCATAGTAACAAACTCAGATTTTTTAGCGCCCACCATTATGTAAGGCACTATTCTCTCAAATTCTCCTCCTCTATAGCCCCAATGGTATCCCTCCCTTTACTAATCGGTTATGAGCTTTTTATAACTAACTGTAGTATACCACAGAATCCCTATATATGCAATATAATCTAAAAATGGTAAATAAAACTTAATAAATTGTTAATTATCAACATATATCGTATATTTTTCTGATATAAAAACCGGGTATTCAAGTTTTGTGTTTTGATGTTTGAGTTAAAACGATAAAAAGAAAGAGAACTTGTTGATATAAAAAAAATATCATTCTTTTTGCATAAACATATAAAAACTCGAAAAGCGATTGATAAATCACCGAAAATTTGTGGCGAATTTTCTTAATATAGATATTTTAAGGAGGTATTGCGTAAAACAATAGATGTTGTATAAACTCAATAATCTTTTTTGCAGTATATTGCTAAATAGCTAAATGGCAAGCAATGCCTCTGTGGCCACAAGTGGCACAAAGGCGGCTTGTTGGGGCTCGCCCCAAACCCGTATCTTCGGGCCAACATGGCCCGAAGTGTCAGCGTCGCTTTTCTCCTTGTTTTCATAACCTTAACGCTCCTTTTCCTGCTTTCTTCCCGGTTCGGTGTAGCCCATCAGAGTGTCAATGTTCGCTTTGATCGTGACGATCTCCTGCATATCCCGTCGTGCCTTTTGATATTCTCCATAGAGCTGTTTTTTCTTTGCTGTGAGCTTACGGCCTTCTTCCTTCAGCACATCCATTTTGGGGAGCTTCGCCCCGCCCAGCAGAGAGCGCATTTCCGCTTGTGCAGCCCGGTACA
>ENA-ORNZ01001749-ORNZ01001749.1-human-gut-metagenome-genome-assembly--contig:-NODE-1749-length-17597-cov-3.861874_pt1 | contig 17597 bp, 19 predicted proteins | sample MGYA00242124_ERZ509040 | MGnify/ENA primary metagenome ERZ509040 (study PRJEB26280, sample SAMEA2338733) | human gut metagenome | biome: human gut; feature: human-associated habitat; material: faeces... | reverse complement strand
GACTGAGGACGGTTTAAAAGGAGAAGTACACAGTGTCAACGTGCTTCGTCAGACCGTAAAAGTGGTTGTGGAAGTCGGGGACGAAAAAGAGATCCGTGAATACGATGTCAAACAGCTCAAGTTCAAACCTCGCAGAAGAAAAGAAAAAAACGGCGGGGCAGGGAAACAGGAAGAAAAAGAGCTGAAGAAACTCGAAGCAATGGAGAAAAAGGAAGGAAAATCAAAACTAAATGACAATTAAACTGTATCCGGATGAGAGACTGGATGATCTGCAGAGAAGCGGGTACCATATCATCCAGAATCCGAAAAAATTCTGTTTTGGAATGGATGCGGTTTTGCTTTCCGGATTCGCAAAGGCAAAGCCGGGAGATAACGTTCTGGATATTGGTACCGGGACTGGAGTTATCCCGATCCTGATGGCGGCAAAGACAAAAGCCGGACATTTTACCGGTCTTGAGATACAGCATGAGAGTGCGGATATGGCGATGCGAAGCATTCGGTATAATCATCTGGAAGAGCGAATCTCTATTGTAGAAGGCGATATCAAGGAGGCCGGGACATTGTTTGCTTCGGCTTCTTTTCATGTAGTCACAAGTAATCCGCCGTATATGATCGAGCATCACGGTCTGGTCAATCCGGATAATGCAAAAATGATCGCAAGGCATGAAGTCTACTGCACGCTGGAGGACATCATCGTCCAGACAGCAAAACTTCTGAAAAACAGCGGAAAGTTTTATCTGGTACATCGACCGTTCCGGCTGGCGGAGATTTTTTATCTGCTTGTGAAGTACGGACTTGAGCCAAAGAGAATGCAGATGGTGCATCCGTATATCGATAAAGAACCGAATATGGTCCTGATTGAAGCCATGAAAGGTGCAAAATCAAGGATCACCTGTGAGCCGCCGCTGATCGTGTATGAGAAACCGGGCGTGTATACAAAGAAGATTTATGATATTTACGGATACAATGATGCCAGGGTCAAAGAGCATTCGGAAAGGTGAGAAATATATGAGCGAAAATCAGGGAAAATTGTATCTGTGTGCAACTCCGATCGGAAATCTGGAAGACATTACGATGCGTGTTCTGCGAGTGCTTCAGGAGGTCGATCTGATCGCAGCGGAGGATACCAGAAACAGCATCCGGCTTTTCAGATGGCAGATGAGCCAGATGTGTTTATCAAGGAATACTGGGGTGAGGGAATCATTTTGATATCCATACTCCGCTGACGAGTTACCACGAATACAATAAAATCGAAAAAGCCTATGTTTTAATAGAAGAAATGAAAAAAGGGAAAGACATCGCCCTGATCACCGATGCCGGTACGCCGGGTATTTCCGATCCAGGTGAAGATCTAGTGCGTCTGTGCTATGAAAACGGTGTTGAGGTGACTTCCCTTCCGGGAGCCTGTGCCTGCGTGACGGCACTGACACTTTCCGGATTATCCACCAGACGTTTCTGTTTTGAGGCATTTCTTCCATCGGATAAAAAAGAAAAACAGGAAGTTCTGGAAGAATTAAAAGACGAGACCAGGACGATCATCATTTACGAAGCACCGCACAGGCTGGTGCGTACCTTAAAAGAACTTCTGGAAACACTTGGCGACCGCAGAATGACGGTTCTGCGGGAACTGACGAAAAAGCATGAGACAGCATTCACCACGACACTTTCAGAGGCAGTGGCGTACTATGAAGCGGAAGCACCGCGAGGCGAATGTGTACTGGTGCTCGAGGGCAGAAGCCGGCAGCAGATGAAAGAGGAGAGTCAGGCAGCCTGGAAAGAGATGGACATCGAAGAACATATGCAGAAATACCTGGATCAGGGCATGGATAAAAAAGAAGCGATGAAACAGGTAGCAAAAGACCGCGGAGTCGGAAAAAGAGATGTCTACCGGGAATTAGTTGACAGAGACAAAGCCTGAAAAGCAGAAGGAGGAAAGCTGTGAGTACGACATACGACACGTTAAATAATGTTCTGGTTCGATTGTTCCATGATATTATGACACTGGAAGAAAAAGCGATCCGGACGGGGGAATTCAGCGAGATCTCCAATAACGATATGCATATCATCGAGGCAATCGGCATTGATGAACCGCGAAATATGTCTTTCGTAGCCAAAAAACTTTCTGTTACGGTCGGAACGCTGACGATTGCGGTTAACAATCTTGTAAAAAAAGGTTATGTAAATCGTACACGCAGCGAAAAAGACCGAAGGGTCGTGCTGATTTCTCTTACCGAAAAAGGCCGGAGAGCATATGAGCATCATCGCCTCTTTCACGACAAAATGATCAAGGCGACGATTGCAAATATGAGTGAACAGGAAGAAGAAGTGCTGGCACAGGCACTCACCAATCTGATCGGCTTTTTTGAGCAGTATCAGCAGTAAACGATATTTTGACCTTTAGACCCTGATTGATGCCTACGAATTGCTCCGTTACAAAGTAACTCCCGCAATTCTATAAACATTCGGAATCCGCGTATTTACTGCGTAAATAGCTACTTCCTCATGTTTAGCGGGTCTCAAGTTCAAATGTCTTATCTTGCAAGCAAGAACGACATTTTGACCTTTAGACCCTGGCATCATGGAAATAACCGCAAAATTTATTATGATTTTTGCAGAACGTATTTATACAATACTGGAAATGAGCACGGACCTGTTTCCAGTATTTTTTTATGGAAATTTTTCAAAGAAAAAGAAGCACCTTCTTTTTTCAGGGCTGCCTGTTTTAAATCTTCAAAACAAAGATAGCCAACATAGTATTTCAGATAGTTTGCAGGAGCCTCCAAAATGGTGTTGAAAAAGGCATCGGCAGTCCCTTCTCCATTTAAGCCAAACTGCGAAAGAACCTTTGCCGTCTGCGAGCGGTCATATCCATAATAATGGATCAGAATATCAAGAAAAGAAGAGATGCCGAGGTTTAAAGAACGGTTCAGGCGATAGATTTCGGCAATGATATTATCAGAACATCCGTAAGAAAATGACTGCATTTCCACGTAGGTTGCCCAGCCTTCCACATAACCACCGAAATTTGTCAGACTGCGGACAGGGCGGATACCGGAGTCGTTCGAGAAAATCGTCTGGTACAGATGGCCCGGATAACCTTCGTGTGCAAGTGTCGAATAGAGATCCAGTCCACGGTAACCGATTTTCGGATTTATGTAGATGACATTCTGGTTGCGGTTGTCGAGCGGTGCGGTCAGATAAAAAGCCGGGCTTAAATAATCTTCCAGAGCTTTTTCAACGTATTTGACTTCGTATGTCACGTCCGCGATTTCCGGAAAATCCTCTGCCATTTTCCGTTTCAGATCATTCAGAATCTCCTTTGGATCAGAAGAAATCTGATCATTCACCGTTTTCAGCGTTTCATCCCCGGAATCGGAAAATAATTGTGGATTTTTCTGTGCGATCTGACGCAGCTTGTGGATATCTTTTACGAGCTGTGACTGGATTCTTTTAAAAATCGTTTCCACTCTGTCATAACAGCCGGTCGTGTCTTTGACAAGATAAGCATAATAATTTTTGCCATCCGGAAGATAACAAAGACCGAGAGCGTTTTTGCTGCTGTCTTTTAACGCAGAAATCCCTTTGGAAAGTTTCCGGTAAGTCGGGATAACATAGGAGGCAAGGGCTTTCCGATTCAAAGAGCAGTATTTCTCTTTTTCGGTTTCATTTAAAAAATCAAGAGAGGCGATGCGGCTGTCAAAAGTGGTAAACAGAATATTCTGATCGCCGGTCTTAAGAAAAGCATCGCACTGGTCGATCACGCCCTGAGCGACAGAAGCATCCATGAAAAGTCCGGCAGCTGATTTGGCACGTTCAAACTGCAGAATGCTGTCATAGTATTCCGGAAGCCCGGAAAGAAGAGCCAGATACGTTTCAATATCTTTTTTATTATGAAAACTGTATTCTGCAAGCAGAACCGGCAGCTGTGCCTGTGTGCCGAGAGACGGACCGAGCGGCTCATCGTAAAGCAGGTATTTTTCACCCTCTGCCTGTAACGAAAAAGCACTTGTTAAAATATCATAAGTGAGACGGTTTTTTGTGGAAAGCCAGTCTTTGGGAAACTTGAAAAGTTTTTCCAGATAAATATTCTGCTGTGAAAAAGAATCTGCGAGAACTTCCGGGTTCATGGAACCAAACGAAACATCCGGATCAGAAAGATTTAAAATTTCCGGATTTTCCAGTGTATAGTGCAGATTTAAAGTATTTTCTGTAATTTCATTTCGAAAGACCGTATCACAGAAAGCGACAAAAGAATGATTGATTTCATAATAAAAAACAGAACAAAAGAGAAAGATAAGAGCAGGAAGAAAAGCAAGCAGAAGTTTGTGCCTGCGAAGTCTGGAAAGAAAGGAGGACATAGGCAGATACCTGAACTGTTTTTTACAGTGTACGTGCAGAAGGGAAAAAATATGTGCCATTAAGAAGCAATCTTTACAAACCATATCTGCTGTGATACAGTTATGAAAAAACAGGCAGGTGGTAAGAAATGAAGAGTTCAAAAAATGTCATCCTGATCGGCATGCCGGGTTCAGGAAAAAGCACCGTTGGTGTTGTGCTTGCAAAAGTACTGGGATATCGTTTTATTGATTCCGACCTGGAGATCCAGAGTCAGGAAGGAAAGAGGCTTCCGGAACTGATCGAAGAATTTGGTACGGAAGGATTTCTTGATATTGAAGCACGCGTCAATGCTTCCATTGAGGCAGAAAGATGCGTGATCGCAACTGGCGGAAGTGTTGTATACAGAGATTCTGCGATGCAGCATTTAAAAGAGATCGGAACGGTCGTTTATCTGAAATTGACCTGCGAGGAGCTGGAGGAGCGACTCGGTGACCTGCGGTGCAGAGGTGTCGCACTTCAGGAAGGCCAGACCTTGCAGAGCCTTTATGAAGAACGCATTCCACTTTATGAAAAATATGCTGATATCACCGTCGATGAAACGAATATGAGCGTGGAAGAGACGATGGAACAGGTGGTTTTGCGATATCGGAGCAGAAAATAGCGGTTGTTACAAGAATGTTACGGAGAATATAGCTAAAATCCACGGTTCCTGAAATGTATCTTCGTTGCTTTTTACTGAAATCTTAATTTTTGTTTACAAACACCAAGTTTGTGGTATAATAAAAATTATGATGTTAGGGGAATCGCTTTTTGTCCTCGGCACATATTCGCAGGTGTTTACGTCATTTCCGGACGTTTACAGAATTTCGTTAAAAAGTAAAAAAAGCAATTTGAAAAATGATGATAATGATGCAGAGCGGTAACGGATGCATCAGAGATAGAGAGTATATTTTAATAATAGAGGTGTCTATGGAACAGTATGTAATTAAAGGCGGCAATCCCCTGGTGGGCGAAGTTGAAATCGGCGGAGCGAAAAATGCGGCACTTGGTATTTTGGCAGCGGCGATTATGACAGATGAGACCGTGGTAATCGATAATCTTCCGGATGTCCAGGATATCAATGTCCTGCTCGAGGCGATCAGTGTGATCGGAGCCAGAGTTGACAGGATCAGCCGTCATAAAGTGGCTATCAATGGTTCTATGATCGGTCAGGTAAGTGTAGATTACGAGTTTATTAAGAAAATCAGAGCTTCCTACTATCTGTTGGGAGCACTTCTTGGAAAATATAAAAGAGCAGAAGTACCGCTTCCGGGCGGATGCAACATCGGCAGCAGACCGATCGACCTGCATCTGAAAGGATTCAAAGCACTGGGAGCGACAACGAGTATCCGAAACGGTTCCATCGTTGCAGAGGCAGAAAAGCTGAAAGGAACACATATTTATTTAGATATGGTTTCCGTAGGTGCGACGATCAACATCATGATGGCAGCATCTATGGCAGAGGGATACACGATCATCGAGAATTCAGCACGTGAGCCGCACGTTGTCGATGTGGCGAACTTCCTGAACAGCATGGGTGCCAATATCAAAGGTGCCGGTACCGATGTGATCCGTATCCGCGGTGTTCAGAAGCTTCACAGGGCAGAGTATTCCATTATTCCTGACCAGATCGAAGCCGGAACCTTTATGTTTGCAGCAGCAGCGACCAGAGGCGATGTCATGGTTAAAAATGTCATCCCGAAACATCTGGAAGCAACGACAGCAAAGCTTGTCGAGATCGGCTGTGAGGTAGAAGAATTTGACGATGCTGTGCGTGTGGTAGCATCCAAACGTTTAAATAGCACAAACGTCAAGACACTGCCGTATCCGGGGTATCCGACCGACATGCAGCCGCAGATCGTAGTTGCCCTGGCTCTGGCACACGGTACCAGTATCGTGACAGAGAGCATTTTTGAGAATCGTTTCAAATATGTGGACGAGCTTACCAGAATGGGTGCGACGATTAAAGTAGAAGGCAATTCTGCTATTATCTACGGAACCGATGGGTTTACAGGAGCAAGAGTCAGTGCACCGGATCTGAGAGCCGGAGCAGCACTGGTGATCGCCGGACTGGCAGCAGAAGGTGTCACCGTTGTCGATGATATTGTCTATATTCAGCGTGGATATGAGTGTTTTGAAGACAAGCTCCGCAGCCTTGGTGCTGAGATTGAACGAGTTAGCACCGAAAAGGAAATTCAGAAATTCAAACTGAGAGTTGGTTGAAAATTAAATAGCTTCTCTTATTCAGAGTGATGGAGATACATAGGATCTGTGAAGTCACGGCAACCCCTTAAAGGAAGGTGCCAACCTGAGCGAGTATTCGAACAATAAGAGGATTGAACTTATCATTGGAATAAGAGGTCCGCTTTTTGTGGACCTTTTTTCGTTCCACAGAAAAGCATTCTGTGGGATTATAAAAAGAAACCATGTAGTTTCATATTATCAGAAACTATAAAATTACCGATGTCAGAATTGTAAAAATTCCATACAGTTCAAAGGCATCATACATTCATTTATTAAAAAAGGAGAGACAAATGGAGAAATTATTATTTACATCCGAGTCTGTAACAGAAGGACATCCGGACAAAATGTGCGACGCGATTTCTGATGCGATTCTGGACGCACTGCTTGAGCAGGATCCGATGAGCCGTGTAGCATGCGAGACAGCAACAACAACCGGTTTGGTACTGGTTATGGGTGAGATCACCACAAAAGCATACGTTGATATCCAGAAAATCGTAAGAGATACGATCCGTGAGATCGGATACACCAGAGGAAAATATGGCTTTGATGCTGATACCTGCGGTGTGATCACAGCAATCGATGAGCAGTCCGGCGATATCGCTATGGGTGTAGACAAAGCACTGGAAGCAAAAGAACACAAGATGACCGATGATCAGATTGAGGCAATCGGTGCAGGTGACCAGGGTATGATGTTCGGTTTTGCAACAAACGAAACCGAAGAATACATGCCTTATCCGATCGCACTGGCACACAAACTGGCACGCCAGCTGACCAAGATCCGCAAAGACGGAACACTGCCTTACTTAAGACCGGACGGAAAAACTCAGGTTACCGTAGAATATGATGAAAACGGAAAACCGGCAAGACTGGATGCAGTTGTTCTGTCTACGCAGCATGATCCGGACGTAACACAGGAACAGATCCACGAAGACATCAAAAAACATGTATTTGATGCGATCCTGCCACAGGAACTGGTAGATGAGAACACCAAATTCTTTGTAAATCCGACCGGACGTTTCGTGATCGGCGGACCTCACGGAGACAGCGGACTGACCGGACGTAAGATCATCGTAGACACCTACGGCGGATATGCACGTCACGGCGGCGGAGCATTCTCCGGAAAAGACTGCACAAAAGTAGACCGTTCTGCAGCTTATGCAGCACGTTACGCAGCAAAGAATATCGTAGCAGCAGGACTGGCAGACAAATGCGAGATCCAGCTCTCTTATGCGATCGGTGTGGCACAGCCGACTTCTGTTATGGTAGATACCTTCGGAACAGGCAAACTTTCTGACGAAAAGATCACAGAAATCGTTCGTGAGAACTTTGATTTAAGACCGGCCGGCATTATCAAAATGCTGGATCTGAGAAGACCGATCTACAAACAGACAGCAGCTTACGGACACTTTGGACGCAACGACCTGGATCTGCCATGGGAAAAACTGGACAAGGTGGATGCACTGAAAAAATATCTGTAATCTGACTGAGGCAGACAGAATTATGTGTGGAGAAACGAAAAAGGAAAACAGCAATCAGAAACAATGTATCAAAATGGTAGGGAATATCGGGATTCTGTATGAGGATCCCTATATTCTCGTATGTCGCAAACCGGCAGGAGTTCCGGTTCAGAGTGCAAATGCCAGAGTCAAAGATATGGTCAGCATTCTGAAACTGTATCTTCTGGAAGAGTCCGGGAAACCGGGAGAGCCATATCTTGGAGTTGTGCATCGCTTAGATCAGCCGGTCCAGGGTGTGATCGTATTTGCCAAGACAAAACAGGCAGCAGCGAATTTAAGCAGTCAGATCGCAGATCGGAAGGGCAGCGGTCAGGTCGTGAAACGATATTGTGCAGTTGTGCGTAGAAATGCCGATGTATACAAAGAAACAGAAACAGCAGCAGAATATCAGGAACTGACTGATTATCTTCAGAGAGACCGCAGGACAAACACTTCTTATATTGTGCCAAAGGGAACGAAAGGTGCAAAAGAAAGCAAACTGCGTTATGCGATCCTGGAAGAAACAGAGGATCTCAGCCTGGTAGATATTGAACTTCTGACCGGCCGGCATCATCAGATCCGTGTACAGCTTTCCGGAGCGGGCATGCCGATTGCGGGTGATAAAAAATACGACGAAAAATCCGCAAAAACGACAGGAACACGCGAAAAAGAAACTCCGGCACTCTGTGCTTACAGCTTAAGTTTCCAGCATCCGAAAACCGGAAAACAGATGGATTTCACCGTTCTTCCGGAAGGAGGAGCGTTTGAAAAATTCCGCAAAGAATAGCAATATCCGGTAAAAACAGGATAACAGAATGAAAAAGATTATGTCGTACATACTAAATCCGATAAAAGCGGATAAGGAAGGTGCGGCGAAGATGAATACAAAAATCAGAAAAGCAATCGGAATTGTGGGAATCATAATGGCGGTATATATCATTTTTAAATATATATTCGTCTATGTGGCCCCATTTCTGGTGGCTTTTTTGATTGTAAGGATTTTAAATCCGGCTGCCATCCGTCTGCAAAAATATCCGTGTTTTCGGAAAGTAGGAAAAGGGAGTCTTTTGTTCTGCATGATGAGCCTGGTCCTTGGAATAACAGGCGTATGCATGTGGTTCCTCGGTGTGCGGCTGTTTGCACAGATTCGCAGCATTTTTCTGCATATTGATCAGTACGAGGCAAAGATGGAAACGATGATCGACGGATGCTGTGTGCTGCTCAATCAGAAATTCGGGATGAAAAGTGAGGCGATCAGAGAGATCGTCTACCAGAACATTGAAAAAATGTCGGAAAAAATACAGGCAGTCAATATCACGCAGGTTTTTCGATATTCCGTGCGGTATGCAGTCGTTGCCGCAGAATGGTTCAGTGTGCTCTTTGTGATTTTTGTGGCTGTCCTGCTGATCATCAAAGATTATGATGAAATCTGTCAGAAATTGCAGAAATACAGCACGTTTCGTCATCTGGTGCGGATTGGGGAACGTCTGTGGCAGATGGCGGGTCTGTGGCTTCGGGCACAGCTTCTGATCATGGCGGCAGTGATGGCAGAGTGCGTGGCAGGTCTGTGGGTTTTGCAGAATTCCTATGCCCTGCTGGTCGGGATCCTGATTGGTTTTCTGGATGCACTTCCGTTTATCGGGACAGGGACGATCCTGCTTCCGTGGGCGGCACTGGAACTGTTTCGTGGAGACTTCTTTCATGCCGCAGCTTACCTGACTTTCTTTCTCATTACCAACAGCACGCGGGATTTCCTGGAGCCACGGCTTTTAGGGGAAAAGCTGGGCGTATATCCCATTGTTATCGCAGTTGTAGTATATGTGGGGATCTGCATCTTCGGACCGACGGGAGTTTTGCTTGGTCCGCTGATGCTGCTTGTTATCAGAGAGGTGGTCAGGGAATGGCTGGAAGCGTAAAAAAACCTTTTCTATTTCCGGAAAAAATGGTATGATAGGCTTTGATAGTAACTGAGGGTTTGGAGAAGATGCAATGAATAAGAAAAAGAAGGTAAGGCACAGCGGAAAATTAAAATCCTATATGCAGTGGCCGGCAGTCGTGGCGGTCTTACTTGTGATGCTGGATATCCTGGTTTTTGCGATCGATGTGAAAGCAGGATTTCTGGTATTTTGTTTTACTGCCGCTTATTGGGTTCTGATGTCTGTTCTGATGCTGCGTTACCGTCCGTTTGTTCTCCGTGAGATGATTGCGTTTGCATCCCAGTATTCCCAGATCCAGAAAGGGATGCTGAAAAATTTTTCCATTCCGTATGCAGTACTCGATACGGATGGAAGAGTACTCTGGATGAATGATGCATTCTGTGATGTGACAGGAAAGGATTCCAGGTATCGGAAAAATATTTCAAACCTGTTTCCGGAGATTGATGCGTCTGCACTTCCGTGCAAAAAGGAAGAAACAGATGTGCAGATTTTTTATAATGAAAACGATTATCAGGCACATCTGCAGAAACTTTCAATGGGAGATCTCAACGAGGAAGTATCGATTGTGGATATTCCGCAGGAAGGGAATTATCTGATCGCACTGTATCTGTTTGACAATACGGAGCTGAATTATTACATCCGTCAGAATCAGGAACAGAAAATGGTTGCCGGACTGATCTACCTGGACAATTACGATGAAGTGCTTGAGAGCGTGGAGGAGGTAAGACGTTCCCTTCTGCTTGCCTTGATCGACCGTAAGATCAGCAAATATGTGGCGAATCTGGACGGTATCACAAAAAAACTTGAGAAGGACAAGTATTTTGTAGTTCTGAAATATAAGTCACTGGAAGAACTGGAAGCAAACCGTTTTTCCCTTCTGGAAGAGGTAAAGACGGTCAACATCGGAAACGAAATGAAGGTCACTTTAAGTATCGGTATCGGAGTGAACGGCAGTACTTATGCACAGAATTATGAGTTTTCAAGAATTGCCATTGAGCTTGCTCTTGGACGCGGCGGTGATCAGGCAGTCGTAAAAGATAACGATAAAATTTCTTACTACGGCGGCAAGTCCCAGCAGATGGAAAAGAGCACGCGTGTAAAAGCAAGAGTAAAGGCACATGCACTTCGCGAATTTATCGGAAGCCACGAAGATGTGGTCATCATGGGACACAAGATCACGGATATCGATTCTTTCGGAGCAGCCGTCGGCGTATGGCGTGCGGCAAGGATTCTTGACAAAAAAGCCCATATTGTTCTCGGAGATATCAATGGATCGATCCGTCAGTGGGTGAATCTGTTCCTAAATGACAAAGAATATCCGGAAGATATGTTTGTGACACATGAGCAGGCGAGAAAGATCGTGGATCACGACACCGTTGTGGTGGTTGTTGACACGAACCGTCCAAGCATGACAGAGTGTTCCGAGATCCTGAATCAGACCAGGACAATCGTTGTGCTTGACCATCACCGCCAGAGCAGCGAAGTGATCAAAAATGCGGTTCTGTCCTATATCGAGCCGTATGCATCATCCGCATGTGAGATGATTGCAGAGATTTTGCAGTACTTTGCAGATGATATCCGTCTGAAAGGAAAAGAAGCAGACTGTATTTATGCAGGTATTATTATTGATACCAACAATTTTATGGCGAAAACAGGGGTCCGCACCTTTGAAGCGGCAGCATTCTTACGCAGATGTGGAGCAGATGTGACGCGTGTCCGCAAGATGTTCCGGAATGACATGAGTTCCTATAAGGCGAGAGCAGAAGCGGTTCGCCACGCAGAAGTATTTGAGCAGTATTATGCGATCAGCTGCTGTCCGAGTGAGGATCTGGAAAGCCCGACTGTAGTCGGTGCTCAGGCCGCAAATGAACTGCTGAACATTGTCGGTATCAAGGCTTCTTTTGTATTGACAGAATACAAAGAGCGTATTTATATCAGTGCACGAGCCATCGATGAGGTCAATGTGCAGATCATTATGGAGCGTCTCGGCGGAGGCGGTCATCTGAATATCGCCGGGGCACAGCTGGACGGAGTGACACTTGAAGAAGCAAAAGATAAGCTGAAAAGTACGATAAGAACGATGATAGAAGAAGGAGCGATTTAAATGAAAGTTATTCTTGTAGAAGATGTAAAAGCACTTGGAAAAAAAGGTGAAATGGTAAATGTAAGCGATGGATATGCAAGAAATATGCTGTTCCCGAAAAAACTTGCACTGGAAGCAAGTGCAAAGAACATCAATGATCTGAAACTGAAAAAAGCACACGATGAAAAAGTTGCAAAAGAACAGCTGGCAGACGCAAGAGCATTTGCAGAAGAACTGGCAAAGGCACAGGTAAAAGTTTCTGTAAAAGTAGGCGAAGGCGGAAAAGTATTCGGTTCTGTTTCCAGCAAAGAAATTGCAGAAGCTGCAAAAGCACAGCTTGGATATGATATCGATAAGAAGAAGATCCAGATGAAAGATCCAATCAAGGCAGTCGGCACAACAAGCGTTGCGATTAAGCTGCATCCGAAGGTAACAGCAGAGCTGAAAGTCGTAGTAGAAGGTATTTAACAGGGGGCATAAAAATGGAAGAAGCACTGATCAAGCGGGTATTGCCCCACAGTGTTGAGGCAGAGCAGTCTGTAATCGGTGCTATGCTCATGGATCAGGAAGCCATCATCAAAGCCTCCGAGATCATAAGCGGAGACGATTTCTATCAGCATCAGTACGGCATTGTTTTTGATGCGATCGTAGAGCTTTATAATGACGGCAAACCGGTAGATCTGATCACGCTGCAGAATCTTCTGCGTGAAAAAGACGTACCGCCTGAGATCAGCAGTCTGGAGTTTGTCAAAGATCTGCTGACTTCTGCACTGACCTCTACAAATGCAGATGCCTATGCACAGATTGTACATGAAAAGGCAGTTCTGCGAAAACTGATCAAAGTCAATGAACAGATCGCAAATGACTGCTACAGCGAAAAAGAAAAACTGGAAGATATTCTGGAATCAGCAGAAAAGCGGATTTTTGATATTGTTCAAAAACGAAATTCCGGAGACTTTGTGCCGATCAAAGATGTCGTGTTGCGGGCACTCGACCGGATTGAAGCGGCATCGAGAAACAAAGGAAGCGTGACCGGAATCCCGACCGGATTTATTGATCTGGATTACAAGACAACCGGTATGCAGCCTTCCGACCTGGTACTGATCGCAGCTCGTCCTTCCATGGGAAAGACCGCATTTGTACTGAACATAGCCCAGTATATGGCATTTAAGAAAAATTATACGGCAGCGATCTTCAGTTTGGAAATGTCAAAAGAACAGCTGGTCAACCGACTGTTCGCACTCGAATCACAGGTAGATTCACAGCAGCTTCGTACCGGAAATCTGAGCGATGATGACTGGGCGAAACTGATCGAAGGAGCCGGGATCGTTGGACGTTCCAACCTGATCATCGATGACACGCCTGGTATTTCCGTTGCGGAGCTTCGCTCCAAATGCCGCAAATACAAAGCAGAAAAAGGTCTGGATGTCATCATGATCGACTACCTGCAGCTGATGACAGGAAGCAAACGTGCAGACTCCAGACAGCAGGAGATTTCCGATATTTCGAGATCCTTAAAAGAGATTGCCAGAGAGCTTCAGGTTCCGGTGCTTGCACTTTCTCAGCTGAGCCGTGCAGTAGAGCAGAGACCGGATCACAGACCGATGCTTTCCGACCTGCGAGAGTCCGGTGCGATCGAGCAGGATGCCGACGTTGTAATGTTCCTTTATCGAGATGATTATTACAATAAAGATTCCGAGAAAAAGAACATTGCAGAAGTCATCATAGCCAAACAGCGTAATGGTCCAATCGGTACGGTAGAGCTTGCATGGCTGCCAAACCTCACCAAATTTGCAAACTTAAAAAAATAACGCCGGGAGTTTCCGGGATGAAAAAGGTGTCGCTTTTTGCGATATCTTTTTTACGTTTTTGAGAAAGAAATATGTTACAATCATATGAGAATGCCAGGGTACAAATTCGTTGGCATTCTCATGTAAATATGCCAGGGTCAAACTCGCAGGCATCAAAAAGGGACAATGTCCAAAAACATAAGTAATGATTCAATACAAATGGAAGCAGTTACTTTAACTGGTTTTGCATTGTAATTGCGAAAGTATTGAACGGTTACAATATTGGGAGGTAGAGGATGAGCGAGATCAGATACATGATTTCCGATGCCGCCAGACAGGTAGGGGTGGAGGCACATGTACTTCGAAGCTGGGAAGAAGAGCTGGACATCAAAGTGGGCAGAACGGAACTTGGACATCGCTACTATACCGATAAAACGATCTATATCATGAAGAAAGTCAAAGAACTGCGGGACAAAGGATTTCAGCTCAAAGCGATCAAGGTGCTGATTCCGGAAATACAGAAAAAAGCAGAAGAAATAACGGAAATCACAGAAGAGAAAAATGCAGTAATGAAAGACACAGCAACAAAAACTGAAAAAGCAGAACATACAGAAAAAACAGATTCGGATGCGAATTTAAAAGACAGCACACAGGAAGTCCCGAAACCACAGACCATACTTCCGTTTGTAGATTCACTGGACAACTTGGAAAAATTTCAGGACATTGTCGGTGATATCATGAAACGTGCTCTTCAGGAAAATAATGTGGAGCTGGAAAATCGGATTGCAGACAGTGTTTTAAAAGAAATGGAGATCCTGATGAAGATCCAGGAAAAAAGAGAGGAAGAACGTTACCGAAATCTGGATGAAACCATTCGCTCCTTTCAGCATAACCGGCAGATGGTGGCAGCGACAAGAGAGAAGGAGAGCCATAAAAAATGGTTTCGGATTTTTAAATAAAAAGAAAATAGAAAAACAAGGGGAGCTGCTTACGCAACTCCCCTTGCTTTTATAAAATTTTTTAATTATTCACCTGCTACGATAGCACCTGTAGGACATTCTCCTTCACATGTACCGCAATCCAGACATGCATCTGCATCGATTACGTATTTGCCATCGCCTTCGCTGATAGCTTCTGCCGGACAGGCTTCTGCACATGTACCGCAAGCTACACATTCATCTGTAATAACGTATGCCATGATAAAACCTCCTTATTTTTATGAAATATGTTTTCAACAGGATTCGGCTCTCCGAATCTTTATCCCATTTTAATACATAAGTCTGGAATATACAAGAGGTTTTTTCTATGCCTTGCATAAAGTACAAAAACATATTATAATCAACCTGTCAAAAGAAATCAGGTACAGATTTTTATGAGAAATTTAAGTCTGTACAGAATGATAAAGGAGGAAAATCATGCAGAAAATAACCAAGGATATGATTATCGGCGATATTTTAAGAATGGATCCTGAAATGGCAGGCGGCATGCACTGTATTGGATGCCCATCCGCACAGATGGAGACCATCGAAGAGGCAGCTCTCGTTCATGGTATCGAGCCGGATCTGCTGGTAGCAAGAGTAAATGCATTTGTTGAAAGCAAACAGGCATAAACAGACAGCAAAAGTGGATTGTGAATATCCATTAAAAAATAAAAAGCGTTTCCACCAGGATTTTCCAGGCGGAGACGCTTTTTCTACACTCTATTTCTGTTTGCAGCGAATCGGTTCAGAAACTCTGACTATCGATTTCATATCAATCAGATCAATGCAAGCTTCTGCAGAGCCTCATCCGCAACGATACATTCCAGATGCTCTTCAAAGAACGCTTCGTTGCCCGGTGTGTATTTCAGGCTGGAAGCATACTCGGAAAGGGTATTGCAGACTTTATTAAACTCTTCCGGTGTGTGTGCAGATTTGCTGAGTGTCAGCAGATACTCACGGCCTTCCGGATTCTTATAGAGCGTGTTGTAACCCTGGTAAGAATTTTGCAGAATGTGTGCTGCACGGATCACAGTGTCCAGATCGCGGAAACGGTAAAGTTTCGTCAGATGAAAGGATTCCGGATTGATCTCCGGTTTTGCAGGAGTCTTTTCTTTCTTTTCAGAAGTTTTTGCTGCTGCATTTTCAGCCATCTTTCTTGCCTCGTGGATCTTATTGAAAAGATTCAGGATATCATCGGCTCCTTCAAGAGGTGCCGGTGCCGGCGGAGTGATGTTGTTGTTCTCTTCGCCGTTTGACGGTGAAAATTTTGCAAAACGTGTATCAAGTTCTTCCGGATCTTCCACCTTGGTAACGATCAGAATTACAGAGTCGGAAGAAATCGGGATCGCTTCTATCATCAAAGGAATGTCATTTGCTTCAAAACCAAATTCGTATGCGGCCTGCTGCATCATATCACGAAACAGCAGCTTTGCTTTTTCTGTGCCGTAAGCAAGTTCACTGAGCTTGATCTCACGGTCTGCCAGATCCTGACGTGTAAGTGTGCAGCGAATCTGATTATCGTTGATTTTTTCTATCTTCATATTATCACATCCTATCTATGATATGTTAACCTTTTATTGGAATTACTATGATTATGATATTGATTAAGGTTAAAAGATGCCATAAAACCACTCCTGTGCAAGCACATTGTGTCTTCAGACTTTTGACCCTAGCATCTTATTATCTTATAATTATATCTGCATACTATCAAAAAGTAAAGTAGATTGCCAGTGTAAAATTATAAAAAGAGTGTAAAAACATCTTGCATTTTTCAAACATAAAGTATATAATAATCAATGTGAGGATGAAACAATGCTTTAAGCAACATCAAAAATCAAAATGAATAAGAAAGCGAATTCTGTCGCTTTTTATTATCTTATGCGGGATTCTCCGCAATATTCCCAAAAAATGATTGTACCTCCATAAAGCAATATTGAGCTTAAAAGATGCCATGTAAACTCTTTGGTACTTTGCATTCGTACAATGAATGTTATCTGGTATCCTGAAGTACTGTTGATCGGAACAAAAAAGAACGTACTGCACTTTGCAAAAGAATAGAAAAAGGCTTGAATGTTTCTGATTTACAGATTTCGTATACGGTGTTGTTTTCGTGTCAGCAATGCTGACCGGAATTGCATGTCAGGCAGCAGCCTTATGTGTATTCGATTTAAATTCTCACGATAATGTCAGCAGAATCTTTAAGTTTAACAGGAGGGGGTGGAACTATAGGCAGCAGAAAAAAACGGAAACATCGACTGCAAAAAGAATTAAATGCATATGCCAGAGCAGGCATGAAGCTGTGGTTGAATGGAAAGCCAAGTACACCTTCGGATATCATGCACCAGTGCATGATCCGGGAAGAAGAGGAGTATATGAGAGATTTTGTAAGCGATGATGACGATCACATTATAGGAATCGGATTCGACTATATAAAAAAGAAAGAGGTCTGATGACAAATCCCCATAGTACAGAAGACAACCATACAGGTCGAAGGATTATAAAAAATGTAGACTTAAGTCATCTTTCGTTCATAAATCTATGATACACTGAATCAAAACGATGTATTCCGTTGTAAAAACGATGTTGCAGTATGCGAATACTGAGGCGGATTGTGGGAGTGCACCGCACGGAACAATCCGCAGGCATCATAGTATGGAGGTACAATGAATGAAGAAAAAGAAAAGTCCTGT
>ENA-ORNZ01001747-ORNZ01001747.1-human-gut-metagenome-genome-assembly--contig:-NODE-1747-length-17643-cov-3.213157_pt1 | contig 17643 bp, 16 predicted proteins | sample MGYA00242124_ERZ509040 | MGnify/ENA primary metagenome ERZ509040 (study PRJEB26280, sample SAMEA2338733) | human gut metagenome | biome: human gut; feature: human-associated habitat; material: faeces... | reverse complement strand
GAAGATGGTTCTTTTGATTTTGAAAATATCAGAAAAGCGATCAATGAGAAAACAAAACTGGTAACTATCCAGCGTTCCAAGGGATACCAGACCAGACCTACACTTTCTGTAGCAAGGATCGGACAGCTGATTGATTTTATAAAAGAGATCAAACAGGATGTGATCTGCATGGTGGATAACTGTTATGGTGAGTTTGTAGAAACGATAGAGCCTACAGATGTGGGAGCAGATCTGATAGTAGGTTCTCTGATCAAGAATCCAGGTGGCGGACTGGCTCCGATCGGTGGTTATATTGCAGGAAAGAAAGAATATGTAGACAACGCAGCATACCGCCTGACTTCTCCGGGACTTGGAAAAGAAGTAGGGGCAACACTGGGCGTAAATCAGTCTTTCTATCAGGGATTTTTCCTTGCACCAACAGTTACGGCAGCGGCTCTGAAAGGTGCGATTTTTGCAGCCAACGTGTATGAACGTCTTGGCTTTGCAGTAGTTCCGAACAGTACGGAGAGCCGCCACGATATCATTCAGGCAGTCACCTTCGGAGCACCGGAAAAAGTAATTGCTTTTTGTAAAGGCATCCAGGCAGCAGCGCCGATCGACAGCTATGTGGATCCTGAACCCTGGGCGATGCCGGGATATGACAGCGATGTGATCATGGCAGCAGGTGCATTCGTACAGGGTTCATCTATTGAACTGAGTGCGGACGGACCGATCAAGCCTCCGTATGCGGTATATTTTCAGGGCGGACTGACCTGGCAGCATGCAAAACTTGGCATTATGATGAGCTTGCAGAAATTATATGAAAAAGGACTGGTAGAACTTCCATGAAAAGAGTTGTGATCATAGGCGGTGGGGCTTCCGGAATGATGGCAGCGATCCAGGCCGCCCGGGCGGGAGCCGCGGTTACGCTTTTAGAACACAATGAGAAACCCGGGAAAAAGATTCTTGCAACAGGAAACGGACGATGTAATCTGACAAATCTTGTACAGGAACCTTCCCGATATCGGAGCAGCCAGCCGGATTTCCCATGGAAAATCATTACACAGTATCCATTAGAAGATACACTGGCATTCTTTTCGGAACTTGGGATCTATATAAAAGACCGGGGTGGCTGGGTATATCCGTACAGCGATCAGGCAGCAGGTGTTGCACAGGTTCTTGAGATGGAAGCAAGACATCAGAAAGTGAAGATAAAAACTACGGAAGAGGTGACAGATATTCTCCGGGAAGATGACCGGTATCTGGTGAAGACAGCTACCTGGCAGTACCCCTGTGACAGCGTGATCATAGCCTGCGGAAGTCCGGCGTCAAATGTGGAGGGAAGCAGTGCAACAGGTTATGCACTGGCCGAAAAACTGGGACACGCAATAGTGAAACCGTTACCGTCGTTGTGTGGAATCCGTGGAAAAGACAATTATTATCCGAAATGGGCAGGAAGCCGGATGGATGGCCGCGTCATTTTGGAAGTGAACGGAAAAATCATCGGACAGGAACAGGGAGAGATTTTATTTACGGAATATGGAATATCCGGAATCAGTGTTTTTCAGCTGAGCCGTTATGCAGTGCGTGGGGCTGCGGAAGGAAAAACAGCTGTTTATCATCTGGATCTGATGCCAAAGCTGACAAAAGAAGAACTCGTACAATATCTGGCAGACAGACAACGGCAGAATGGCACTTATAAGAATCCACAGGAATTACTGATCGGACTGCTTCCGAAGAAGATAATAGATGTTCTGGTAAAGAAAACTTATGAACCGGAAAAGATCGCAGAGAAATTAAAAGACTGGCAGATATCTGTAAAAGGAGCATACGCACTGCGACAGGCACAGATCTGTTCCGGAGGTGTGGATCCGGAAGAACTGACGGATCACTTAGAATCCCGTCTCTATCCGGGAGTTTATTTTGCAGGAGAAGTGATCGATGTGGATGGTCCATGTGGTGGATATAATCTACAGTGGGCATGGTCGAGCGGAGCAGTTGCCGGAAAAGCTGCGGCCAGGGAAGGGAAAATATTATGATTCGTATTTCACAGTTAAAATTGCCGGTGGATCATACTCCGGATGCACTGGAGAAGAAAATCTGTCAGCAGTTAAAGATAAAAAAAGAAGAGCTTTCTTCCTGGAAGATTGTACGCCGATCCCTGGATGCACGGAAAAAGCCGGATTTGAAATTTGTTTATGTGGTTGATGTGGATACCCCAAAGGAACGGAAAATCCTTCATCGCATGCAAAAGGTTAACGATAAAAATATTATGTTAACAAACAAAACGGAATATCAATTTCCTGCAGGAGGAACTGAGAAACTAAAACAGCCGCCGGTTGTCATCGGAAGTGGCCCGGCAGGATTGTTTTGCGCATGGGCACTCGCAAAAGCAGGACTTCGACCGGTTGTTTATGAGCGTGGAGAGAAAGCATCAGAACGAAAAAAAACGGTTGATCAGTACTGGAAAGACGGTATTCTGGATCCGAACAGCAATGTGCAGTTCGGTGAAGGGGGCGCCGGTACATTTTCGGATGGCAAATTGAATACTCTGGTAAAGGATCCGGTGGGAAGACATAGAAAAGTATTGGAGGTTTTTGTTCAGGGAGGCGCACCGGACAACATTTTATATGAACAGAAACCCCATCTTGGTACGGATCAGCTGATTGGTATCGTCACATCGTTGCGGGAACAGATTGAACAGATGGGTGGGAGATTCTGTTTTACAAAACAGGTAACAGATCTGGATATCTGCGATGGAAAGATCTGTCGGATCCAGCTGAACCGGAATGAGTGGATAGAAACACAGGTCTGTATTGCGGCTGTCGGACACAGTGCCAGAGATACCTTTTCTATGTTAAAAAGACATGGGATCTATATGGAAGCAAAATCGTTTGCGGTAGGTGTGCGTATCGAACATCCGCAGAAGATGATCAATCTGAGCCAATATGGACAACCGAAAGTAAAAGAACTTGGTGCTGCCAGCTATAAATTGACACATCAGCTGGAAAACGGAAGAGGAATCTATTCGTTCTGCATGTGCCCGGGTGGTTATGTAGTGGATGCTTCTTCTGAAAAAGGTTATCTTGCGGTCAACGGTATGAGTTATCAGGCACGGGACAGTCGGAATGCAAATAGTGCTATGATCGTAACGGTTTCACCGCAGGATTATGTGACGTATGGAATGGAGTATCTGCAGCGGATGGGAGAAGATGCTCTTGCGGCTGAACTGGATCAGAATCCACTGGCGGGAATATTCTTTCAGCGGTATCTGGAGCAGAAAGCTTATCAGCTTCATGAAGGCAGGATTCCCGTACAGACCTATGGTGATTTTCATGAAAGAAAAGAGACAAAAGCTTTTGGTGAAGTTGAACCATGCATCCGTGGAAGATATGCTATGAGTAATCTGCGTGAGATCTTCCCGGATTTTTTGGCAGAATCGCTGGATCTTGGAATCGCTGCCTGTGGAAGAAAGATTCATGGATTTGACCGACCGGATGCAATCCTTTCCGGTGTGGAGAGCAGAACCTCTTCTCCGGTCCGGATCTCTCGAAACGAGCAGATGGAAAGTAATGTCCGGGGGTTTTATCCCTGTGGAGAAGGTGCCGGCTATGCCGGTGGGATTACTTCAGCTGCAATGGACGGTCTGCGGGTGGCCGAGGCTGTTTGTAAAAAATATTGCTTATAAATCAGGAATCTTGAATTCACAGAAAATTTATGATAAGATAAATCAAAGTCTGGCAAACAGACTTTCGCTCTCAGCCTGAAGAGATCCTGGCAAGGAGAGCTATTTATGAAATATTCACAACGTATTCAGGAACTTCCGCCGGACGAACGCCCATATGAAAAATGTCTTCATTCCGGACCGGAGAAGCTGACAGACAGCGAACTTCTGGCTGTTGTTCTACGATCCGGTACCCGTGGAAGCTCCTCTGTACAACTGGCCGATGAGGTTTTGCATCTTGGACAAAATGAACAGGGTCTGCTTGGAATCTATCATCTTTCCATGGAAGATCTGATGCAGATTCGGGGAATCGGCCAGGTAAAAGCCGTACAGATCAAATGTATTGGAGAACTATCCAAGCGGATTGCAACCAGAGAAGCCGGAAAACTTCTGGATTTTCACAGTCCGGACACAATTGCAGCGTATTATATGGAACGGATGCGGCACGAAGAGCAGGAGCAGATGATTTGTACGATGTTAAATACAAAAAATCAGTTTTTAGGTGACGAAGTGATCTCGAGAGGAACAGTTAATTCTTCTCTGGTATCGCCAAGAGATCTCATCCTTGCGGCCTTTCGTCACCGGGCTGTCTATATGATCCTGGTGCATAATCATCCCAGCGGTAATCCGGAACCAAGCAAAGACGATCTTCTTTTTACAAAAAGAGTATGGAAAGCCGGAGCACTGGTAGATATTCCACTTCTGGATCATATTGTGATAGGGGATCAGCAGTATTTCAGCTTTCGACAGGAGGGGTTGCTTTCCTGACAGAGATATTGCCGGAATATAGCGGTTCGGTGAAAGCGGTGAACCGTTATGTTGGGATATGCAAAACAGAAGGGATATGCATTTATGTTTAAAAACCATGTATATGGAATTGACCTGGGCAGTAATATGATCAAGATTTACTCTCAGAACAGTAATGAAATCTTAAAAGAGAAAAATATGATTGCCATTCGCAACAAAGATACTGTACTTGCCGTTGGAGATGAAGCATATGAAATATACGAAAAGAATCCGACAAATGTAAAGGTATCTTCTCCGATGCTCAATGGTATGATCGCAAACATCAGTCACCTGGAGATCATGCTTCAACTGCTGCTGGACAAGACCGGACGCAGCGTTGGGCGGCACCCGGTGATTTATTTTGCTGTTCCGGTAGATATGACAGAGATAGAAAAGCGTGCATATTACAGTATCGCCCATACCGGACAGCTCAGACAAAGTAAGGTACTTCTGGTGGAACGTCCGATTGCAGATGCACTGGCGCTTGGCATTCCGATCATGCGTACCAAGGGATCCATGATCGTAAACATTGGAGCAGCTACAACAGAGATTTCTGTTATTGCAGATACCCGTGTGATCATCAGTAAGGTGATACCCGTAGGCGGTGACCGTCTGACACAGGATATCCTGACAACGATCCGCAGAAAGCTTAATTTTTCTATCAGTGAACGTACAGCCGGAAGATTGAAAGTATCTCTTGCAAATCTGGAAAAAGATACGAAGGATGCGAGAAAAATCATCGGTATTGACTGTGTGAGCGGTTTGCCGAGAGAACGCGTGATTACTTCTCCGGCAGTAAATGAGGCGATCACTCCGGCGATTTGTGAGATCATCACAGAGATTCGGGCTTTTCTGGAGCGTATTCCACCGCAGATACATAAAGTGATCTTATCAGAAGGGATCTATCTTACCGGTGGCAGTACACATCTGCCATATATTGACAGGGTTCTGTCCAGGCAGATTGGCTGCCCGATCCTGCTGTCACATTATTATGAACTGTGTACGATCTATGGGCTGAAAGAAATTATCACCCACGATGCACTTCATCACTGGGCTTTCACTCCCAAAAAACAGAAATAAGGAGCTGTCATGAAAAAAAAGAACCAATATAAAATGAAAACAAAACATCTGATAACTATGATGACAATCCTGTGTCTCGGACTGATCGTCCTGTCTCTTTCAACCAGTTTTTCTTTTGCACCGGTGCGTAATGTCCTGGGTTATGTGATTGTTCCTTTTCAGAATGGGATTAATGAAGTGGGAAACTGGATGACGGATCAGAAAAACGGATTCCAGAGTATGAAAAAGCTGTCTGCGGAGAATGAAAAACTTCAGAAACAGGTGGATGAACTTCAGGCTAAAAACACCACACTGTCTCAGGACCAGGAAGAACTGGATCGTCTGAGAACATTGTATAACCTGGACACAGACTATTCGGAGTTTGAGAAAGTCGCTGCGCAGGTGATCGGAAAAGATACCGGTAACTGGTACAGCACGTTCCTGATCAACCGGGGAAGTTCAGATGGTATTGCGGTAGATATGAATGTTATCGCGGATGGTGGTCTGGTAGGAATCGTTACGGAAACAGGGGCACATTGGGCTACGGTTCGTTCGATCATTGATGACAGCAGTAATGTCAGCGCAACTGTCACATCCATTTCTCAGAACTGTATGGTAACGGGAGATCTGCAGATGATGGACGACGGTAAGATCCGTTTTATTCAGCTGACAGATAAAGAGGATCAGGTACAGGAGGGAGATAAAATCGTAACCTCTTCTGTCAGTAACAAATTTTTAAAAGGAATTCTGATCGGTTATATCAGTGAGGTTTCTACAGATGCCAATAAACTGACCAAAAGCGGTACGATCATTCCGGCAGTGGATTTTAATGATATTCAGGAAGTCCTGGTTATCAAGGAACTGAAGCAGCAGAAGACAGAGGATGTGACTTCGGAGGAATCACAGACACCAGATGACAGCACAACTCCGACACCGGATCCGACGCAGGATGCACAGGAGGATGAACAATGAGAAGAAAGCTGATTCTGGCGGTATTGATTCTGCTGGCATTTGTCTTACAGGGAACCGTGTTCCAGACACTGTCCATCGCTTCCATCGTTCCCAATCTGCTTTTGATCCTCACAGTATCGTTTGGATTTATGAGAGGAAAAAAGGAAGGAATGTTCGTAGGATTTTTCTGCGGTCTCCTGATTGATATTTTTTATGGAAGTATGATTGGCTTTTATGCTCTTATTTACATGTATATTGGATTTGGCAATGGCTTTCTGTATAAAATCTTTTTTGATGAAGATGTAAAAGTGCCAATGGTACTGGTTGCCGGCAGTGATATCGCATATGGAGTACTTGTATACGGATTGCAGTTTATGCTCCGTGGCCGGTTGGATTTTTTCAGCTATCTGCAGCATATTATTCTTCCGGAGATGGTATATACAGTACTGCTTACGGCAGTTTTATACCGACCGCTCTATCGATTAAACCGCTGGCTTACGGAAAATGAATGGGAGGGACCCAAGTTACCTTGATGAGACGACCAAAAAAAAGACATAAAAAATTTATTATTCCACGGACTACGGTGCTGATTTTTATCTTTGCAGCTCTGAGTATGGTATTGATTCACCGCCTGTTTTCTCTGCAGATCATCCATGGACAGGAATATGCGGACAATTTCAGTATTATGACGACAAAAACGAGAACACTGAAAAGCACCCGAGGAAATATCTACGATCGAAACGGTCAGGTGCTTGCTTCCAACGAGCTGTCCTATTCGATCACACTGGAAGACAGTGGTGACTATGCAAATAATACAGAAAGAAACCGCAGCCTGAATGGAGAAATCTACAAGATTATCCAGATTATCGAAAGCAACGGAGATGCTGTCAGCAGTGATTTCCGTATTAGCGTCGACAGTTCCGGAAACTACAGTTATGATGTGGAGGGTACAACACTGTCACGTTTTAAAGCGGACGTGTATGGACACAGTTATATTGACGATCTGACAACAGAGGAGGCAAATGCTTCCGCTCAGCAGATGGTAGAAGATATGCTGAAACGATATGAAATTCCATATGATCACAGTGACTATAAGGCTTCGGAACTGAAAAAAGCGCAGGAAGCCGGTCTTCCGGAGCAGCTGACAAAAGAAGAGACATTGAAGATTATATCGGTAAGATATGCACTTTCCACAACCAGTTTCCGAAAATATATTCCGGTAACGATCGCAACCGATGTTTCTGAAAATACGGTAGCTGCGATCCAGGAAAACAAGAGTCTGCTGGAAGGTGTGGATGTGCAGGAAGATTCCGTGCGTGTCTATACCGATAGTATTTATTTTGCACCGCTTCTTGGATATACCGGAAAGATTTCTTCGGACGAACTTGCAGATCTTAGGACAGAGAATCCGGATGCAGGTTACAGCACTACTTCTATTGTAGGAAAATCCGGTCTGGAGAAGGTTATGGAGTCGACGCTTCAGGGAAAAGACGGATCGGAAAAAGTATATGTAGATTATTACGGAAAAGTGTTACAGATCGGTGAAGATTCCAAAGAAGATCCGGTACAGGGCAATAATGTATATCTTACTATCGATAAAGATCTGCAGATTGCCTGCTACAAGGTGCTTGAACAGAAGATTGCCGGTGTGCTGGTAGCCAATATCCAGAACATCAAGACTTTCAAAGCAGATGAAAATACCGATGCATCCACGATCCCGATCCCAATCTATGATGTGTATTATGCGCTGTTAAATAATTCCGTAATCGATATCGATCATTTTACGGCAGCAGATGCCTCTGAGACTGAGCAGAAGATTGCGGCAGCATTGGAACGGAAGCAGGAAGAAATCTTCCGGAAAGTGGACGAACAGCTGACCGGAAGTGATACAAAACCATATAAAGACCTCAGCGAGGAGATGAAGGGATATGTCAGCTATATTGTCAATGATCTGCTGATGGACAAAACAGGTATTCTTTCTGAGACATCCATCGATAAGAATGATGAGATGTACAAGGCATGGACGAAAGATGAGACAATTTCTCTTCAGGAATATCTTACCTATGCGGCAAGCCAGAACTGGATCGATATTTCCAAGTTTTCAGATAAAAACACATATCTGGACTCCACAGAAGTATACCAGGAACTATCTGCATATATTTCAGATTATCTGTCTACGGATCAGGACTTCAGTAAGATGTTATACAAATATCTGCTTCTGGACGATGAAATTACAGGAAAGCAGCTGTGTACAGTACTGTATGAACAGGGAGTCCTTTCCACCGATGATGAGGACTATCAGAACTTCAAAGCCGGAAATCTTTCTGCGATGGATCTGATGCTTCATAAGATCAGTTCTCTGGAAATCACACCGGCGCAGCTGGCGCTGGATCCTTGTTCCGGTTCTGTTGTTATCACAGATCCGTCCACCGGAGAGACACTGGCATGTGTATCTTATCCGGGATATGATAATAATCGTCTTGCTAACAATATGGATACAGATTATTACAGAAAACTGAATAAAGATTTGTCTACACCATTTTATAATAAGGCGACACAGGAACGTACGGCACCAGGTTCTACATTTAAACCGGTAACAGCGATTGCCGGTCTGTCAGAAGGAGTTATTACAGATAATGACTACATTTACTGTGGCGGCCGATTTGATAAACTGCAGGGAGCACCACTGAACTGCTGGTTGCTGAGCGGACATGGTGCACTTTCTATCAGGGATGGTATTGCTAATTCCTGTAACGTATTTTTCAGTGAAACCGCTTATCGTCTTGGACAGAATGCAGAAGGAACATTTAATGATAATACAGCGATGCAGCAGCTGATTAAGTATGCGAATCTGCTTGGGCTGGATAAAAAGTCCGGGCTGGAGATTTCTGAAGCATCGCCACAGGTTTCCAACGAACTGCCAATCCCGTCCGCTATCGGACAGGGTACTCACAGTTATACCACGTCTCAGCTTGCCAGGTATGCAACGGTTCTGGCGAGCAGTGGTAATGTATATAATCTTTCACTGTTAGATAAATCAACAGATTCCGATGGAAATCTGATTGAAGATTATACTCCGGAAATGATTGATCATGTGGAACTGAGTCAGGGGATCTGGGATGATGTCCATGTCGGTATGGAAGGCGTTATCACCAAATCCAACTGGGGTATTTTCCAGGATCTGAACGTTACACTTGCAGGTAAAACCGGTACAGCACAGCAGAGTAAAAACCGTGCAAACCACAGTTTATTTATCGGTTATGCACCGGCAGATAAACCACAGATTGCGTGGGCAATCCGTATTGCAAACGGTTATGCGTCAACAAACTCCGAACTGGTGGCAAAGGATATTCTGAACTATTACTTCGGACTGAAAGATGAAACAGAGATTCTTACCGGACAGGCAAGTACAGCCAGCAATTCCAACGCAGGTACAGACTGATCGAGATGCAAAAGACAGACAATATGAACAAATATCAGGAGGATTGGATATGAGTGAAGTAATTGTTGTTACATCCGGAAAAGGCGGGGTCGGTAAGACGACAACTGCTGCCAATATCGGTACCGGACTTGCGGCACTGGATAAAAAAGTAGTTCTGGTAGATACAGATATCGGCCTTCGAAATCTGGATGTGGTACTGGGACTCGAAAACCGAATTGTGTATAATCTGGTAGATGTCATCGAAGGAAACTGCCGATTAAAACAGGCGCTGATCAGGGATAAACGGTATGCCAATCTGTTTTTGCTTCCATCTGCACAGACCAGAGATAAAACCTCTGTTACACCGGAGCAGATGAAAAAATTATGTGAGGAACTGAAAAAACAGTTTGATTACATCCTGCTGGACTGTCCGGCAGGAATTGAGCAGGGATTTCGGAATGCCATCGCCGGAGCTACCAAAGCTCTGGTAGTGACAACACCGGAGGTTTCAGCGATTCGTGATGCGGATCGGATCATTGGTCTTCTGGAAGCGGAGGATCTGAGAGATATCCGTTTGATTATCAATCGCCTCCGCATGGATATGGTAAAACGGGGAGATATGATGTCCGTGGAGGATGTGTCGGATATTCTGGCAGTACCTCTGATCGGTATCCTCCCTGATGACGAACAGGTTGTAATTGCTACGAATCAGGGAGAACCTCTGGCAGGCAAGCCAGGTCTGTGCGGACAGGCTTATCTCAATATCTGTCATCGGCTTCTTGGTGAAGAAGTCCCCTTCCAGGATCTCGATGTGAAAAAAGGAATTTTGGGACGATTGTTTGGCAGATAGGAGGGAAGCAATGAGTATCTTCGGCAAAAAACGGAAAGCCTCTGGCACCATTGCAAAAGACAGACTCAAACTGCTTCTCATATCGGATCGGGTGAGCTGCTCACCTCAGACGATGCAGATGTTAAAAAACGATATGATAAAAGCTGCGGGAAAATACATACCTGTTGATGCAGGAAAGGTGACAATCTGTTTTCATCAGTCACCACCCGTTCTCACAGCAGATATACCGTTAAAATCCAGAAAGGATACAGGATCTTAACATGTTTAAACTTTACAGATTGAAAAATTATAATTTCCGGCTGATCATCTGGCTTCTGATGATCAGCGGAATCGGAGTGCTGCTGGTGGGAAGTGCAAAAGCTTCTCTGCAGTTGAGACAGCTGATCGGTGTGATTCTTGGTCTCGTGGTGATGGTTGTAGTTTCTTTGATGGACTACAGCTGGCTGTTGAATTTTTACTGGATCATCTACGGGGTAAACATTATAATGCTGCTGATCGTTCGGTTCTTTGGGGATTCTGCAGGTGGTGCTACCCGATGGTTGGATCTTGGCTTTATACGTTTTCAGCCGACCGAACTTTCGAAGATCTTGCTGATCATGTTTTTTGCCCGGTTTCTGATGGATCACGAAGATACCCTGAATACCTGTAAGACTATTCTGGCTTCCGTAGTGCTCCTTGCAGTGCCGTTGGTTTTAATAAAGATTCAGCCGGATCTGAAAAACACGATCACTGTTACGATTATATTCTGTCTGATGATGTATGTGGCAGGACTGAGTTATAAGATCATTGGTGGTATTCTGGGAGTTGCCATTCCGCTGGTTATTGTGGCATTCATTCTGATCACACAGACAGATATCAAGATTATTGACTCCTATCAGAAAGACAGAATCATGTCCTGGATGTACCCGGAAGACGAGACTTACAAAGATGATGTTATCCAGCAGCAAAATTCAATTACAGCTATTGGTTCCGGTGAACTTACCGGAAAAGGATATAATAACAATAAAGTTTCCTCTGCAAATAAAGGAAATTTTGTTACTCAGATTCAGACAGACTTTATCTTTGCGGTTGCAGGTGAAGAACTTGGGTTCATCGGAAGCGTTTTTATCATATTACTCTTGTTCCTCATTGTGGTTGAATGTATAATTACAAGCAGAAAGGCCAAGGACCTGTCCGGTAAGATTATATGTTGCGGCGTAGCAGGCGTCGTTGGCTTCCAGAGTTTTCTGAACATCTGTGTAGCCACCGGCGTTCTTCCAAACACAGGAACACCGCTTCCCTTTGTAAGTTATGGTCTGACATCTCTGGTCAGTCTGTATATTGGTATGGGTCTGGTATTAAACGTAGGTTTGCAAAACAGAAGATATTTGGGAGGAGAAAAAAATGAACATTGGCTTCATCGCACACGAATCTAAGAAAAAACTGCTTCAGAATTTTTGTATTGCATACAGAGGAATCCTCAGCAAACATCAGCTTTATGCCACCGGGACATCCGGGCGTCTGATTGAGGAGGCTACGAATCTGGACGTCCATAAACTTCATGCGGGACATGTGGGCGGCGAACAGCAGATGGCATCTATGATTGAACAGAATCAGATGGATCTGGTGATTTTCCTTTGCGGACCATATCAGGAGAAAAAGCATGAACCGGATGCACATAAGATTTTCCGTTTATGTGATACACATATTATACCGCTGGCAACAAATCTTGCCACAGCGGAACTTCTGATCAAATCCCTGGAAAGAGGAGAACTTGACTGGCGTGAAATGTATAAAAAATAGAAAACGATTATTGAAACCTATCAAAAAAAAGTATCGGGATACACTGATTCTTACAGGGATTCTGATTCTGTTTTTTGGTGTGGGAATTACCGCACTCGTACTTCTCCGCCGCTCTTCACAGCTGGATATGACTTCAGCTTATTCGGTAAAAGAAGAGATGTACGGTACACATGGTGCAGAAATCAGTACACAGAAAGCCGATTCCTTTGCCTCGTCATATGCAGTTTCCTTCGGAAATATGAGTCTGGAAGGTGTTGCGATCAGTGATACGACAAAAGCCGGTCTTTTCGATCTGGATCATGAATCTGTGATGTTTGCTCAGAATATTCATGAAAAATCATATCCGGCGAGTATCACAAAAATTATGACAGCGATTCTGGCATTTAAGCATGGGAATATGGACGACATAGTGACAATTCCGGCAGAGGCTCTGAACCAGGAATCCGGTTCCACAGAGATTGGCTTTCAGGAAGGAGATCAGGTAACACTGGATGAACTTCTTCATGGTCTGCTGATCTATTCCGGGAATGATGCTGCGGTTGCTATAGCACAGCATATCGGCGGAAGCGTGGATCAGTTTGTGGAAATGATGAATCAGGAAGCACTGGAGCTTGGTGCAACCAATACACATTTTGCCAATCCTTCAGGACTGCAGGATGAAAATCATTATACAACAGTATACGATATTTATCTGATGTTACAGGAAGCGATGACGTATCCACATTTTCTGGAGATTGCACAGCTTAGTTCTTATAATCTTACCTGTAACAGAGGTGAGCAGGAAGTAACTTTTCATCTGGATGCTACCGATCAGTATCTGACCCGTCAGGTGACGGCACCGAAGAATGTGACGGTGCTTGGCGGTAAGACCGGTACAACATCAGATGCAGGCTCCTGTCTGGCACTGTTGAGCCAGAATGCCTATGGGGAACCGTATATTTCTATTGTTCTTCACGCGGCAAATAAGACGAATCTGTACACGTATATGAATCAGTTGCTTTCTGCGATCAATCAGTAGAATCAGCTGATTTTCAAAAATATCAGAAACAGGAAAGAAATGCACCAGGCGTTGTGCGTTTATTTCCTGTTTTTTTTGAAATTTTTCAGATTTTTTCAAATTTACCATTGTATTTCTTGGTGAAATATTCTATAATTACAACAACAGAACAGTACTTTTTGGTAATATATACCAGAAATCAAAGGAGGAAACTGCTATGGTTCAATTAATTGTAGGCAAAAAAGGTAAAGGAAAAACTAAGCAGCTTTTAGATAAAGTGAACGGAGCCATTAAAGCTGCTGAAGGTAACATTGTATATCTGGATAAAAGTTCCAAACATATGTATGAACTGAACAATAAAATTCGTCTGATCGATGTATCCGGATATCCGATTAAAAATGCAGATGAATTCATCGGTTTTGTATGTGGTATTGTATCTCAAGATCATGATCTTCAGGAAATGTATCTGGACAGCTTCCTGAAAAATGCAAAATTGGAAGGAAAAGATATTACCGATGCACTGCATCAGTTAAAAGATATTTCCGAGGCATATAAAATTAATTTTGTATTAAGTGTTTCCATGGATAAAGAAGAATTACCTGCTGAATTTCAGGATGATATCATCATTGCCTTGTAAAACTGTAGCGGATGAAAAGAGGGTTGCTTGTTGGCGACCCTCTTTTCATGTTTTACGCGAGTAACGAGCCAAAGTCCGTGCATGCACGCGACCCTGGCGACTGCCGCGATAACTATGAGAAACTCGCGGAACGTGTTTTTCATAGTTATCCGCAGCTTACGGGTTAGTGTCGGCGAGACGACTGAAAAAGGTGCAAAGGTACAGACCGCTTAATCCAACCAGGATATAGATGATCCTGGAAAGCCAGGATAAATTGCCGAATAAGAAAGCAACCAGATCGAATTTGAACAGTCCTACCAGCCCCCAGTTAATTGCGCCTGTGATTGTCAGTATCAGTGCTGTATAATCCAAACCTTTCATCTTAATTTGATCAACCTCCTGTTTTTTTCGTTATCTCCAGTATTTCCACGATTTCACAGAATATGCATATTTTTTTTCTTGTGTATTCGTCAGAGGGATGATAGAATAATTTTATATGAGTATAAGTCAGAAAAACGAAGGGGAGTGTTTTCATGACTACAAAAAGGAAAAATAAAATATCCGGATGGTTTCGTAAGATCCCGTTAAATATAGGAACCTTTATCTTTGGGGCACTTTTTGTGTATATGGTAATTACGGTCATTCTGTATCTTACTGCAGATCATATTCAGTCCTATCAGGTGACCGCAGGTCCCTTATCCAATAATAAGACATATACAGCACTGGCAATCCGTGAAGAATCTGTGGTAAATACGAATGCCGCCGGTTATATCACCTATTATGCAAGAGAGAACAGTAAAGTTGGAAAATCCGGAGCAGTCTATACTCTGGGGGACACTCCGGCACAGGCTGCAGTCAATGAACTGACCGAACAGGATTATGCCGGAATCCGCTCTTCCATTGCAGGATTTGCCTCCACATATGACAGTGACAACTTTTATGATGTTTATAATTACAAATACGAGCTGGAGGGATCTATTCTCCAGTACAGTGGTCTTCAGACGGATGACTCCACGGAAACTACGCAGACGGCCAATGGACAGACAATTTACCGGGCAGCACAGGATGGTATCGTTGTTTATGCAGTGGATGGCTACGAAGGGATTACAGCAGATCAGCTGACGTCAGATCTTTTCAGTAAGAAAAACTATCAGATTACCAATCTTCAGAAAGAACGAAAGGTATCCTCCGGGGATCCTGTGTATAAACTGATAACCAGTGAGACCTGGTCAGTAGTGATACCGCTGAGCACAGATCAGATTGTTTCACTGGCAGAAAAAAAGACGATCCGAGTGAAGTTTTTAAAAGATGATGCCACGCAGACAGGTTTACTGACCATTGTTACCGGTGAAGACGGCAATTATTACGGCAAGATCACATTCAGCCGTGGAATGATTCGCTATAGTGGTGATCGCTTTCTGAATATTGAATTGGTAACAAACACACAGACAGGATTAAAGATTCCGCTCAGTTCCATTGTGAAAAAGAACTTTTATGTGATTCCGAAAGAATACATTGCTACTGATGAAGAAGATGGTAATGCCGGCTTCTACCGAAAGGTTACCAGAAGGGGAAAAGATGATTCCTCTGAATTTGTCAAGGCTACGATTTATCAGGAAGACGATGATTACTATTATGTGGATATGGATACTTTTCAGGACGGAGATGTGATTTTGAAGCCTGACAGCCAGTCTGTTTATGAAATAAAAGAAAAGAAAGCATTAGAAGGTGTGTATTGTATTAATAAAGGCTATGCTGTTTTCAGGAAAATCGTCATGATTGAACAAAATGATGAATATTGTATAGTTGAGACAGGTACCACCTATGGACTTTCCCAGTTTGATTACATTGTCAGAAACGGAAATACCGTGAAAGAAGACGATATTCTGTTTAAATAAAGACTTACAAAGGAGAATAATGTATGGTAGCAGAACAGTTACAGAACGTACGAGCTGAGATCAGAAAAGCCTGTGAAAAAAGCGGTCGGAATCCGGAAGAAGTAACTCTGATCGCAGTCAGTAAGACAAAACCGATTTCCATGATTCGGGAGGCGATGGATGCAGGACAGACGATCTTCGGAGAAAATAAGGTACAGGAACTTTGCACCAAATACGAAGAACTTCCGAAAAATCTCGAATGGCATCTGATCGGGCACCTGCAGAGGAATAAAGTAAAATATATTGCAGACAAAGCAGCACTGATTCATTCTGTGGATTCTCTGCGTCTGGCAGAAACAATCAACCATGAGGGAGAAAAGATTCAGAGAGTGATTCCTGTCCTGATTGAAGTGAATGTTGCGCAGGAGGAAACAAAGTTTGGAGTATCAGTGGAAGAAACCATGTCTTTGATTGAGGAGATCTGTAAGCTTCCGTATGTGCAGATTCAGGGACTGATGACAATTGCTCCATATGTACCGAATCCTGAAGAAAATCGGCCTGTTTTCCGAAAATTGAAACAATTAAGTGTTGACATAAGCAGTAAAAACATGAATAATGTACATATGGATATTCTGAGTATGGGTATGACGAACGATTATCAGGTAGCTGTTGAAGAAGGTGCCACTATGGTTCGTGTTGGTACCGGTATTTTTGGTGAGAGAGATTATTCCAAAACAAAATAGATAGGAGATAAAAAATGAGCGTTTTAGATAAGTTTTTAGATGCCATCCGTTTAAATGATGATTTTGACGATGATGATGAATTCTTCGATGATGAAGATCTGGAAGCCCTTGACGAGGAAAAACCGAAACATCGTTTCTTTAAAAAACTGGATGACGATGATGATGAAGATGAAGAAGTTGAATATGTAAAACCGGAGAAAAAAGTGGCACCAAAGCAGACAAAAGCTCCGAAACAGACTGTAAAGCAGGCAACTCCGTCTGCATCCAGCAAGATCACTCCGATGAGAAAGAAAAACAGCGGAAATGGCACGATGGAAGTCTGTGTGATCAAACCTTCTTCCATGGAAGACACCAGAGAGATCGCAGATACTCTGATTGACCGTTGTACTGTAGTACTGAATCTGGAAGGTATTGATGTAGATGTGGCGCAGAGAATCATAGATTTTTCTTCCGGTGCATGCTATTCTATCGCAGGAAGTCTGCAGAAGATTTCCAGTTATATTTTTATCCTGACACCAGCCAATGTGGAAATTTCCGGTGATTTCCAGGAAATATTAAGCGGCGCTTTTGACGTTCCTTCTGTTCGGACAAACTTCTAAGATGAAAGAACAGGAAGTACAGTTCAGAAAGCGGCTGGCAGATCTGGCAAGAACAGCCTATTATCGGGAGATTCCTGTGTTTACGGATTTTCTGGATTTGAATGAACTTCATATGGTACATAGCTTTCGACCGGAGGAAGCGGGTGTTATGATCCGTACCTTCGGTGGCTATGAAGAAGCAGAGCGTCAGATAGCAGCATTTCTTCCTGATGCTCTTTCTTATAGTTATGACTTTCCCATCATTTCATTAAAGATTCGC
>ENA-ORNZ01001727-ORNZ01001727.1-human-gut-metagenome-genome-assembly--contig:-NODE-1727-length-17865-cov-3.013195_pt1 | contig 17865 bp, 27 predicted proteins | sample MGYA00242124_ERZ509040 | MGnify/ENA primary metagenome ERZ509040 (study PRJEB26280, sample SAMEA2338733) | human gut metagenome | biome: human gut; feature: human-associated habitat; material: faeces... | reverse complement strand
TTCGCGCGAGTGCGCATCATTGGCACGTTAGTGCCTTTTTGTGTAATAGGAAATTCCAAGGAATTTCCTATTACACAAAAAGGGTTCCAATCTATCTTTGGAACCCTAAAATGTCATGCTTTAAAGAAATTCATGAATCTACGTGCTCTATCATGATTTATTCATGAAAATCCTGCGGTTTCTCATCACGGAAATCGAGCAGGGCGCGCGGTGCAACCTGCAGAACACCTGCAATATCAAAGAGACTCTCTAAGGAAAGACTCGTTTTCATGTTCGGTGCCTCGATGTTAGATATATGAGTCCGGCTTAAATCGGTCGCCTCTGCTAAAGCCATCTGGCTCATGCCGCGGAGTTTGCGGTAATAAGCGATGTTGAGACCTATCTGACGGTAATATTTTTCATAACGGTTTGTCTGCTGCTTGTTAATTTGTTTTTGATCGATTGCTGTCATATTTTTCAAGTGCCTCCCCGATCCGAAAGAATCATGCGTTATTGTTATTTCAGAGATAATAAATAATTACAACTGATATAACTATTGTAGCTGGAAATTGATTTTTATCAAACAATATAATGATTCAAATTTGCAATGTTATAAAATGCATATCCAATAAAATAATGCACATACATGGATTGCACCCGGGAAGGTTCTTAAATAATGCACAGAAAAAGATTGCAGAGGATAAGTGCAGATAAATAATGAGAAGCTGGGGGCAGAATGAGAGCGGCGGGAAAAGGTGAAATAGAAAAAAAGTAAAACGGGCGCTAAAATTTGAGAAAAAAATGAAAAACAGGGCGAAGAATCCGTATACAGAAAGGCGTTTGGGGAAAAGGATGAAAGGATGCACAGGATTTACTGAAAATGTCAAGAAAAGTATGTAAAAAATCGACGAAATAGCAGAATGCACAAATACAGGCTTTTGTACGAATGATATGTGGCTTGTGTTTGTGCATTATTGCTAAATCAGGGGATTTTGTCCAGACGTTTGGACATTTTCGGAATGGCTGGAGATATTTTCGGGCATAGCAAACAGACGCACCGAAGATACGTGCGCCTAAAATGTCCAAACGTTTGGACATTTTTTCTATGCCTGCTCTTTTTGGAGCATTTCACGCGCCGACAAGCCGCCGAAGATAGCACGGGGATAATCGTTCATCCAGTCTTGGATGCGCGTTACATCCTCTTCGCTATATTTGGCTATGTCAGCACCTTTTGGAATATGCCGCCGAATCATCTTGTTTAAATTCTCATTACTGCCGCGTTCAAAACTACAATACGGATGGCAATAGTAGGCAACCGTGCGGCGGGCATCTGGAGAGGTGGCAGAACGTTCTACACCTGCCATGTCCAGAAATTCAACGCCATTATCCATTGTAATGGTTTTAAACGTTTGGCGGAAGTTTTCTGTCCCATAGGCAGTTTCTAAGCGATCCAGAACCCGTATCACGCTACGTTGGGACTTGTCCGGGATTTTGAAAATATATTCAAACCGGGTTTTCCGTTCTGTCAGAACCAACAAACAATCCTTGTTGCCGCCTTGACAGCCTACTACAGTATCCATTTCCCAATGTCCGTAATGCCTGCGCTTCATGATGATTTTAGCGCGTTCTTCTATGCTTCGCCCCTTTAAGTTGTTTCTAGCAATCGTGGAAATCTTACACAGGTTACGTTTCTTCCGGTTGCACTTCACGGGCAGATGCTTGTTTGTTATGTTAAGGAATAACCCCTTGTCTACATAGCTATACAGGGTATTCAAGCAGACGTTTGTCTTAAATTTTAGTTTATGCGTCTTAATATGCAAAAGAATCGCTTCCAGAGAATAGCGCTTTTCTAACACCATCTGCTCTATGAAGCGGATGAAAGTTAAATCGTTTCCAATTTTCAGTTCGCGCCCCTTTTCTGATTTGTTCCTGTCGGCGATTGCCTGCCCGGTATCGGCACAGTATTTGCTGTAGGTTCGCAGTTCAGAATCCAGCATCTCAACCGTTCCGCGTTTAATTTCCCGGTAAATCGTCTGATAATGACGCCCCAGTAGAACAGCTATTTCCTTAATGCTCTTTTTCTCGTTTCTGTATGCTTCGATTGCATACCGTTCTCGTTCGGTTAAATCTTTTCTTTTTCCCATACTCATACACCTTTCTTACATATATCGCACGCTACGCCAATAACAGACGGCGTATCAAGAGTAAATTGCACGTTCCGCTCTTGACACGCCATCTGCTATTGGCGTGGTGCAGTCAGAATCCCACCTCAAGGTCGGTCACTAAAGCCCCGGAAGAAGTCCCCTTTTAGCTTTTAGCCTATAAACCATGTAAACACGATTTACAGACTAAAACGCTAATTCGAAACTTCTTTACCAACCAGACCAAGGAAAGATGCATTCTGCATCAATTATTCATATCGCTTTCGCTTCCTAGCTGTTTCCCAGCTTTTCTACACCTCCCTTACAACCCAACAGCACAGAGCGCCCACACCCACCGGGGTGTTTCAGTCGGCAAAGTGTTTCGATACCTTCACGGTATTACTGGATAGGCAACTCTTTCTCTGCTTCTAATGTCTATAGCTACCATTCCAGTTTAGTCTTTCTATTCTATGTATTCTCATTTTCTGTTTCTTCTTTGATATTCCTGTATTGACTCTATCAATGATGAATCATTACCAGATACCAGATATACTTCATATCCATTTATCCGGTACATTCCATTCATGTATATCGGTACAGGGAAGATTATATTTCGATAGGGCAATACAGGCAATGCAAAGAGAATACAAGGCATTTGAAACTGCGAAAAGGAAACTGAACTGCAAGATAGAATATAGCATAGAAACTATGAAAGTATCTATTTAGGTAAATCGTTCGGAAGTAAGATACACTTTGTTAAAGGTAAAAAGCATAAAATTTGATTATACAAAGCGAAAGGAATATGCGAAAGGGTTAAAATGTCCAGACGTTTGGACATTTTTATATTTATGCCGTGTAAGCGATGTCCGCCCCTGCGGGGACGTACTAGGGTCAAAAGCAAGCGGGTCGCAACCAATTCATTCTTCCAATATCCTTACAAGTCCTCTTGCCCTCTTCTAAATACCTGTTACGCCACATATTCGCATCCCTTTCCGGCTTTCCTTTATTTGTTGTCATGCCTTGTTACTAGGGCATCATAGCAGACTGTTCGCTACAGAAAAGGGGTAAACTGTACTCCAAAAATATTTTTTGAATTTTTATATAAAGAGTTAAAAAGGAAGTAAGGTTATGTGAATAAAAATTAAAAAAATATTTTCTCCGCCCCTTTTCTTCCGTTCACAGCCTGCTAAAAACAGATGCCGTAACAAAGCACATTGACAACTAAATAAAGAAAATCCAGAAAGGGGTTCTGAAATGTATCATAACAGATATTTAGAAGAAATGAGAGAAACCTGTAGGGAAACAGGAAGCATGAACTGGTTCAGACTTCAATCAACGAAGTACGAAACAGTTCGTGAAACCGAAGAAAACGAATACAAAGATGAAATCTTTGCAGACGTTGACCCGGGTATCAACTGGTACTAATTAAAATCCCCCCGGTACAAACCGGGGGCAGTTCAGAAAGGAAAATCTCTATGAAAGCTAATAAAATTACCTTGAAAAAGATGCGTATTGAATACCTTGAAAGAATCGCTGGTGCGCTTGAATATGAAATAAAAAGCAACCGTGATAATCTTGAAAATGCGAAAGAAAATCTGGAAGAAGCGAAAACTGATAAAGATGATTTTCAGTATTATAAAGATCGCGTCGATGAATTTGAAGCATGGGTTCAAGTTGGCGAAAGCCTAATGGCAGAACTGGAAAAAATGGTGTAGGGCGAAAGCTCTACACCACTTTTAATTTACAAAAAAACCCAAGGAGGAATGGTTATGTATAACTACTATGAAGCAGTAAAAGAAGATGTACTCAATTACATCAAAAAGGAAGTTGACATGAACGGTATGGATCTTGATGAGCTGAAAGAACGGCTCTACGAAGATTTAATAAACAATGACAGTGTTACTGGAAACGCAAGTGGATCATACACTTTATGCCGAAGCGAAGCACAGAAATACGTCGAGGAAAATAAAGACCTCGTCCGAGAAATGTGTGATGAATTTGGAGACCATCAGAGGATAGCAAACTGGTGGCTCACAGATGATTATGAATCCATAGACGTGAGTCTACGATGCTACGTTTTGGGAAACGCCATTGAAATGGCAGTAAAAGAACTGGAAACTGCGGCTGAATAAGCCGCTTTTCTCATTTCTGAATATTTCAAGAAAGGATGATAAATCATGAAGAAAATGATATTTGAAATTGGTGGTGTTCCGTATAAACGCGTTACAAAACCTGTTGCACGAAGAATATTCAACGCTGGAAAAAATGTTTTCTTATGTCCGTGTAATTTAAGACCGGGTAAGCCGTGGAATCCAGAATCGCTTATAAAAATCGACTTTGGAATTTCGTTCAACCAAGTTACAAATTCATTCGAATATTATAACTGTAATACCCTTACAGGGTATTACGCGGCGTTCTACATCGAAGCCTAAAGGAAGGGCGGCTGGATAAGCCGCTTTTCCTCTTTTTACATACTTCAAGAAAGGAATATAAATCATGAAATTATACAAAACAGAGGACGGTAAAAAGTTATATCCCGTATGTAAATGGGAAGATAATCAGCATAAACTATATAATGCACATGACCGTATCATGAATGCAATATATGATGCGCGCGAAAATGGAGAACCAGAGCCATACGAACAATTAGAACGCATTGAAAAAGCTATGGATGCTTTTGAAAAATATGTGATAAATGGTATCGTATATGCCACTTATCAAGATGGTTTAATCATCAAAGATTATATATTTGCTTATGATTTAAGGCATAAATAAAAGAAAGTCCGGGGAGCAATCCTCGGACTTATTTTTTTGTCCAAACGTTTAGACATTTTTCAGAACTGGAAAAATTTAATAGTATTGTACGGCGTATCAATCGTTTTCATGCTCTGGACTTCCCCGAAACTGTTGAGCAAAGTTTCTAAATCCGATTTTGCGATCATCATAGTGGTATGTGTGCCGGAATCTAAGTTTCTGGTACACCAGTATCGTTTTTTGTTCTTGATACCTTTAAACATATCTTTTGTTATATACTTTGATATATAGTGAGATACCCGGACAGAACTTTGTACCTGCGTAGCGGTCGTAAATCCATATGGAAAACCAGCAATATTGTAAATTGGCAGACCGCCCTTTGTGGTATGTCCAGAATACTTCATTTTCCAGAGCGACATATCCATGTTACTAAAAACACCGTGCAGATGATAACGCCCCGATTTATGCCGTTCTGGAACAATCAAATACTTTGTTCGACAGGATGAATGATCGCCCATATAACGTAAGAAGTCAGACATACATTTTACTACTTCATCATAGTTAAATGAATCAACCAGTTTTGGATCGAAAGTAAATGTAAGAAACCATTCCCAAATATTATCCCGCGCATAACTATAAATTTTATTTTTTGTGCGATTAAATGAAACAAAGAACGAATGAAGTACATTTTCTTCTTTGCTTTTTTCTGATTTATTTATTCCAAAAGCCATAAACGAATAAACTTCAAACAGCTCATTATCACGTTCCACAATAAAAGAATCTTTTTCTTTTTCACGCCCAGTAATAACGTTAGAATAATAAACTACCTCTGTAGATTCTAAATATTGTGAAATTTTAACGTTGTACATTTTGAGAACCCCTTTCATTTTGTCCAAACGTTTGGACAAAATAGAATTTTGAGAAAAAATTTGCATTTTTTCTCGGTTAAGTGTTGCCATAGTCAAGTAGGCAACCCCCTACCGCGAAAATAGAATAGAACAGCTTTACAATAACTTCTGCATTTGCTATAATGAATATAAGATATTCAAAGGAGAAGCAATCCTATGCAAAAGAGATTGAAAAGTTTGGATGAGGGTAAAGCGCCCCAGATAGTAAATAAAACTTCACTGGATAAAGCAATTCGAAGAAATGCTTTAAAGTCTAAAACATATACTCACAACAAGAAAGTTATGCGAGATATGAAAAATCAAAATTCACAAAAAGCTGAACAAATCAATGGACTTAAAAAGTGTTTTGGCTTTTTCGGAATGATATTAAAATTTTTGTTCGGTGTAGCAATTATTATAGTTGCTATCATACTGCTGGTGGCAATATCAAATATAAATTAAGAAAAGAAACGTTCAACATAATCTTATATTCATAATATCTTTTCTGATTTTGTCCAAACATTTGGACAAAATGTAAAACCTTATTTAATGATTCCCCAAAAACAAAAGCATAAGAAAGGAATACCAATATGGATGTATTAACTCCCTTTTTCAAAGCAAGATTTATTAGCAACCTAATCACGTTCTTTATTATCTGGAATTATGCCGAGTCACAATTAAAAAAATATTATGCACAAGAGCATCAACTTGATGAAAAACAAGTGGTTGATAATATAAAAAATGATAGGCGCTTCGACTGGGGAACAGGACAAGAAGATAATTGGAGACATACTTGGAACTCTGCAAACCCAATCGAGCGCAAAAAAATCACAAAAAGAAATATCATGCTAAAATGCTTTTTATTGTATTTCTTTGGAGGAACAATTATTGAGGTACTGACGAATGTATTTTTATCATAATGGTTATTTAAAAAGTTGAGATAAAAAAGACATAAGTCCAGCAGAAGTTTTTCCTTGCGATGTAATATTATTCTTCATTTCCTTAAATACCTTAATTAATAACAGTGTTAATTTATATATAGTAAATAAACATCCTGTTACAACCATAATATAGGTCATATAAAAGACTGGATCACCCATTAAATAGCGATATGTCCCAACACATTGTAAAACAGGAAGATCACTTGCTACACCTGATTGTGCGAAATTTCCAAGCTGAACAACATAAGTATTTATTTCAACCAAGGTATCATAAAAATTTGTCAATGCTGAAACAATGTTGCTAATAAACGTAAAAATAAAATTGAAAAAATTGGAAACCGATGTTAATATGGAGCCGCTAAAGAAACCATCTATAGATGGTGGTGTTAATGGCTCTACATTTATTGAAAGAAAATAAATCATTATATCATCCTTTCTTAAATGTGTATCTTATCAATCTTTTTACGAATTACTGCAATAACAGATAAAAAGATTACAAAGTAAGCACATGATAACAACAAGTTATAAAGCGAAAGATTATCTCCTAGCAATGGTAAATTCACTTCTTTTAAATAATTAATTCCACGAAGTATATTTTCGTCGAGAAGTCCATCAAATGCTGGAATGTTAAAAACTAATACAATGAATCGTAGACAGTTAATAAATAAAATTAACAGCATAACAATGATAAATAACACTATCATGAATAAATTCAAGAAGTTAGTAAATCCAGAATCGTTTTCTGTTTCGTTATTATCATTTTGTGTTTTATTTCCGTCAATAATGTCCTTAAATCTATCCGGAAGAGAATCAATAACGGATTCTATTGATTTTAAAGGATGAATTAATGCATCTGGAAAAGAAGCCAAAGCCGCTTCAATGGAACTAAGAACAGATGGAAGTGAAAATCCATTTGTTAAACCGAAAACACCTTGCAAAATATTAGGCAATGAGGTTGACAAAACACCCGGCATCAAATCAGCAATCGCATTCGGAAGAGAACCGACAAGAGAAGAGATACCTGTCAGAAAATCAGAAGAGATAAATCCATGTACTAATTTATCTGGTAAAAGCTCAATCAACCTACTAATATTGTTAATTGGTTCAGACAGAGATTCTGCAATAGAATCTGGTAAAGCCGTAATAGATTTTATTATCTTATTAAGTAATTCAGTAAGTTTGCTTGAATCAATCCCGGAACTTGACGAACCACCCGGATTTGGGGTTGGATTTGGCTCAATCGTTGAAGCAGAAACAACTTCAATAGTAGGCGAAATAGCAGTACCATTCTTAAAGTCAAGGGCACTAGATATTAGACCCGCACCGAATAAAAAAACACCAAATGCTTCAGCAAGTTTTTTACTGATTTTATATTTATTTTTGTCTTTGTTATTATCATCTGGACTGCCATTATTTCCACCTTGGATAACAACAAATTTTGCTAAAATATCTTGTGATTGTTCTTCTTTCCTTGCGCTAGTGCCATCAACATAATTTCCATAATATTCACTAATAAAGGAATCTATCTGACTTTGAGCAACACTTGTTCCGGCATAAGTCGCAATCGCTGATAAAAGGTAACTTAAATGCGAATATGCTTGCACCGTAGATAAAGAAGAACCTATTTTGTCGATTTTCCAATATGGAGAAATGTTGGAAATTACCTCGGATTCATTATTAGAAGCATAAATTGAAGATAAAAATTTATCGGATGCTTCTGCGGTACTTGGAACTGTCATTGAATCAGAAACAGTATAATTTTTAGAAAAGTTTTCCTGCAAGCCGATCCATGTTTTTTTGACTTGGATAGTTTCTGTTGGAGAAGTTACTCCATCAACAGTATACAAACCGCCTGTTGTGTCATATAAAAGATAAGATCTCAAAGCATCTTGGTTTGCAAAAACAAGACCGAGATTTAAAGCTACAGATGCAGGAAACTTTCGTTCAAATGGAAAGCTTTCTGTCCATTTATAATACCCGGTTTCACCATCCTCGTCATAATAAAACCTATTATAATAATATCGTACGCAAAAACTTGTACCACTTTCTATCTGAACCTTGTTTTCATTGTCTAAAATACCTTGTAGCATTGAAAAATCAGTATTAGCTGTACTACCTTGATATTTCAAATAAGCTGTTTTTTTATATGAACCAACAGGATAGTTACCGATAATATCAGCTTGTGTTTGGTATAGTAATTTGCCATCACTATCATATGCTTTCCATGTGGCAGATTTTATATAACGGTCTTTCATGCTAGCTGGAAACCAAGCATAGGTTGTATCTGTCATGTAAGAAGATTCAAACGTAGCTTCGTTTCCTTTCCATGTGGCAGAACCAAGACATTCTCCTACCATGCTGGAAAGGACTTTCATTCCTACATATGTAGTTCCAGCTTTTGTAGCAAGACAATCCTGCCATGTTTTCATTTTGGTTTCATTATTTCCATATTTACGGCGAATCCATGGTTCAAGGGTATTTGAAGCAAATTTTTTAATTGTCTTAATTCCAGCATAAACACCATAAGCCGCCATACACGCACCAATGACAATGTATGCGGCATCATCAATACCGACTATATAAGTAGATATTTCTGGATCGCCCATTGTAGTTAAGGGGTAATCTTCAAATGTCCATTCGATATCAGAATAATCTGGTTTTTCTGATTCAAATTCTATATTTTCTAAATTTAACTGGTCTGCAAGTTGTTCCCTTGATTCCTGCAATTCTTCGTTTTCGGAATCATAGACCCGGTTTCCATTTTCATCAAAATAGAATGGTTCTCCCGTATATGTATCTGGATCAAAGTTTTCCGGGGAATCATCGTCCACAACGGGTTTACTAATGTTGAATGATTCATTTGTAGTAGGACTTGCAAGAGCGGTAAGAGGATTTTCTATGAAAACAACAAAAGCAAGCATGAAAGAGAATATCTGCTTGCTGTTTCGCCTTAGAAGTCTAAAAATATTATCCATAGCATTTTTCCTTTCGTTTAAAAATTAATAATGCCGTGTAAGCGATGTCCGCCCCAAAGGGGACGTACGATGGTCAATAGTTTGCGTGTTGCAACCGAAATGTATGGATGAAAAACAAAATGTCCAGACATTTGGACATTTTGTTTAAATATCTGGATTTATTTCTGAAACACTGGCGCTTTTCTTTGCTGAAGCTAAAGAAAAGCGCCCATCTGTTCCCAAAAGAAAATGAAATCATAGATTTACAATCAGTCCATAATTATCCCGGTAAAAATTTGATAACTTGTTGCGCCAGTCTTTCATGCCCCAGTCAAAATCAAGCGGTATGAACTGCGTATCATAAAATACGTTCTCAAACAGCTTGGCATTGATGCGGACAGAATGAATAGAACTGGACATATCCGCAAGGTTAATAAGCTTGTAATAAATGTTTCTATCGTTTTTAGATACAACCACTACGGTCTGGGTCTGGTTTCGCAAGCGATTATATACCATTTCTGCTTCAATGGTAGTGTACACAAACAGGCAATTCTGCTTGCCGATTGTGTTGATAAAGATAGAAATTTCCTTTAGCTTCTTATAATCCTGTGCATCCAGTCCGTTGTATATCTCATCAATGAAAAGGATTTTCGGACTTAAATCAAGCGGAAAATCTTCTAATGAATTGATATAGTAAAAATCATCCCGTGGACTGTAAATATTGGTATACACAGGAATGTCATATGCTTCATGAATTGCTTTTACCAGCTTATAGGCGAATAGTGTCTTTCCAGAACGCTGTGCGCCAAGGCATCCAATGATTGTTCCAGGCATTAATTACCGCCACCGTTCTCGTTAAGCGTATTAACCTTGATACCCCGGACAAGCTCGTTCTGCGTGTAAGCAGAAAGCAGGGCTTTAAGATTCTGACTGCTAAAGAAATTGATATTCTTATTGTTTTGTAACTGTTTGTCAATGTCCTCAAAGACCTTACGCCATTCACTAAGGTCATACTTTTCAATGAAGTACATGAGCTGGAATTTTAAATGCATCTGCGTAGAATCCATATAGGGAATAATACCGTAAATGGATTTAATCGGATCGCCCGTGTCAACCGGGGCAGAAAAACCGCTCATGAGTGACTGGAAATCAACCTGCATTTTTTACCCTCCAATCCGTACAAACATAATAAATGTCAGAATGATATTTGCAATCATAAGATTTCGGGGAACTACGTCTTTTTTGAAGAAGTTGCCAAACATGATGCTGGAAAGTTTGCGCTTGTCCTGCACGAAATCCAGATCGGCGGCAGATAAAACCACTACACTGTCTGCACCTACCTGTTTAAACTCATCTTCTTCGAGCATCCCATTCATAGAACGGTTTAACATGGGTAACGTTTTTGCCGTGTAAACACGGGTATCTGTGATAGCAATATACATTTTTCTTTCTTCCTTTCTTAAAGTGAAAATGTCCAGACGTTTGGACATTTTTATTCATGGGCACAAAGATCGGCAACGTGAAGCATCTGTAATATTACATAAAGTCCAAGCATAATACCAAACACCTCGTTATAACAGGGGTAGCTTATCATTTTCGCACCCCCCTACCATTATTGATTGACTTATAGACGCGTATTAGTCCAGAGACAATAAAACCACCTATATTTACAAAGGCGCATATGATGATGAAATAAGTGAAATATTGTAATGTCTCCATAAGCATTACTCCCTTTTTAATGTATGGAAGAGAATGAGAAGTGCGCAACAAGCAGTAATGATGGCACACGTTAAAATGTTATCCAAACGATTTACTATAGTTGCTTCGTATGGCGGCAAATCGGATGCACTAGCAATCGTGTATGCGCTTATTTCCTCGTCCTCTTCGTCATCGAATAAATCGTAGACTTTTGCGTGGGTTTTTCCTGTGTGCGTAACCTCTGAATAGTTTTCTTCGGTATCAGTTTCGTTATTTCCTGTTTCTGTCGCTTCGCTGCCGGTATCTGTTATGCCGCTGGTTTCGGTATCTGCGCTATCAGCTTCGGTTTCGGCTCTGCTATCTAATTCTTTCTTGATAGCATCAATTATTTCATCAACAGCAGAAACCGTATCAGACGAATCAGAGGTATCTGGTTTTTCGGAAGTGGATGAATCAGACGATTCATTATTATCCATTTTTTCGGAAACAGTATTTTCTGAATCCTTTTCAGAAACTTCCTTGTCAACCGCTTCACTGCGTTCTGGCGGCGATGAGCCTTTCTGTGTATCAGAAGAATTTTCTTCTCGCACTTCGTTATCTTCATTCATGCATTACACCTCACTTTCTTCTATGTCCGCGATTGAATCGCGGACTAAAACCAGTTCATTTCTTGCAAACTGCCACATTTCAACATTATTTTTCTGTGACTCATTCTGTAAGCCAATCTTGATAAGTGCATCTAAATCGCTAATTCGTGTTTCGATAATTTTTAAGGTTTTCTCTTTATTCATGGTTCATTTTCTCCTTTCGAACTGCTTCTTTCAAAATGTCCAAACGTTTGGACATTTTTCAGAGGGAATACCCGGATTCGAACCGGGAATGTATTGGCGTATTGAGGAATTACACCGCCGCTTTTCCAGTTAAGCTATATTCCCATATTATATTTTTTTGCTGGCGCTAAACGCCGCCAGCATTGCAGGAGTAATACATTTTTGGTATTTGATGAATAATAATTGATGGTTGCTGTTTGTAGGAAAACAAATAAATGCCAATTAAATGGCTTGTTGTAATGAAAGAATGAGCAACTAAGGCGGATAGCACAAAAGCGCTACCGCCTATAGCGCATTCTGGGGCGCGACCGTCCGCGTCAAGGGTAAAGGCACGCCCGGAATAGAACCGCCCTTGACACGCGGTCTGCGCCGTCATGCGGCTGAATTATAACCGCAAGGGAAGAAAATCCCCGGCGGCAGGAAACGTAAGCGAAATAAATTAATGCTGCGTTAATGAGTCGCAAGCCGGGAATGAATAAGGGGGCGGGGGAATAAATCCCTCGCCCCCGGAAGAGTGCCTATCCCATCGGGTAAGCAAACCGCATCAGCGGAACGCCGCTTTTAAGGAATTGATAATAAGGAAACCAATTCCTAAACCAGCTGTGATATAAACGACTGGCATCAGAGCTTCGATGATGATGTTAGCGAAAGTGAACATCTGGTTAATATCGAAGTTAATTGAGATACCAGAGCCAGAACCAGGAGTACCTGATTCAGCGGCGAAAGCCGGAACAGCACAAGCGGTAGACATGGCAACAGCCATCAAACCTGTTTTTGTTTTCATGCCAAGGTTAACAACCTTGCCACGTACTTTTGTCAGCACTTCACTCATAGTTTGTCCTTTCCGTCCTCAAAGGGACTAATTTTATTATTTCAGCCGCATCCCAGAACAGGGAATCACAGACTTGCCGGGAGCGGGAGAAACCAAATTAATGGTTTTTATCTCTGATTTTCTTCGATAAATCGATACAGCAATAAATGAAAGAAAACAGAATCATCAGAAGTAATACAACGCTCATTTTCAATTTTCTCCTTTCGTTTTGTCCAAACGTTTGGACAAGGGTTTATCATTGATTTGACAAAACAGCACATAACAGCAAAAGCTGAACACACTATATTCAATGAGTGAAACACCAAGAATCAAGGTAATCAATGTAGATTTCATTGTCCATCCTTTCTTGGGGTTGCCCCGGCGGGAAAATGTACCAAAACCGCCGGGGGAAATGTATGTCAAACGCGGTTAAGCGTTATGACCTATTTGTTTACAGGTGCTACACCCGGTTTATTGAGGAGCTGTTTCACACCTACGATACGGAAATCGGAACGATCGCCGTATTCTGTGAACGTACACAGGAACAGTGCTACATCGCCGCGGCGAACGCCTGCATAGACTTCCTGCGGGCATCTAATAGTGGCAATGTCTACGCCATCATTCTGCGCCACATTCAGACGATAAGACTTCATTGTCTGCCCCTCGTTGTTCTTCCAATCACGCGGTTCTGGCTTTCCTACTACTTCTAATTTTGCTTCGATATTTAACATGATATTTTTCTCCTTTTCTTATGTGCCCCCGGAACGCCGGGGCGGTAATAGCTAGTTGCTTAGGTTATATATGATAATTGTACATTTTAAACGGATTTAAAGTTACATTGCAGATTCATCCGGGTAAACAATGTTAATTTCAATTTTGTATGCCTTGCCATCTGCGGCGCGACGCTCATCGTTCAGAAACGGTTCACATACCTTTCGAATCGCATCGGTAACAACCGATTCCCAAGTTGCCCCGGTAGCCATGTTAAGACGCATAACGGGGATATTCATGTCCCGAACATTCTTCTTTTCTTTCTTTTCCTTTTTGTCCGCATCTTCGTTTTCTTCAACCTCTTCGGACTCATCCGAAGAATCAGCTTCGGATGTTTTAGAAGCGGATAACTTCTTAATGTCTTTAATAGTTGCGTTCGGATCGACTTGGGCGATCACTTCGTCATTCAGTTTGAGCATTGCAACCAACTGGGAACTTGAAAACTTCGCATACTCTTTACTAAGCAATTTCGTAGGTTGTCCGGCATCGTCCTTGACGGAATATTTCAAACATACGTTAATGAAGTTGTACGCCGAACTGCGGCTGAATCCGTACTGCGTCTGCACAAAGTCCTCAAAAGTCTTGAAGTCCAATTCTTTGTATAATTTCTTCTGGCGAATCAGAACCAGCTCATAGCCAATTTTAACGAAATTTTTGGTAAGGTCTTTTACCAAAGTATCAAGGGTTTTAATTCGTTCTGAAAGTTCTTTCGAAAGCACATCCGTGTTACTATCCTTTGATACTGGTGGATTCATAACATTCGGAGTGACGGAAATTTCTGTATCTGTAGAAGCGGAAGCCGGACTATTTACAGCTTCGGTTTCTTTCCTCTGTAATTCATTCGTATTCATATATACACGCCCTTTCTTGTTTGTCCAAACGTTTGGACATTTTGAGTTATACGGACTCTTCGAAGAATTTCTTTGCAAGTGCTTCGAAGTCGATTGATTCAAGCATTACTTTGTAAACATCCACATAAAGAGGATTTACCGATCCAGGCATGAAGCTGACAGCGATATAGTTCTTTAAGAGGTAAGCACCGCTTTTTAAGAACTCGTCTACACTGTGTCCAGTTTGTAAAGCAAGAGCGGCACTTTCACGGCTGAAAAGTTCACGCGCAACCATGTTGAGGTTGAAATCATTGTTCAGATAATACCAGAGGATTCTGGTTAATGAATCTTTCAGTGTTTCCTTTTTTACTGCAATCATAGCCATTTTCCTTTCTGTAAAATGTCCAAACGTTTGGACATTTTGCACAACCCATATAAAAAATTAGTAGCATCAAGAACGTTCGTTCTTTATACTACTAATTATAAAACTTACAATGCACAGGATTTACGAAAATTCTATCGCACATTCGGATTTTTTGTGGTAGAATATCTTTGATAAGGTGACGCGGCTTTTTACGGTCATCACAGATAAAATGTACATCAGAACGTACATATAGACAGGGAGAACCGAATTATGGAATTAAAGCGGGTATTACTGAAGCTGAGCGGAGAAGCGCTGGCAGGCGACAAGAAAACCGGGTTTGATGAAGCAACGGTCAAGGAAGTAGCCAGACAGGTTAAGACGGCGGTCGATGACGGAATCGAAGTAGGTATCGTGATCGGCGGCGGAAACTTCTGGAGAGGCCGCCAGAGCAATGCAATCGATCGGACCAAGGCGGATCAGATCGGAATGCTGGCAACGGTCATGAACTGTATTTACGTGTCGGAGATCTTCCGGAGCGAAGGCATGATGACACAGATTCTGACACCATTTGAGTGCGGCTCCATGACGAAGCTGTTTTCAAAGGACAGAGCCAATAAATATTTCTCAAAGGGTATGGTTGTATTTTTTGCAGGCGGTACAGGTCATCCGTATTTCTCAACTGATACCGGCGTAGCGCTGCGTGCGATTGAGATGGATGCAGACTGCATTCTTCTGGCCAAGGCGATCGACGGCGTCTATGACAGCGATCCGAAGATCAACCCGGATGCAAAGAAGTATGATACGATCACGATTCAGGAGGTGATCGACAAGCAGCTGGCGGTCGTAGACCTCACAGCTTCCATCATGTGTATGGAAAATCACGTTCCGATGGCAGTATTCAGCCTGAATGAAAAAGACGGAATTGTAAATGCAATGCGCGGAAAAATTAACGGTACAGTGGTTACCGCATAACTAGGAGGATTTTATGCAGGAGAGATTAAAAGTTTACGAAGAGAAGATGAATAAGTCCTATGACGCACTGCTGAATGAGTATACATCCATTCGTGCTGGACGTGCGAACCCGCATGTACTGGACAAAATCAAAGTAGATTACTACGGCGCACCGACCCCGTTACAGCAGGTGGCAAATATCTCTGTGCCGGAGCCGCGTATGATTCTGATCCAGCCGTGGGAGAAGAAGCTCATTAAGGACATCGAGAAAGCGATCCTGACTTCTGATCTGGGTATCAACCCGAACAACGATGGAAGTGCAGTCCGCCTGATTTTCCCGGAGCTTACTGAGGAACGCCGTAAAGATCTGGCAAAGGATGTTAAGAAAAAGGGCGAGGGCGCGAAGGTTGCAGTCCGCAATATCCGCCGTGATGCAAACGACCTGTTAAAGAAGCTGGAAAAAGGCGGCGAGATCACCGAGGACGAGCTGGCAGATGGCGAGGATCAGATCCAGAAGCTGACTGACAAGATGATCGCAAAGGTTGATAAAGCAGTAGAAGAAAAAACAGCTGAGATCATGACTGTATAAAAATACAATAGAGTTTAAATGTAAAAATCAGGCTGCCTCAAGCAGGGCTGGCCGGCATTGCAGATGCGGATGGCCGGCTGGTCCTGTTTTCTGGCTATTAAGGGAATATTATGGAGGAAAACTGGATGGAAAGGGACATCGAAAACCTGGTAATTCCGCAGCATGTCGCCCTCATTCTGGATGGCAACGGCAGATGGGCGAAGAAGAGAGGTCTTCCGAGAACCGTAGGTCATAAACAGGGGTGTGTGACGGTTGAACAGACGGTTGAGGATGCAGCGAGACTGGGAATCCGTTATCTGACGGTATATGGTTTTTCAACGGAAAACTGGAAGCGTTCTGCTGAAGAAGTAGGGGCGCTGATGCAGCTCTTCCGTTTTTATCTGAAACGGCTTTTAAAGATTGCCAAGAAAAATAATGTAAGAGTCAAAATGATCGGCGACCGCACGCGATTTGACAGCGATATCATCGAGGGCATCAACCGCCTTGAAGACGAGACGGCGGCAAACACGGGCATGACCTTTGTGATCGCAGTCAACTACGGCGGCAGAGATGAGATCACGCGCGCGGTGCGCCATATGATGATGGACTGTCAGGACGGAAAGCTGGTGCCAGAGGACGTGACAGAGCAGACCGTTGCGTCCTATTTAGATACGGCGGGCATCCCGGATCCGGATCTTCTGATCCGCACCAGCGGCGAGATCCGCCTGTCCAATTATCTGCTGTGGCAGCTTGCCTACAGTGAGATTTATATCACGGACTGCCTGTGGCCGGATTTCAACCGCGACGAGCTTATAAAGGCAATTGTGCAGTTCAATCAAAGAGACAGACGCTTTGGCGGAGTCAAGGCATAAGGAGGAGTTGCCATGTTCAGAACGAGGCTGATAAGCGGGATTGTGCTTGTAGCACTCGCGATTTTACTGGTTACAAAGGGCGGTGTCCTTCTGTACTGTGTGACCGCCGCGATCTCCCTGATCGGTATGTTTGAGCTTTACCGGGTTATGGGGATTGAGAAAAAAGCGCCGGGCATCGCCGGGTATCTGGCATGTCTGGGATATTATGGGCTGGTGTGGTTTGAAGGGCAGCATTATGTGACGCTGCTTGCGATTGCAGCCCTGATGGTGCTGATGAGCATTTACGTGTTCACCTTGCTGACAACTACGGCACATTATACGGGGTACAGTTACGTGGAGCCGTTTCTGGCGCAGGTTGCCCGGCTGGATGAAAATATCATCACGTTGGTTCTGATGTTGGTAGGATTGTCCGGCATTGTAGGAAGCATCCTGTTTTCCCGATATTCCGCCCGCAGGCCCGACCTGCTTCTGTTTGCGGCCTCCCTCGGCATGGCGGTCTCCCTGCTGTTGCTCT
>ENA-ORNZ01001718-ORNZ01001718.1-human-gut-metagenome-genome-assembly--contig:-NODE-1718-length-17988-cov-6.701165_pt1 | contig 17988 bp, 17 predicted proteins | sample MGYA00242124_ERZ509040 | MGnify/ENA primary metagenome ERZ509040 (study PRJEB26280, sample SAMEA2338733) | human gut metagenome | biome: human gut; feature: human-associated habitat; material: faeces... | reverse complement strand
GTCACCTTTGGCATTTTTCAGAATAGATTCGAACTGAAAGTTGTTTTTCATTTTTCCCTTGAAAACATTCTGTTTTCAGGACTTTTGCTGTGGCAGCCTTTATTTAATTACCAGCTCTTTTAAAGCTGGTAATTACAATTATTTTACTTTTTTAATATTTGTAAATACCTCATCTATTATAACAGTTTCATCTGTCTGCTACAACCGTTTTTCGTATTTTTCTGAAATCATTTTGCTTCCACTATTTTTTCCATGATTTTTATTTTTGTTAGTTTTACGTTAAATTCTGGTTTTTATTTTTGTTAAGTTTTTCTCTTTATTTTAAATCTTTGTCATTTATTTTAAATGACTGTAAGGTCTATTGTATGTGTTTTTTTCAAATGCTACGATAATTATCGGCATGTGACCGTCTTTTACTGTCACGGCATCATACGAATAAAACAGGAATTTTTACAGGAGGTTATTATGAAAAAACGAATCGTTCAATTACAGATCGGCGCTGCAGCGATTGCAGCAATTCTCGGAACGGGAAGCGTTATAAATGCATTTCCGTCTTCCGCAGCTTTGGTCACTGCTTACGCAAAAGAGCAGAATGCCGAGGAAAACGTAACCGTAGTCAATGAAAACACAACATGGAAATATCTTGACAACAACACAGATCCGGCATCCGGGCTGTCCTCGCTCACTGCTTGGACTGCTCCTGATTTTAATGACTCTGCATGGAAGTCTGCCGCCGGAAAATTCGGTGCGAAAAAGGGCGCTCTTACATCTTTTAACGGATTTACTCCGACAGTTCTTTTACAACAATATCAAGATCAAGAAAACATCAAATGTACTCCGACATTTTTCTTCCGTACAACTTTTAATGCACAAAATGTTGATCAGATCACTTCTGTCACAGGAACACTTTTCCATGACGACGCCGTTTCCGTTTACTTAAACGGACAGTTGATCTCTTCAGCCGACATGCCGGATGAAAAACATGAAAATAATCTTTATTATGCAGGAGTAAGCGCAGGAGCTCCTAAAGAAGCTTCAGTTGTTATTACAAAAGACCAACTGAAAAATATTTTGAAAGAAGGATCAAACGTACTTTCCGTAGAACTTCATCAAGATCGTGAATCCAGTTCTGATATTTACTTTGAGTTTAAGAATTTATCTTTAAACTATAATGAAAATGCTACAGACGGTGACAATAACGGAACAGATAATGATAAAAAAGTGTCTCAGAAATCAATTTTTCTCACGGTCGGCAGCGATACATTAAGTCAGGGAATTACATGGTATGCTGACACAGAAACAGCAGGAGAAGTTCAATATGCAGTAAAAACAGGCGATACATTTCCTGAAAATTACTCAACTGTACCCGCTTCTTCAACAGCTGCAAACGAAAAAGGATTCTATTCTAATCAAGCGGTTCTTACAGGACTTCTTCCTGATAAAGAATATGTGTATCGTGTAAAAAATGGCGATACAATCAGTGATATTTATAGTTTTACTTCCGGAAACAACGACGGTTCTTATGAATTTGCCTTTGTAGGAGATCCTCAGATCGGCGCCGGCAGTACGGACAGCGACATTGAAGGATGGAAAGAAACTTTAAAAACTATTTCTTCAAAATTCAATGCCGACTTTCTTCTTTCCGGCGGAGATCAAGTAAACACGGCCTCAAACGAAACACAGTATACAGGATACATAAATGAGTTGTTTACTTCTCTTCCGAGCGCTACAACAATCGGAAACCACGACTCAGGTTCTGCCGCATATAATCAGCATTTTAACCTGCCAAACGAAAGTGCTGACAAAGGACAAACAACTGCCGGAAGCGACTACTGGTTTGTTTACGAAAATACACTTTTCATTAATTTAAACTCCAATGACAGATCCACCGCAGAACATAAAGCATTTATCGAGGAAGCAATCGCAGCAAATCCGAATGTAAAATGGAAAACAGTTGTTTTTCACCATTCTATTTTCTCAACTGCAAGTCATGTTGACGACGGCGATATCATTACAAGACGTAATGAACTTCCTCAAGTTTTCAAAGATCTTGACATTGATGTTGTATTAATGGGACATGATCACGTTTACACAAGAACTTATATGATGGACGGAACAACTCCTGATACAAGTAAAGGAGTTCAGAGCAGCGTTACAAATCCGACAGGAATTCTTTATCTTACCGCAAACTCTGCTTCCGGTAGTAAATACTATGATATCAAAGCTCCGAATGCCGAATATTCCGCTAAGATGGATCAATCTTACAGAAGAACGGTAACAGATATTAAAGTGACAGATACTTCTTACACAATGAAAACTTATTACGCCGATGATCTATCTTTATTAGATGAATTTACAATCTACAAAGCGAATAATACAGCTCTTCTCAATAAGATAAATGAACTTAAAAATATGAATTTATCAGAGTCTGATTATACAAAAGACAGTTGGAAGTCCTTTTCCGATGCTCTTACATCAGCAGAAGAACTATTAAAAAATTCTGATGCCACACAAGATATGCTGGATGCATCGCTTTTAGATCTTCAGACAGCTTACGAGCATCTTGTCAAAACCGATAATCAAAACGGTAATGATAACAATGGTAATAACAATAACGGCAATAACAATAACGGCGATAACAACAACGGCGATAACAACAACGGCGATAACAACAACGGCAATAACAACAACGACAATAACAGCAACGGCAATAACAGCAACGGCAATAACAATAACGGCAATAACAGCAACGGTAATAATAATGCCAACAGCAGTAATAAAGCAAATACTTCTGCTCAGTCCGCAAAAACCGGTGATATCACCACTTTTGCTCCAATAGCTTTGCTGCTTGCCGCATCACTTTCCGTTATTGCATTTATTACAAAAAGAAAGAGATCTGCTTAAGATCAGATAGGATAAAATGATGTTGAGAAAAATAAAGCAAAACTATATTGTACTGATACTTATTTTCCTCAGTGTCCTCACTATACTTATTCTTCAGAATTTCGGGTTTAAAAGCTATTCTCGATACAGCACAGATACACTCCACTACGACAAAGGCGTCGTAGTGGAGATTTCTAATGAGGACATTGAATATGATAAAGAACTTAAAATTTACCTCGGCAGTCAGAATTTAAAAATAAAAATGTCCGAAGGAATTCAAAAAGGTAAAATTATAGAAGTAACAAATTATCTAACGAAAACACATAATGTTCATGCGAAAATCCATATGCCTCTTATTATCAATATCGATCAGCCTGATAATATTGAGCCATATTATACTGTATACAATTATGACCGCACATTTTCTCTTCTTGCATGCGCCGCTGTTTTGGCAGCTTCTATCTTTTGTATCGGAGGAGGAAAAGGATTAAAATCAATCGCAGGACTTCTTTACTCTATGTTTCTTGTAATCGGATTTCTCCTTCCTGCTGTATTTTCAGGATGGCAGCCGATTGCTTCAAGTATCCTATGTGCGATATTATCCACTGCGGTTACGCTTCTTCTGCTGAACGGTCAAAGCAGCAAAACATTTTCCGCAATTATATCTACAATGATAGGAATGTTTTTTGCCCTTATTCTTTTCCTTATCACATCTGCCATGATCCATGTAGACGGATTCAGTTCGGCAGATGCCGAAGGTTTGATTTTAATACAGGAAGAAACCGGTTTACAGATTAAAGACGTTCTTTTTGCGGGAGTTGTAATTTCTTCTCTCGGTGCGATCATGGATGTCGGAATGTCTGTCGTTTCATCACTTTACGAAATTTATCACCATAATCCGACTCTTACTGCAAAAGATATTTTCAGATCCGGTATAGAAATAGGAAAAGATATGATCGGAACAATGACGAATACACTGATCCTTGCATTTACAGGCAGTGCATTCATCACATTACTTGTGTTCCTCTCATATCAAGTACAATTTAACCAACTTATCAATTCTAATTATCTCAGCATCGAAATTGCTCAGGGGCTATGCGGAACATTCGGAATTGTTCTTACAATTCCAGCCGCTTCTGCAATCTCTGCATTTATGCTGACTCGAAAACAAAAGATGATCCCGTAGTGTGCCTTTCGGCTCTTCCGGCGATTATTCATATTAAAAATTAATATATCCCTGCAGCCATATCGTTCCTTTAAAGCGCCTTCCGATCTCAGGTTCTCCCATCGTCTCGGATACGGGAACACATATATCAAATTGAAGTTCATTTACATTAAGCTTCATCTGATAAACTTCCCTGTCCGTGACGATGTTTTTTCGTCTGCGGACTGCCAGTATCTCTCCCATGATAGAATAAAGATCGCACTCTATTCCATACGGCATAAAATACGTATCCACTATAGAAAATATATCCTCGTTTGCAAGTCTTTTTGAAACTTGAGAATACATATCTATATCGTCTAATGTCAGTGTTTCTATCGCGCTCTGATCTCCGTTTCTTGCTGCATTAATGAGCATCTTCCGGTTATCCGAAGCTTCTTTTTCCGACTTTACGCTTTTCTCGTCTTTGCTTACCGGAAGCAATATCATTCCTGATAAAGCAAGCCCGGATAAAGTAACTGACGTCGTCGGATCTGCCGGGAATCCGGCCTGCCGCTCTCTCATATATTCGATTCCGTTCTGCACCGTAAATATCAGACTTATTCCGATCTTAGAATCTTCACACATTCCGAGATATTGTTCTTTTTCAATTTTTCTCTCTACGGCAATTTCTGCATATGTGCTTATACCGCTTCCTTCAAAATATGGAAAATAATAATAAGGATCAAAATATTCTCTTTCATCTAATCCGCCGCACAGTGCAATTCCCATACTTTGTCCGTATTCTTTTTTCAGCTCACAGAAATCTTCTCCCGGCTTATAAGAAACTATTGTCTGATGAGTACACTGCTCTTCAACTTCTTCCAACAGCTTTTTTAAGTCTGATCTTGTTTGAATATTATCAAATCCTAACGCTTTTAAATACTTATGCATCTATTTTTCATCTTTCTGTCTTGATTGTTTTCAGATCTTTTTACTCTTATTTTTTCTTGACTTCTATTTTCTCATTTCCGCCCATATACGGTCTGAGAACTTCAGGAATTTTTACCGATCCGTCAGCCTGAAGATTATTTTCCAAAAATGCAATCAGCATTCTCGGCGGAGCGACAACTGTATTATTCAGTGTATGTGCAAAATAGCTTCCGTCTTTACCTTTCACGCGAATACCGAGACGTCTCGCCTGTGCATCTCCGAGATTTGAACAACTTCCTACCTCAAAATATTTTTTCTGACGCGGAGACCACGCTTCTACATCTACAGACTTCACTTTCAAATCTGCAAGATCTCCCGAACAACATTCAAGTGTTCTTACCGGAATATCCATAGAACGGAACAGATCAACTGTATTTTTCCACAATTTTTCATACCACTCCATACTTTCTTCCGGTTTGCAGACAACGATCATTTCCTGTTTTTCAAACTGATGAATGCGGTATACTCCTCTTTCTTCGATTCCGTGAGCTCCTTTTTCTTTTCTGAAACAAGGTGAATAACTTGTCAGTGTCTGTGGAAGTTCCTCTTCCGTAAGCTGTGTATTAATAAACTTTCCGATCATAGAATGCTCGCTTGTTCCGATAAGATAAAGGTCTTCTCCTTCAATCTTATACATCATCGCATCCATTTCCGCAAAACTCATTACGCCTGTAACAACATTACTTCTGATCATAAACGGAGGTATACAATATGTAAAACCTCTGTTTATCATAAAATCACGGGCATAAGATATCACTGCCGAATGCAGTCTTGCTATATCTCCCATAAGATAATAAAAACCGTTTCCTGCAACTTTTCTCGCACTGTCAAGATCAATGCCGTTAAACGCTTCCATAATCTCTGTATGATACGGAATTTCAAAATCAGGAACTACCGGCTCTCCAAAACGCTCGAGTTCTACATTCTCACTGTCATCTTTTCCAATCGGAACAGACGGATCGATAATATTCGGAATGGTCATCATGATTTTCTTGATTTTTTCTTCAACTTCTTTTTCTTCTACAGATAACTCCTCGATTCTTCCTGCGCTTTCACTTACTTTTTTCTTAAGGACTTCTGCTTCTTCAAATTTTTTCTGAGCCATCATTGCTCCGATTTCTTTTGAAGATTTATTCTTTTCTGCACGAAGAGCTTCTACTTCCTGCTTTATCTCTCTGTTTCTTAAGTCTAATTCAATTACTTCATCAACAAGAGGAAGTTTTTCATCCTGAAATTTATTTTTAATATTTTGTTTTACGATTTCCGGGTTACTTCTTAAAAATTTAATATCTAACATAACGTATACTCCTTTTTCTTCTTTACTCTTTTCCTAATTAAAATTCACATTTTATTATTGCTAAAACTTATATCTTTTCTTTATAATCACACTTTTCTATACGGTTATTCTTCCATATCTCTCAAATCATATTTTTCTTGATACACCGCTTTTTCCAGACATTCTTTTTCTTCGGATGATAACTCAATATAGCTTTCACCGTTTACAACTTCTTTTATATAAGTGTAACAGCCTTCTCTGCTGTGCATTGCATTGAATATCCATCCGTTATTGTTTTCATCCAGCATTGTAAGTGCAAAACTCAATTCTCCGCCCATTTCGTGAAAAGCATCGTATTTGACAATTCCGACCTTCTGATAATGTGTTTTCATTTTTTCCGAAATTTCTTTTACTTCTTTTTCATTTGCTCTCACAAGTTCTGCGATTTCATCCAGTTCATCAAATTTGCCGAAAATACTTTTTTCAAGATTTTTTCCGTTTTTTCCACGCATAAATGTTACATAACTTTTCTGTAAACGTCTATATTTTGTATTCAGCATCACATACAATACGATCATTACAATCTGTATGATAAACATAACGACAAACAGATAAAACGGATCTACTCCCCAACTATCCAATATACCTTTCATTTCTTTTCATCTCCCCATATTTTATGACTTTTGCTTCATCTTTTTTCTATACGTTCTTCCTTTTCACATTTCTATTTCTTCTATTTTGATTGAATAGACATGATCAAATCATAGATTCTTTCAAGTTCTTCCTCTGAATAATATTCTATCTCAATCTTTCCCTTTCCATTCGCTTTTGGGTTAACACTCACTTTTGTTCCTATTATATTTTTCAAGTGTTCTTCGAGATTATCGTACACAAACATGTGTTCTTGTTTTTGTACTTTTACTTCTTTTTTAGGATTTTTTAAAGCTTTTACAAGTTTTTCAGTTTCCCGAACGCTTAATTTTTCATCAAATATCTTGTTTGCCAATATATACTGCTGTTCTTCATCGTCAAGCGCCAACAAAGCTCTTGCATGTCCTGTACTGATCATATCATCAACTATCATCTGCTGTACACGCTCACTTAGTTTAAGCAGCCGCATGGAATTTGTTACCGCTGTCCGGCTTTTTGAAACTCGCTCTGCAACTTCATCTTGTTTTAAATCAAATTCCTCTAGCAGACGTTTATATGCCATTGCTTCCTCGATTGGATTCAAATTTTCCCTCTGAATATTTTCAATAAGAGAAATTTCAACAATCTCCTGATCCGTATAGTTTTTCACAATAATCGGAACATCTTTAATTCCCGCAAGCTTTGCAGCTCTCCATCTTCTCTCACCCGCTATGATTTCATAATAATCTTTCTTTTTTTGGACAAGAAGCGGCTGTAATATTCCAAATTGCCTGATAGAATCTGCCAATTCCATAAGCGAATCTTCATCAAATTCTTTTCTTGGCTGTTCTCTGTTCGGTTCAACTTCATTTATTTTTACTAATATTTCCCCGGATCCAACATTTTTTTCTTGTTTTTCTTTACTTACTTTTTGCTGAGATGCTGATTCTTCCTTCACAGTCTTATTCGGGATAAGACTATCCAATCCTTTTCCAAGACCATTTCTTTTCCCTGCCATAATCACTCTTCTCCTTTATGAATAACTTCTTCTGCCAACAGCATATAACTCGTAGCTCCTGTTGACTTCGGATCATAAAGATTGATCGGCATTCCATAACTAGGAGCTTCCGCTAATCTAATATTTCTTGGAATAATTGTCTTATAAATATTCTGATTCAAATTATCCTTAACGTTTTCCACAACTTGTAGGGAAAGATTCGTTCTTGCATCATACATTGTAAATACGACGCCTTCTATCTCAAGATTCGGATTCAATCTTTCCTGTACAAGTTCAATCGTATGTATCAACTGACTCAGTCCTTCCAATGCATAATATTCGCATTGTATAGGCACTATTATAGAATCAGCCGTTGTCATTGCATTTATTGTAAGCATGCTCAATGCAGGCGGACAATCAATTACAACAAAATCATATTCATCTTTTACTTTTTCCACTTCAGTTTTTAATATATATTCCTTATTTTCTACACCGATCAATTCAATCTCTGCCGCCGAAAGGTTTATATTAGACGGAAGAACGTCAAGATTTTCAAGTGCATCTTTACATATACACTCTTCAATTCCCGCATTTCCTATTATCAGATCATAAACTGTTTTTTCAGCTTCGTCTTTATCAACACCTAAACCACTTGTCATATTTCCTTGTGGATCCATATCAAGAGCAAGAACTTTTTTTCCTTTACTTGCAAGAGCAGCCGATAGATTTATAGAAGTTGTCGTTTTACCTACCCCGCCTTTTTGGTTGGCAATAGCTATTATTCTCCCCATTTTTGCCTCCTCTTATGCGTTCTTTTAACATATTTCATGTAATATTGCTTCATATTCTAAGACGCTCGCAATAAGAACACTGATGCTTTCACAATCTAAATTTCTTATGTTCGCGTATTTTATATTATACCACTTTTCAAATTATTAATCTATAACTTTTGAATGTTTCACGTGAAACATTTTATTAACTTTTCACGTTTTTATATTTTAAAATAACCTTTTATATCTGCCGTTACTAACAAAAGATCATTTTCTACTTTTAACTTTTTTCTATTTTTGACTTTTTTATTTCTACTTCTGCTTTTTATTACAATAAAATGTTTCACGTGAAACATTTTATCGATCATTTCTATTATCTCTTAAAATATTCTTATTATTTCTTTCATTCTTGAATTGATAAATTCAGTGTAGTATAATAATTAAATAAAGTATTGAAAGATGGTGAAATCCTATGGATAAGAATAAGTTATTAAAGAGAATTGCTGTTTTTACAGGTGTTTCTTTAACGGCAATGCATGTTTTTAACAGAATCTCTACATATATTGCTACTGCTGATAATCTTCTTGGTGCAGATGATTATAACGTCTATGATTGGAAATACGGAAAAATTTCTTATAAAAAGAAAGGGGCAGGAACGCCTCTTCTTCTTATACACAATTTTAATGTTTTTTCATCTTCTCATGAATGGAATAAAATCATAGATCACTTTTCAGAAACAAACACTGTATATTCTATTGATTTGCTTGGATGTGGTTGTTCTGAACGTCCGATCTTAACATATACTAACTTTTTATATGTGCAGTTGCTTACCGATTTTATCAAAAATGTAATAGGTGAAAAAACAGACGTCATTGTTTCGCGGGACTCCTCTCCTTTTGTTTTAATGACATGTGCAAATGACGACACCTTAATCGATCGTATTATAATGATAAATCCTCAAAGCTTAGTTTCACTTGCAAAAGTTCCTTCTAAGCAGAGCAAATTATTAAAAAACATACTATATATGCCTGTCATAGGTACTTTTATATATAACATAAAAACAAGAAAATCCATTATATACGAGAGATTTACTTCCGCATATTTCTACAACCAAAATAAGGTAAATGAAAAAGATATATTAGGATGTTTTGAATCATCGCACAGAAATAAATCTCATTCAAAATATGTATATGCCTGTCAGAAATTGGGTTATACAAACGCAAATATTTCTTTTTGTCTGGGCAAATTAAAAAATAAAATTACAATTATTATAGGAAATGATAATCCTGAAAATGTTCTTTCCGCAAACCAATATCAAAATCAAATTCCTGAGATAGAAATCATCGGAATAGATCATGCTAAAATGCTTCCTCATGTGGAAAAATCGGATGAATTTATTGAAATAGTAAAACCGCTCTTAGAGAAATAACTTATCAATATATGACATCATAAATTTATCTTTTTAAATTTATCTTTTTAAATTCATCTTTTTAAATTCATTTTATAGAATACTTTTTATAGAATACTTTTTAAAATTTAAGTTTTAATAAATAAAAACGCCGTATTCCGGCGTTTTTATTTATCCCACAATTATACTTATTCACACTTTTTAGTTATATATGCTCACTTTTAGTTACATATTCTCTCTTTTTCTTATATTTCCGTTTTTATGATATTTTTATGCGCAACCTTTATATGCCGACATGTTATAACGGCTCTCTTGAAGGCATTCCTGCCTTTCTCGGATATTTTGCCGGTGTAATTTTAATCTTTTTAATATTTACAAGTGCTCTTCCCATATCTGTTTCCGGCAATAAAAATTTGTCTGTTTTTTCGATTTTTCCGCCAAGTATAGTCACTGCTTTTTCTGCCTGTTGGATTTCTTCATCAGATGAGCCGCTTTTATATGAAACAAAATATCCGTTTCTTTTTACAAAAGGAATGCAATACTCACTCAAAGTTGATAAATTTGCAACAGCTCTTGATACGCAAAGATCAAACTGTTCTCTGTATTCCTTTCTTTTCGCATAATCTTCCGCTCTTCCGTGAAGTGTTTCGACATCTGCAAGATCTAATTCTTCTATAACTGCATTTAAGAATTTTATTCTTTTATTTAATGAATCAAGCAAAACAACGTGAATATGCGGAAACGCTATCTTTATCGGAAGTCCGGGGAACCCTGCTCCTGTTCCTATATCTATTACTGCATCGATCTTATTCATATCTATATTTCTTACAAGCGTCAGACTATCTGTAAAATGTTTCAGATTTACCTCGTCATAATCCGTAATTCCTGTCAGGTTCATTACATTATTCCATTCTACGAGCATTTCATAATAGCGATCAAACTGCTTTTTCTGATGTTCTGTAAGATTAATATTCAATTTTTCAAGTTCTTCTTCAAACTTACTTTTTTCTGCCATCATCTTTTCCTCTTTGAACTGTTACACTTTTCAACACTGTTCTATTTGTAATAGAACAGTGTTTTTTAATAATAATACTTCATACAAATATAAAATCTATTTTATATTTTATTCTCTATCTACATTCTAAATACTTCTCATCTGCTTCCTAAGTAAACAAGAAGAACCGATACATCTGCCGGAGATACTCCTGATATTCTGGATGCCTGTCCTATCGATGCAGGACGGATCTGATTTAATTTCTGTTTTGCTTCTATACGGAGACTTTTTATTTCATCATAATTTATATCTTCCGGTATCTTTTTATTTTCCAGTTTTTTAAATTGTTCCACTTGACGCATCTGACGCTTTATATACCCGTCGTATTTAATATTAATATCAACCTGCTGTGCCACGTCTTCGGGAAGATTTTTTCTGTTTTTATCTATCGGAGCAAGTTTTTCATATGATAATTCAGGTCTTCTGATCAGTTCCGCAAGAGTTGTTCCTGATGTTAACGGGGTGCTGTCATATGCTTTTAACAGATTCTGAACTTCTTCCGACGTTCCGATATTTACCCGTTCCACCCGATGTATTTCTTCTTCGATCAACCGTTCTTTTTCAAGCAGTTTCTCGTATCTTTCTTCACTTATAAGGCCTATCTCATATCCTAATTTTGTTAATCTTTGGTCTGCATTATCCTGTCTGAGCAAAAGTCTGTACTCTGCTCTTGACGTCATCATCCGATATGGCTCGCGACTCTCTTTTGTAACGAGATCATCGATTAAAACACCTATATACCCCTGTGATCTGTCAATGACAATTCCTTCTTTTCCCTGCAATTTTCTTGCCGCATTAATTCCGGCTACGATTCCCTGTGCCGCAGCTTCTTCATATCCCGAACTTCCGTTAAACTGCCCGCCGCTGAATAATCCTTCTATATTTTTAAATTCCAACGTACTTTTTAACTGCCTTGCATCTATACAATCATACTCGATTGCATATGCATTTCTTACGATCTTTGCATGTTCCAAACCCGGAACGCTTCTATACATTGCATACTGAACGTCTTCCGGTAATGAACTCGACATTCCGCCGACATACATTTCATTTGTATGGATTCCTTCCGGCTCAATAAAGACCTGATGTCTGTTTTTATCTGGGAATTTTACTACTTTATCTTCTATCGACGGGCAATATCTCGGTCCTGTTCCTTCAATCGCACCGGAAAACAGCGGCGATCTGTCCAGATTTTCCCGAATGATTTCGTGCGTCGTTTCGTTTGTATATGTAAGCCAGCATGACACTTGATCGATCTGAACGTCTTGCGGATCTGTCGTAAAGGAAAAAGGCACAACTCTTTCATCACCTTTTTGTTCTTCCATCTTTGTAAAATCGATTGAGTTTTTATCAATTCTTGCAGGAGTTCCCGTTTTAAATCTATACATCTTAATTCCAAGTGATTTCAAACTGTCGGTAAGATAATTTGCGCTCTGCAGCCCGTTAGGACCTGTCTGCGTACTTATTTCTCCGTAAATGCAGCGGGCTTTTAAATATGTGCCTGTACATAAAATAACGGCTTTACACGGATATATAGCCCCCGAATATGTCTGAACCCCTTTTATTTTCCGAATTCCGGATTCATTCGGATCGTCTGCTATAATATCCGTCACTTCCATCTGACGGATATCAAGATTGTCCTGTTCTTCCAAAATCCTCCGCATCTCTTTGCTATAGTCGGATTTATCTGCCTGTGCACGCAGAGAATGAACTGCCGGACCTTTTGACTGATTTAACATTTTCGACTGTATAAATGTCTTGTCGATCACCTTTCCCATTTCTCCGCCGAGGGCATCGATTTCTTTTACAAGATGTCCTTTTGAACTTCCCCCTATATTCGGATTACACGGCATCAATGCAATACTGTCTACACTTACCGTAAACATTACCGTTTTAAATCCTAACCGAGCGCACGCCAGCGCTGCTTCACATCCTGCGTGTCCCGCTCCTACAACCGCAATATCATATTGATCTTTATTTTCCCATACAGAATTTGCTGAATATTTCATTTATCAAGTCTTCTCCTACTGAATTTCCCGTAATATACCCGAGACTTTCATACGCATCCATCAAATCGATCGAATAAAAATCTTCCGGCATATTATCATCGATACTTCTTATTACCTTTTTCATACTTTCGAGAGCTTCCAAAAGAGCGTTTTTCTGACGAACATTTGATATATACACTTGATCATTAAATGAAATGTCGCCTTTTAAAAACATCTCTTTCACTTTATCTTCCAGGTCTTTGATTCCTCTTTCTTCTTTTGCAGATATTGAGATGATCGGAATATTTGAAACTTTTTCTTTTATATGTTCTGCCGAAATCACAGTGTCGATATCTGATTTATTTAATAAAACAATCGACTTTTTCCCACGGATCATATGAATTATTTTCTCATCGTTTTCATCCAGCATTCTCGAAGCATCCACTACATAAATGATCAGATCTGCTGTCTTCGCATATTCTAACGCTTTATCTACGCCGATTTTTTCAATCAGATCTTCTGTCTGGCGGATTCCTGCCGTATCGACAACATTTAAGTTGAGTCCGCCTAATTTGATCGTCTCTTCTAATACGTCTCTCGTTGTTCCTTCTATATCTGTTACGATTGCTCTCTCATGTCCTGCAAGAACATTCAAAAGTGACGATTTTCCTGCGTTCGGTTTTCCGACAATCACTGTTTTGATTCCTTCTTTTATCACGCGGCCATCATCTGCCGAATGAATCAGTCGTTCCAATTCCAGAATAATCTCTTCCGCCGAACTGCGCAAAGTATCGGAATATCCGTCTACACTGATATGCTCCGGATCATCAAGCGCTGTCTCTATAAATGCCGTATGATAAATAATTTTTTCTCGCATATCATTTATTTTCTTTTTTACACTTCCTTTTAGCTGGCTGACAGAACTTTGAAGTGCATATTCGTTTTCGGAATTGATTACATCTATAACCGCCTCTGCCTGTGAAAGATCCATCTTTCCGTTTAAAAATGCCCTCTTTGTAAATTCTCCCGGTTCGGCAGGACTTGCCCCGTTTTTTAACACGAGTTCCAACACTTTTTTTACAACAAATGTTCCGCCGTGACAATTTATCTCCACGGTATCTTCTCCTGTAAATGTTCCGGGAGCTTTCATCACAGTTACAAGAACCTCGTCTATTACTTCTTCCGATTTCTTTTCTGCCCGAGATATTTCTCTGTCTACAATATACCCATAATTTATTGTATGGCTTTTTACTTCGCAAAGCTTTTTCTTGCCTCTGTAAATACGGTCTGCAACTAAAACAGCTTCCTCTCCGCTGATTCTCACAATTCCTATTCCCGAGTTTGTCATTCCGGTCGATATGGCTGCGATCGTTTCTTTTCTCATTTTATCCCGCTCTCCCGATTTCTTAATTTAATACTTAACTTCCCGCAAACTAAAAATAAAACATTACATTTTATTTTAGATTGAAAGTTCCCATTCGTCAACTTAAAACATTTCCGTAAACGTCAGCTTATTTATCCACTTATTTGTCCACTTATTTATCCACAAAAAAACGCCTGACGTTTCACGATATCCGCAAACTATCAGACGTCTTTTATTTTATTTAATTATCTTTTCAATGTAACTACAACTTTTCTGTACGGCTCTTCACCTTCACTGTGTGTCGTTACATATGGATCTGACTGCAGTGTGGAATGAATGATCCTTCTTTCATACGGGTTCATCGGCTCAAGTATAACAGGTCTTCTATTCCTTTTTACCTTATGTGCAATATTTTTCGCAAGATGTTTCAATGTCTCTTCTCTTCTTGCACGATAATTTTCTGTATCGAGTTTCACTCTTACATAACCTGACTGATGTTTGTTTGCAACGCGGTTTGCAAGATATTGAAGAGAATCAAGAGTTTGTCCTCTCTTACCGATAAGAATTCCCATATTCTCACCTTTCATATCAACATAAAGAGCTCCGTCTTTGTCGATTGACGATGTGATCTCAACATCCATATCCATCGCTTTTAATGTGTCTTTTACAAACTGCTCTACATATCTGATCGTCTCATCTTCTACTTTTGCAAGAAGTTCTTTTTCTTTTACAGATACCGGCTCTGACTTTTCTTCTTTTGCATTTGCTGAAGCTTCTTCTTTTTCTGTCTTTTCTTCCCGCACAGCTTCTTCCTTTTTCGCTGCTTCTTCTGCCTGATGTTCTTTTACATCATCTTCTTTTACATTGTCTTCTTTTGCAAAATACTCTTTTACGGGATTCTCTCTTATTGTTTCTTCGACAGCTTTCAGAAACTCTTCTTCTTCTTTATCTTCTTTTTTCCACGCTTCGATCACAGCCTGTTTCATACCGATTCCAAGAAAACCTGCGCTTCCTTTTTCAATGACATTATATTCAAGTCTGTCGCTTGTAACACCTAATTGAATCAACGCTTCTGTAATCGCATCGTCCAAAGTTTTCGCAGATACTCTGATACTACCTTTCATACCATTCATTCCTTTCCCGCAAACAGTTTACTTCTTCTTTTTGTTATCCTGCTTCTCCGGAATCACTTCTTCTGTTTTTACACCGCTGTTATATTTATTTACAAGATTTGCCTTTGATGTAAGACTTCCGGGTTTTGCATTTTTCGCAAGTTCCTGTGCTTTTCTGATCTTTTCTTCTTTTTCGGCATCGATTGCTCTTCCCTTTGCCTTAGAAGAAGATGTTCCTACGTTCCGGGTACTTGTTGTTGCCATCTTATTGATTTCTTCTGCCGAAGTACCTTTTTTCTCGCGTTTCTTTTTCGCTTTTTCCTGATTTTCTTTTATAATATCATCAATACTCTTTTTCGACAAATATTTATTTACCGCAAGCTGCTGAACGCTTCGTACAGCCGCGCTGGCTACCCAGTATAAACCAAGTCCTGCCGGGAGTGTGAAACCGAATACAACAGAGATCAACGGCATTGTATAAGTCATTGTCTTCATGGAAGCTGCCATCGGATTATCATCACTCATTGCCGCTCCGCCTGCGCCTGCCTGTGAAAGTTTCACGCTGATAAACTGTGTCAAACCTGCAAGTACCGGAATCAGTACTGCGATAATAACTCCTGCGATCGAAGCCGCCGCCAAAGCATCTGTAAGAAGATTCCACGGATGCGCTCCTATATCGACTCCCAAAAAGTTATTCAGATGAGAAACTTCTGACATAGTATTATTTACAACGCTTTCAAGTTTCGGCATCTTATCGACCAGCTCATTCCATGTGGAACTTTGGAATTTATACATCACTTCGATCATATTGCCCGCTTTAGTATAATCTAATGATTCAGCTCCCGGAACAAGACCTGTCGCAAGAGATGACATAATCTTCTCATATCCTGTTGTTGCCTGGATTTTCTCAACAAGAGGTATATATACGTTTCTTACTTTTGTAACATATTCCGGAATATTTTGTACTACCGGATAAAGTCCGAACAGGAATACGACCTGCAATAATGAAGGAAGACATCCGCTTGACATCTTCAAACCATATTTATCGTAAACCATATTCATCTCTTCCTGCTGTTTCAGCATAGAAGCCTGATCCTTTTTATTTGCATATCTTTTCTGGATCTTCTGAATCTCCGGCTGCATTACTGCCGACATCTTTGTAAACTTCTGCTGTTTGATCGTAAGCGGAAGAAGAAGCGTATATACGATAATCGTAAATACGATAATCACCACACCGATATTTTCAATTCCGATTGCGCTCAACGCGTTGTAGATTCCGTTCATGACCTGACCTAACAGCCATGATACTTGCTTAATGATCGGCCAGTCATAAATTCCTGCAGCCGACATTACAAAAATTTCCATTACTTGTCCTCCTTAAGGTACCGGATCATACCCGCCTTTTGAAAACGGATTGCAGCGCAGGATTCTCCAGACGGTCAGTGCACCGCCTTTAACCGCACCGTATTTTTCTATCGCCTCGATCCCATACTGGGAACATGTGGGATAATACTTACATGTGCTGTATCCTTTCATACCGGATAAATACTTTCTGTAAAACCGGATCAGCCATAACATCACCTGCTTCATCCGCGCCACTTCCTTTTAATTATTTATATATTTTATGAAGCTTTCCGAGGTGGATCAGTGCGCTCTCAATCTCATGATAATTTCTTCCTTTGGCACTTGTTCTTGCAATTACAACTATATCTATTCCACAACGGAAATGTTCTTCCGACAGTCTGTAACTCTCTCTTATCAGTCTGGTCAGATGATGTCTGACAACACTGTTTCCGACTTTTTTACTTACCGATATCCCTATTCGGTTTTCCTGAAGTCCATTTTCTAAAATGTACATAACAAGATAACTGTTTGCAAAAGACGTTCCCTTTTTATAAACATTCTGAAAATCTCTGTTTTTCTTTAAAGACTGGGAAAATTTCATTCAAAACCTCTTCTTCAGTCTGTCCTGACTGCTTAATAAAAATAAATAGAAGAAAAGGCCACATATATGCGGCCTAAGCTGATAACTGTTTTCTTCCTTTTGCTCTTCTGGCAGCTAATACTTTTCTTCCGCCCGGTGTGCTCATTCTTGCTCTGAATCCGTGAACTTTAGATCTGGATCTTTTTTTCGGCTGAAATGTCATTTTCATATCAAATACACCTCCTCTTTTCTGATATACCTTATAATAAAGTATTCACAATAATTAACGTTTTTTTTCCGCGCTTTTGTCAAATTTAACCTTTTCTTATTATAATTTGAAAAAACACTGCTCTTAATTATAGTAAGAAACCGGCTATAAGTCAAGCAAAATCAACTTGAGTTTCCGCAGTTTTATCCACAGACCTCTGTTTTTACTAGTTCCATTATTA
>ENA-ORNZ01001709-ORNZ01001709.1-human-gut-metagenome-genome-assembly--contig:-NODE-1709-length-18139-cov-2.894714_pt1 | contig 18139 bp, 10 predicted proteins | sample MGYA00242124_ERZ509040 | MGnify/ENA primary metagenome ERZ509040 (study PRJEB26280, sample SAMEA2338733) | human gut metagenome | biome: human gut; feature: human-associated habitat; material: faeces... | reverse complement strand
TCCAACCTTTGTTAACCTTAAATCTAATACTATGAAAAACACATTGCAAAGGTACTGCTTTTACGGATATCTGCAAATAATCCAAATAAAAACACGTGTTTAATAACATGTTTTAAGAACAATACGTAGGTTATTAATATTTTGGAGAGGTCTTTAAAGACTTTTTTACTATAGAATACTTTGAAGAAATCTTGCCATCGCCGGGATGGTAGATTTACAGGAAATCAGTATCTTTGTGCACTGAATCATTGAATTTTGAATCACTGGATCATTGAATTAAAAGAAAAAAGGAGACTACACCTGTGAACAACGATATCGAACTGACCCCCATGATGAAACAGTTTCTCGACCTGAAAGCAAAACATCCCGATGCGGTGATGCTGTTCCGGTGCGGAGACTTTTATGAGACTTATTCGACAGATGCAATTATTGCGGCGGAGATATTGGGTATCACGCTGACTAAGCGTGCCAATGGAAAAGGCAAAACCATTGAAATGGCCGGATTTCCTCATCACGCATTGGATACGTATTTGCCTAAACTGATACGTGCGGGCAAGCGTGTAGCTATCTGCGACCAGTTGGAAGATCCGAAGATGACAAAGAAATTGGTGAAGCGCGGCATTACCGAATTGGTTACTCCGGGTGTTTCCATCAACGATAATGTCCTCAATTATAAAGAAAACAATTTTTTAGCAGCTGTACATTTCGGAAAAACGGGTTGTGGCATCGCCTTTCTCGATATCTCTACCGGTGAATTTTTGACGGCGGAAGGCCCTTTTGATTATGTAGATAAATTGCTGAATAATTTTGGTCCGAAAGAGGTGCTTTTCGAACGTGGCAAACGGGGTATGTTCGAAGGGAATTTCGGAAACAAATTCTTTACTTTCGAACTGGACGATTGGGCTTTTACGGAGACCAGTTCACGCGAGAAACTGTTGAAGCACTTTGAAACAAAGAATTTGAAAGGTTTCGGAGTAGAGCATCTTAAAAATGGTATCATTGCTTCCGGGGCTATTCTGCAATACCTGGATATGACGCAGCATACGCAAATCGGACACATCACGGCATTGTCGCGTATTGAAGAGGACAAATATGTGCGTTTGGATAAATTTACCGTGCGCAGCCTGGAGCTTATCGGTAGCATGAACGACGGTGGAAGTAGCCTGCTCAATGTTATTGATAAAACCATCAGTCCGATGGGTGCCCGTATGCTGAAACGTTGGATGGTGTTTCCTCTGAAAGACGAGAAGCCTATTAATGACCGTCTGAACGTAGTGGAATACTTTTTCCGCGAGCCGGAATTTAAGGAACTGATCGAAGAACAACTGCATCTGATAGGCGATCTTGAACGCATCATTTCCAAGGTGGCGGTGGGGCGTGTATCTCCTCGCGAGGTAGTACAGTTGAAGGTTGCCCTGCAAGCGATCGAGCCTATAAAAGCGGCTTGCATGCAGGCGGATAATGCCAGCTTGAACCGGATAGGAGAGCAGTTGAATCTTTGTATTTCCATCCGCGACCGGATAGATAAAGAGGTGAATAACGATCCTCCTTTGTTGATAAATAAAGGTGGGGTTATCAAGGACGGGGTAAATGCCGAACTGGATGAACTGCGTCAGATAGCCTATTCGGGTAAGGATTTTCTTTTGAAGATACAGCAGCGTGAAAGCGAACAGACTGGAATACCGAGTTTGAAGATTGCTTATAACAGTGTGTTCGGCTACTATATAGAAGTACGTAATGTACACAAAGACAAGGTGCCGCAAGAATGGATCCGCAAACAGACACTTGTGAATGCAGAACGCTATATCACCCAAGAACTGAAAGAATACGAGGAGAAAATCCTCGGAGCGGAGGATAAGATTCTGGTACTTGAAACACGGCTTTATACGGAATTGGTACAGGCATTGAGCGAATTTATTCCTGCCATTCAGATCAACGCCAATCAGATTGCCCGCATCGATTGTTTGTTGTCATTTGCCAATATAGCCCGTGAAAATAATTATATCCGCCCGGTTATCGAAGATAATGATGTGCTGGACATTCGTCAGGGACGCCACCCGGTTATTGAGAAGCAGCTTCCCATCGGTGAAAAATACATTGCCAACGATGTAATGCTGGACAGTACGACGCAGCAGATTATCATCATTACGGGTCCCAACATGGCGGGTAAGTCGGCGTTGTTGCGGCAGACGGCATTGATCACCTTGCTGGCTCAGATCGGTTCGTTTGTTCCTGCCGAGAGTGCCCGTATCGGATTGGTTGATAAGATATTTACCCGCGTGGGCGCCAGTGATAACATTTCGGTGGGCGAGTCTACATTTATGGTAGAGATGAACGAAGCGGCAGATATTTTGAATAATGTTTCTTCGAGAAGTCTTGTGCTGTTCGATGAATTGGGGCGCGGTACTTCCACGTATGACGGTATTTCGATAGCGTGGGCAATTGTGGAGTATATCCATGAACATCCCAAGGCGAAAGCGCGTACACTCTTTGCCACGCATTATCATGAGCTGAATGAAATGGAGAAATCCTTCAAGCGGATCAAGAACTACAATGTATCGGTGAAAGAGGTCGATAATAAGGTGATTTTTCTCCGCAAACTCGAACGTGGGGGTAGCGAGCACTCTTTCGGTATTCATGTGGCCAAGATGGCGGGTATGCCGAAAAGCATTGTAAAGCGTGCCAACGAAATTCTGAAACAGCTTGAATCGGACAACCGCCAGCAGGGCATCTCCAATAAACCGTTGAATGAAGTGAGTGAAAGCAGGGGAGGGATGCAGCTAAGCTTCTTCCAACTGGATGACCCCATCCTTTGTCAGATCCGGGATGAAATACTGAATTTGGACGTGAATAACCTTACTCCGATCGAGGCGCTGAATAAGCTGAATGACATAAAGAAGATAGTGAGGGGGAAATAAAGAGATTTACGATTAGACGATTGATGATGTACGATTGAAGTAACTCCTATATATTATAAACATGAATATAAGAGTAAATTGGAATCCTTGTATTTTCAATCGTACATCGTCAATCGTCTAATCGTAAATTCTTAAATAGCATATGCAGTAATTTAAAGTAGTTTTTCCAATTCCTCAACAGGTGGAAGCAGTTTCTTAAGTCGATCATCCATATCGGCTGTGGTTTTGTATGTCGCAACGCCCATAGGTTTATCATAATCTTGGATTACATATTCCACGAATTTCTTATTGGCACTTTTACAAAGAATGATTCCGATAGACGGATTCTCATTAGGTTTGCGAACTTCATCGTCAAGAATACGCAGATAAGCTGCCAACTGACCAAGATAATTGGTCTTGAATGATCCATCCTTCAATTCCACACAGACGAGAGCCGCCAACTCTCTATTGAAAAAGAGTAAATCAGGGAACTCCTCTACGCCATATTTCTCTAAATGATACTGATTCCCCACAAACGTAAAGTCCTTACCGAATGTCATAATAAACTCTTTCACGTTCTGAATAATACTCTGTTCAATTACCCGTTCGTCTCTATTTTTCTCGCGAACGAATAATTCTTCTACATTGATAAAATCAAGCAGATATTCATCTTTGAACATTGTGATTGCACGATATGCTTCCAACCGATCGGGGATAGTCTTTTTAAAGTTGTTAGGTAACTCTCCCTGATGACTATACAAGTCGCTGTCTATCATTCGTTCCAACTCTCCAACCTTTGCTTTTATATCAGCTGCAAATTGAATATAGAATTTACGTTTCTCAGTATCTTTTACTTTGCTGACAATGGTATAATGATGAGTAAAACCTATATTCATAAAAGCAGTAATAGGAAAATCTGCATCTATCTTGAACTGAACTGTGGGTAATTCGTTCGTTTCAACGAACGAATTTTGTTCGTCAGTTACCAATTTGTTCGTTTCAACGAATGGATTATCCGAAAGCATTCGCCACTCTTCGTAAAAGGTGCGCATCTTTCGTAAGCTTGGGGCTGAAAAGCCCCTCAGCCCTGGTAACTCTTTGCGTAGTTGCTCGCTGATAGCTTCAATAAACCCTTTACCCCAATTTTTATTGCGAGTGTTTACAGAAACATATCGTCCGATGCCATAATAAAGAGCCAATTGCTCTTGATTTATCACACCTAATGCCCGTTGCTGGCTCTGCAAAATAGCCCCTTTAATCGCTTGAACTGCATTAACGAGCTCGCTATATTTGGGTATTATTTATTATTTCGTCCATATCCTTTATTGCTTATATTATTCAATGATACTTTCACTATCATCATTATTTTTTTCTGCATTTTTTAGGACACATTCTTTACGTATATTAACATGACACCTGTGGACACAGAAATGTTTACAGGTGCTATACATGCCAATATCTTTGCTTACCATGTAGTCTTATATCTTTCTTTGACCTTTACCTTTTCAAGTTTTTTCTATCAGCAGGTATTTCATGAATACCCCAAAAACAGATCTGTCTCGGCTAACTCATAGATTCAGTTTTATACCAAAAGTGGACCTTTGGATTAATAGCTTCACCATCATACTTTTTGTTAAAAACCGAATTGTTAAATTTTGACTACAAAGTTAATGAAAAGATTCAATACTGATATTTAATTAGTCATAAATGTCTCATTCAATGAAATAAGCAGATTGGTATCATTTATTTTAGATTAAACTTGGCTTTTGCGCGTATGTCAGTAGATGAGCTGCCTATGAAGATATTGAATTTGCCTTGTTCGGCTTTCCAGTCCTGTATGGCTTCATCGTAGAATTTCAGGTCATTGGAGGTGATGTTGAACTCTACCACCTTTTCTTCGCCCGGATTCAGTTCTATTTTTTGGAACCCTTTCAACTCTTTGACAGGACGTTCCAATGAGCTTTTTTCATCACCGATATAGAGTTGCACAATCTCTTTTCCTTTTACTTTTCCGGTGTTTTTTATAAGGATAGTAACGGTCAGTATCTCCTTTTCGTTCATTTCGGAGGATGAAAGAAGGGCTTTTCCATATTGGAAAGTGGTGTAGCTTAAACCGTGTCCGAACGGGAACAAGCTCCGGATTTTATGTTTGTCCGTCCAACGGTAGCCTACGAATATGCCTTCGTTGTATTTCACGTTGATGCTGTCACCGGGATACTCTCCGACGGTATGTGCCGGATAGTCCTCCAGGCGGACAGCGAAAGTCATCGGTAACTTGCCGGAAGGGTTAACATCTCCAACCAATACGGAAGCAATGGCATTACCGGATTCCGTACCGCTGAACCAGGCTTCCAAAACAGACGGCACCTCTTTGATCCACGGCATTGCGACTGCATTTCCCGAAATAAGAATAACGGCTATGTTCTTATTTACTTTGCTGAGTTGGGCTATCAGTTCGTCCTGTCCGTAAGGCAAATGATAGTTGAGCCGGTCCGTGCCTTCGCTGTCCTGGTGTTCGTTCTTATTCAGACCTCCGAAGAACAGTACAATATCCGCATTTTTGGCAGCTTCAAGAGCCTCTTTCGTTAGTTTCTCCGCATCGGGAAGCCGGTATCCTTCGGGAACGATGTACCGGGGATCTCTCTTATCGGTGAGCGGGCTTGCATATCCGGGAGCGTAAACCAGTTCGACGGCATTGCCTACCCGTTTCTTCAGCCCTTCGAGCGGAGAAACTTCGTATTTCACTTTCAATGAAGAAGAGCCACCTCCCAATGTCATGACTTTCGTGGCATTTTCGCCGATAACGGCTATTTTCTTTATTTGGGAAAGATCGACAGGCAGCAATCCGTTTTCGTTCTTGAGTAGCACGATGCCGTTTTCGGCAATGGTGCGTCCTGCCAGTGCATGTTCTTCCGTGCCGAATGATCCCCATGGCTTTTGAGTGTTCATGCTTGTCCGGAACATCATGCGAAGCAGCCTGCGCACTTTGTCATTCACGGTGTTTTCTTCGATTTCTCCGTTTTTGATCTTTTCCAGTAGCGGCAATGCCATGTAGTAGTTGTTGTAGGCATTGGTTTTTCCCCAGCTCAATCCGTCTGTCCATGTTCCCATTTCCAGATCGAGTCCATAATAGGCCGATTGGTAAGTGTCGTGTACACCTCCCCAGTCGGAAATCACAGTTCCGTCGAAATTCCAGTCTTTTTTCAGTATATCGTTCAGCAAATACTGGTTGTGGCAGCAATGTTGGCCTTTGTATTGGTTGTAAGCCCCCATAATGGACCATGTTCCCCCTTCCAGTACGGCCGCTTTGAAAGCAGGCAGGTAAATTTCGTGCAGGGCGCGGTCACTGACCTCCACATTGATGTGTCCGCGATACATTTCCTGATTGTTCAATGCAAAATGCTTGACACAGGCGGCCACCCCGTTTTGTTGTACCCCTTTGATGTATGGCACTACCATTTTAGCGGCCAGATAAGGATCTTCTCCCATGTACTCAAAGTTTCGTCCGTTGAGTGGTGTGCGGTATATGTTGACACCCGGACCCAGCAGAACATCTTTCCCCCGGAAGCGGGCTTCTTCGCCTATCGACTTGCCATACAGGACCGACATATCAAGATCCCATGTGGCGGCAAGGCAGGTCAGTGCAGGGAAAGCGATGCAGGAATCACTGGTCCAGGCAGCTCCTTTCCATTCATCCCACAGCACCTCTTCCCGGATACCGTGTGGTCCGTCGGTCATCCAAAGTTCCGGTATGCCGAGACGGGGTACGCCATGGGAACTGAATTTAGATTGTGCATGGCACAATTTTTTTCTTCCAGAGTCATTCGTTGAAGTGCATCTTCCACGCGTTGCTCTATCGGTTTTGTTTCGTCCAGATAGATCGGAGTTTTGTTTTGCGCCGTGGCAGACATTGCCAGGCATGTGAATGCGAATAATTTAAAAAGCTTTTTCATGTTGTAAGATAATCTTTATTGATAATTTTCAAAAGAAGTGGGCATCAGCGTGGGGAATGTCCAGCAGAAGTGATGGTTGCGGTAAATGATCGGACGCTTCCCTTTTACATATTCCACATAATAGTTGTCATTGTATAGGTTTGCCATTGCTTCGAGAAGGTTCTCGGGCCAGACTTCATTTTTCCCAGTATTCGGGTTCTTGTCCCATTTCCATTCTTTAGGATGTTTATTATAGTAGGCCATATAGTCCAGCGCTTTTTTTATGGAGGTTCCGTCTTGTTCCAGAGCGAACAGATTCTCTCCGGTGAGATTGTACACCAGCCAGCACGCTCCGGTCATCGGTGCCAGTGAGAAATAGGTGTACCATATGCCGTTGCCGCCTCTCCGGGTCTCTTCGGGCATGCTGCCGTCTGTTGCTATTTTATGGAATAAGTCCGATTTTATCAGGCGCACGTTTTCCGCAACTTCTTTTTTCTCATTTAGGAATGAAGCCGCCAGCAGCGAGCCGAAACGTCCCCAATCCGCCCAGTTGTTCTGATGAACCCGGATGGTATTGGCGGCGTGCTGGTAGATGCGTTTCACCCATTTCCGGAAATCCTTTTTCTCTTTATTGCTCCAAAGCGGATCGTCTGCCATCAGTTCCGCTGCCATCAGGAATGCCGAACCGGAATAGGTCATCACCAACACTCCGTCGTGTTCCGAATATTTCTCGTTGGTAGATGCCCATGCATTCAGGAAATAGCAGGCTTTTTCTCCATATTCCTGTTGGCCGGATAGGGTGTAGGCCAATGCCGAACAGTAGGCGGCATATGCATCCCGCTGCAATGCCAGGGAGTTGGCACGGTGTTCCTCGGGTTTATCATAGAATCCCGGTACGGCAAAATCTACCAGTGCATGGTGCGGCACTTTCAAGATGGAGTCGGCATCGTGAATCAATTGCTGATAGGCAGAATAATAGGGCTCTTGCTGTGCCTTGACCTGTTTTAGTACATAGTCGATTTGCTTTAACGGATGCATGCTGTGATTGCCGGCGTATCCGTAGACGAAACATAAAAAAGAGAGAAATGCTATCGTTATAATTTTCTTCATTTTTAGGATTTATTTATTCGTTTGTTATTTGTATAAAATCTTTAGGAAGTTTCTTGAACTGTTCGAAGAAACATTTTGAGAAATAAGACGGTGTGTTGAAACCTACCAGGAAGCATACTTCGTTTATTTTGTATTTGCCGGTGGACAACATCCGTGCGCTTTCATTCAGCCTGATCAGCTTGATGTAGTCGTTGGGGGTCATTCCTGTGATGTTTTTAATCTTTTTGTGCAGGTTTGAACGGCTTATGGCAAACTGGCTGGAAAGGCTGTCGATGGAGAAGTCCTCATCCGACATGTTTTCCAATATGATGGTATTTAGCTTCTTCACGAAATCTGCACTTTCGTTGTTTTCCGTGTTCTGCTTGAAATACTGCAACGGAGATTTGATGAAGTTCTTTCGCAGGTTGTTCCTGTTTTCAATAATGCTGCTTATTTGCGCTTTTAGTTGTTCGATGGAGAATGGTTTTTCCATGTAAACGTCGGCTCCCTGGTTCAGGCCCTCTATTTTAGTGGAAGTATCCGTTTTGGCAGATAGCAACACCAAAGGCAGGTGAGAGTAGGCGGGATCGCTTTTCAGCCGGTTACATAATTCCAACCCGTCCATTTCCGGCATCATAATATCGGATATGATGATGTCTATGTTCTCTTTTTCCACCATTTCCAGTGCCTGTACTCCGTTCTCTGCTTCAAAGACGGTGTAGTTGTCGTTTAGGCTTTCGCAAAGGAAAGTCCGCATATCCGTGTTGTCTTCCACGATGATGATCCTCGTACCCGCTTCCACGACCGATTGTTCGGGCATTTCACTCTTTTCGGGTATGGCAGCTTCCGTTTCCTGCACCTCTTCCTCTGTTCCGTCGGCAATGGGGATTGTCAGTGTAAAATTACAGTTTTTTCCGTATTCCGATTCGATGGAGATTTTTCCGTTATGCTTCATGGCCAGCGATTGTGATAGCGATAACCCCAGGCCGGAGCCTGTCCGCACAGCGTTGTCCTTATCCTGTATCTGGAAGAAAGGTTCGAATATTTTTTCCATATACTGCTTTTCAATGCCGGTACCATCGTCTTTGATCTTTATTTCCAGGTTTCCGCTTCTCTCTTTTACGGTTATCAGGATTTGGTTTTTGGCATATTTAATGGCGTTGGCAATCAGGTTGCTGACAATCTTATAGATGGCTTCGGAGTCGACATTGCATTCTATATCGTTCTTTTCCGCTTCCAAAGAGATTTCCAGTTTGTTGAATTTGGCCGTCTGGTAATATTGCTTATACACTTTTTCCACAATCTTGACGACATTCTGCCGCTTGAATTTGAAGTGGAACATGTCCTCTTCTATTTTACGGAAGTCCAGCAGTTGGTTGATCAGTTCGAGCAGCCTGTTGGCATTGCGTTCTATCATCCCCAGGTTGTTCCTGGTCTGTTCGTTTCCGTCTCCGGACAAAATTATTTTTTCCAATGGTGCGGCAATCAGCGAGAGCGGTGTACGTATTTCATGGGCAATGTTCGTGAAGAAATTGATTTTCGATTCGTACATCTCTTTTTCTTTGGCCGTCTGGTATTTGAATATCTTTTCCTGGTTTTTACGTTCGATAAAGCGGTGGTATCTCCGGATAAAATAAAGGATAATGCCGATGGCAAGGACAATATACAGGCCGATCATGAGGTTGGACAACCAGAACGGGGGCTTTATTTTCACCGTAATGTCTGCCGTTTCATCGCTCCATACTCCATCATTATTCGTGCCTTTCACACGGAATACATAAGTTCCGGGCGGGATGTTCATGTACATGGCCTTATTGTCGGAGGTGTAATGCCACTCTTTGTCGAAGCCTTCGAGGATGTAGGCATATCTGTTTTGTTCCGGCGAAAGATAGCTCAATGCTACAAAGTCGAAGCTGAAAGTGGACTGGTCGTGCCGCAACGTTATCTCTTTGGTTGCGCTGATGGTCTCTTTTAGTGGCGACGATTCGGAAAGTGTTATCTCTTTGCTGGCAATCTGGAAACCTGTGACCATGACGACCGGTTTGTTGGGGTTATCTGTAATCTCTTTCGGATTGAATGTGATGAATCCGTTGGTTCCGCCAAAGTAAAGTCGGTTGTCGGAAGCTCTCAATGCGCAGTTCAGATTGTATTGTATCCGTTGTATATCGCCGATATAGGCAAATGTTTTAATGTTTTTCAAGTCGGAGGATATTTTAACCAACCCTCCGCCTGTGCTTACCCACAGATTGCCGTCCGAATCGTCCAGTATGGAATAGATGATGTTGGAAGGTAGGCCCGACTGGTCGTTTAAGATTGGTTCGAAGTTTTGCTCTTTGGCGTTGAACCGTACCAGCCCTTCTCCTTCCGTCCCTGCCCAGATGTGGAATTTGGAGTCTTGAAATACGCAGTTGACATTATTTCCCGGCAAGGATTTCGGATTATCGGGATTATTTACGAATACTTCCCATCTATTGTCTGAGGTGAGCCGTATCAGCCCTTTGGAATGGGTGGCAAACCAAATGGAGCCGTCATAATCTTCTGCAATGTCTTTTACCGGGGTGTTGGTCAGGTAATCGAGGGTCTTGAGCGTGCCGGATGCATCCATCGAGATCACTCCGCCTTCGGAGGTGAAGAGTATCTGCCCTTTGGAGGTTTTGGCTATGGAGTTGATGGTATGATTAATTCCTATGTCGTTGGCGGAGGCGCTGACCTGTCCGTTCTTTATGTTCAGGATATGGATGCCTTTGCCGTAAAGGCTTGCATAAAGTTTGTCCTGGTCCGACAGAATGCTCTGTACATCGTGGTAACCGATGTCGTATGGCTTCTTGAAGCTCAGGCTCTTCGGATTGAAAAGGTATAGTCCGTCGTTGTGCGTTCCGATCCATATGTCCCCATTTTCATTCTCGGCGAATCCGCTGATGATATTTTTTTTGGAAGAGTTGTGTGGAGAGTTATAGCAATACTGGAAACGGTTGATGGCAGGCGAATAATAATTTACGCCCCCAAAGTAAGTTCCGATCCAGAAAGACCCTTCCTTGTCACGTGCAATGGAGAAAATGGATTTATCCGTCATGTTGTCAAAAGAAGTATCGTCGTTGATCAGGTCGAAACTCTCCAGCGTACGGTCGAATTTCACCAGTCCTTTGTCCGATCCCATGATGAGCTCGTGGTCGGAATATTCGATGATGGATTTGATGTTGAATACATGATTTATATAATGTGTGGCTTTCTGTGATCTGGGGGTATAGCGTATCAATCCGCTTGTGGCCGTCCCTATCCAGATGTTATTGTCTATGTCGCAATACAGGCTGTAAATCACGGGATCGTCGATGCCCAACTCTTTAGCCTGTGTCATTTGCGTGAACTTTTCCTCTTTAGGATCAAAGTGTACAAGGCCTTTGCCCACTGTGCCCAACCATATATTTCCGTAATAATCCTGAACGATGCTCCAGATGTAATTGGAGGGCAACGAATAGGGATCGCTACCGGATAGATAATGTTTCTTGGTCGTTAATTCGGGAGTAAGGACATACAGGCCATATCCGTGGCAGGCCAGCCATATATTTCCGGAAGGGTCTTCCATAATAGCATTGATGCTCACGTCGTCTTTTATGTTTTTGTCCAGGTCGATGTGTCTGAACTTCTCTAACTTATCGTCGAAAAGATAGAGCCCTTGTTTGGTTCCGATGAGGAATCTTCCTCGCGAATCCTCTTTCAGGCAGTGGATAAAGTTATTGCCGATAGATAAAGAGTCGCCCTGTATTTTGCGGTACACTTTGATTTTCTTGCCATCGAAACGGTTGAGGCCGTCGTTGGTCCCGAACCACATGAAGCCTTTGCTGTCCTGCATAACCGCCCAGACACTGTTATGCGACAATCCGTCTTCCACCTGATAGCTCCTGAAGTGATAGGCGCGTGCAGGAAAAAAAGATAAAGCCAAACCTAATAAAACTAAAATCGTATGTTTCATAGCCTGATGAAATTAAGATGTTCAAATATAGGGCTTTGCTCTCTTTGGCGATGCAAATATCTTCTTAAAACCTATAAAAATATGGTATAATTGTGAGAATGCAGTGTATTTATATCTTTGAAAAGTATATTTCTATCCACTTTGTTTTATCAGTTCTACATTTGTGTCATTCATATTAGTAATTAAAGTCTAATCCTTAGAAACATGAATAAGTTAGTCAGTACTTTTATTATTTCATCCTTTACTGCTGCTATGGGCGTATCGGTTTTTGCTGCTGATGATGGCGGTGCGTTATATCTGGATGCGGGCCGGCCTGTCGAGCAGAGGGTGAAAGATTTGATGTCGCGCATGACTCTGGAGGAGAAAGTGGGGCAGATGTGTCAATGGGTCGGCTTGGAGCATATGCGAACCGCTTCACAGGATCTGACGGTAGACGAATTGAGTAATAACACGGCGCGGGGGTTCTATCCCGGCATCACGGAAGAAGACGTGAGACAAATGACGATAGACGGGAAGGTGGGCTCTTTCTTGCATGTACTCACAGTTAAGGAAGCCAATCAGTTGCAGGAGCTGGCAATGAAAAGCCGTCTCAAAATCCCTTTGATTATAGGCATTGATGCCATTCACGGCAATGCGCAGGTAGTGGGTACTACGGCGTATCCGACGAGCATCGGGCAGGCATCCATGTTCGATGTCGGCCTGGTTGAAGAGATTTGCCGGCAAACGGCTTTGGAGATGCGTGCTACAGGTTCGCAGTGGACATTCAATCCCAATGTGGAGGTCGCCCGCGACCCGCGTTGGGGGCGTGTCGGCGAAACTTTCGGCGAAGATCCCTACTTGGTATCTTTATTGGGCGTAGCTTCTGTGCGCGGGTATCAGGGAGACGGGTTTGGAAAGGCGGAAAATGTGTTGGCTTGTGCCAAGCATTTTATTGGCGGCAGCCAACCGATAAACGGAACGAACGGCTCTCCCACAGACATTTCGGAACGGACACTCCGGGAGGTATTCCTGCCCCCCTTTAAGGCGACCGTAGATGCCGGTGTATATAGCTTTATGACAGCTCATAATGAACTGAACGGCGTTCCCTGTCATGCCAATCCATGGCTGATGGAAGATATTCTTCGCAAAGAATGGGGATTCGACGGTTTCATAGTCAGTGATTGGATGGACATCGAGCATATACACGACTTGCATCGCACGGCAGTGGATAATAAAGATGCTTTCTACCAGTCGGTAGATGCCGGAATGGATATGCACATGCATGGACCGGAGTTTTACGAAAAGGTGATTGAACTGGTGAAGGAGGGAAAACTCACGGAAGCCCGGATCGATGAGTCTTGCCGGAAAATATTGGCTGCGAAATTCCGGTTAGGACTGTTCGAGAAATCTTTTACCGATGAGAAAGCGGCGAAAAGCGTCCTGTTCAATGAAAAGCATCAGGCCACGGCATTGGAAGCGGCGCGTAAGTCCATTGTGCTATTGACCAATGACGGCATACTTCCGCTGGATGAAGCAAAATATAAAAATGTATTCGTAACCGGAATGAATGCCGACAATCAGACGATTCTCGGTGATTGGGCTTTGACACAGCCGGATGAGAATGTGATTACAGTGCTCGAAGGGCTGAAACTGGTATCTCCCGACACTAAATTTTCATTTGTGGATTTGGGATGGAACATCCGGGAAATGGATAAAAACAAAGTGGAACAGGCCGCAAAGCAGGCTGCCAAAGCCGATTTGGCAATTGTGGCGGTGGGAGAATATTCCTTGCGGACCAACTGGTACGACAAAACTTGTGGCGAAGACTGCGACCGTTCGGATATCAATCTGGCAGGGTTACAGCAGGAACTTGTGGAGTCCATTCTGGCAACGGGAGTTCCTACCGTTGTGGTTTTAGTAAACGGGCGTCAGTTGGGGGTGGAATGGATTGCCGGTCATGCCAATGCTTTAGTCGAAGCGTGGGAGCCGGGTAGTCTCGGAGGACAGGCCATTGCCGAAATATTATATGGAAAAGTAAACCCTTCCGGTAAACTGCCGGTGACGGTTCCGCGCCATGTGGGACAGATACAGATGATTTATAACCATAAGCCGTCCATGTATTTTCATCCGTATGCCATCGGAGAGAGTACGCCTTTGTTCTATTTTGGATACGGCCTGAGTTATACGGAATATGCGTATTCGGATCTCACGGTTTCCTCAGCGCAGATGTCGGGGGACGGCAGTGTGGAAGTGTCCGTGAAAGTGACGAATACGGGAACAACGGATGGGGAGGAGATTGTGCAGTTGTATATTCGCGACCTCTATTCCAGTGCGACGCGTCCGGTGAAAGAGTTGAAGGACTTCAGGCGCGTGCCCCTTCGTGCAGGCGAAACCAAGACAGTTTCTTTCATCTTACCGGCAGGGAAATTTGCTTTCTATGATAAGAAGATGGACTATACGGTGGAACCCGGAGATTATGAAATCATGGTGGGAGCTTCGTCGAGGGATGAAGATTTAATGAAGAGAATTGTAAATGTAAAATAATAGTTGGGATGAAAAGATTGATGAGCTGTGTGTTGGTTTGCGCAGGAGTATTGCTTTTGCTGTCGGGACTGAGAGAAACAGATGTAGTCGGAACAAAAAAGCAATTATCGTATTGTGACACGCAGATAAAGAAAACACTGGATGCCATCGAAGGTTCCGGATTGATGCCCCGTTGCATCGATACGGATGCCACAGACTGGTATAAAATCGATATTTATGATTGGACGAGCGGTTTCTGGCCCGGCATCTTGTGGTACGATTATGAGAACACCCAAAATGAAGAGATCAGGAAAGCAGCCATTCACTATACGGAATCGCTTGTGCCTTTGCTCGATCCGGAGCATCCGGGCGACCATGATCTGGGATTCCAGTTTTATTGCAGCTTTGGCAATGCCTATCGACTGACAAAGGACGACAAATACAAGCAGGTATTGCTGAAAGGTGCCGATAAACTGGCCGGATTTTATGATCCCCGGGTGGGGACAATCCTCTCGTGGCCGGGTATGGTGACGGAGATGAACTGGCCACACAATACCATCATGGACAACATGATGAATCTTGAACTGCTGTTTTGGGCGGCCAAGAATGGCGGCAACAGGGAATACTATGGCATGGCGGTGAGCCATGCAAAGGTGACAAAAGAGAATCAGTTTCGTCCCGACGGTTCTTGCTACCATGTAGCGGTGTACGATACCATCGACGGGAGGTTCTTGAAAGGCGTTACGAATCAAGGATATAGTGATAGCTCCCTGTGGGCGCGCGGACAGGCATGGGCCATTTATGGGTATACGTTGGTTTACAGGGAAACCGGTGATAAGGAATACCTCCGTTTTGCCGAGAAAATAACGGATATATACCTCAAACGTTTGCCGGAAGATTATGTTCCGTATTGGGATTTCGACGATCCGGCTATCCCGGACGCTCCGAGAGACGCATCTGCAGCGGCCATTGTAGCTTCCGGATTGCTGGAGCTGGTGCAATTGGAAGATAATACGGAGAAAGCCGAAGAGTATAGAGATGCGGCTGTTAATATGCTGCTCAGTCTGTCGTCTGATGCTTACCAGAGTGGCATCAAAAAACCGTCTTTCCTGCTCCATTGCACGGGCAATTTACCGGGAGGGTATGAGATCGACGCATCCATTAATTATGCTGACTATTATTACATTGAAGCGCTGACACGTTACAAAAAAATGCAGGCTGGGCGTGATATTGTTGAAAAGTAGCCCACAAGCTACGCAGAAACAGGTCACTATTGCTATGTAAACAGGATTTTGGTAGTAATAAATAATATTGTTGTATTTGTTTATCGCTTGTCGGGCTACTTTTGTGCAGAACAGATTGTTTAAACTTAAAAATATTGTATTATGAAAAAACAGTTTTCTACTTTGATTGCATTACTTATTGTCGGAGCTGCTCCCCTTTTGGGGCAAGAAACCGACCCTCTGAACGATCCGACTAATATTGATGCGGATCTCTATCTTCACGCCGGATTTTCTCAGGATTCCATCCGGCCGGATTATTCCCATACTTATTATGATAACACCAACCATAAACTGGTAAAAGGGGAGGATGGCATATATTCCATTACGGTTCCTTTGAAGAAAGAGCAGATTGTGAATAAAAACATGGAGGTTGGTATTTATACCTATGCTTACTCTGTTATTTATGGAGGAAAAGTGAACGGTTCAGGCAATGATGCCGTTAAGGGAAGTGTAGGACCGGTTATTGCCGATGAACCCAGACTCTTTGAACTGGCCGAAGACCGGGATGTCACTTTTTATGCAAAGAAACTGAATACAGGAACGGCGGATGCTCCGTGGTACAGAACTATGTTCATCTGCGATGCACAACCGCTATATCTGGACGGAACGGAGCTGCCGTTGCCGGGCGAAGATGGAGTGACGAGATACGTAGTGGATAGAGGTGAAACCAGCAGACGGTGGGAGTATAAACTCAGCCCTATCGGGCGTTGGAGCAAAACGCAGGATTTTATGGAAGATGTGATACCGGCCAAATGGAAATCTAACGAAGCATACGCTTTTCTGCCCAATGGCGGCTGGTGGCTCGGAGGGCGTTTTCTGTTGGCGTATGACTATAAGAAGTTGAGTCTGGAGGTCGGCAAATTGGTTGATGAACTGCAAACTCCCTTGTTTACGGTGAATGGAGAAAGTATTCCGGAGAATTTGGGAATAGTCGATGAATTGTTGCTGAATGGTTCTGTGATTACATTCCTGAAAGGATATTATGCCAATGGCGGCAAAGACTCTTATGATCCGGCATTTGATACAAGCATCGCCACCGTGAAATTGTGTTGGCAGATAGACGAATTGCCTGCTGCCTCTTTCCCTTTGACAAACGGTGAGGTGGTCAGAGACGATAATTATAATAAAACGACCGAGTGGACGGTTAGTGAAGCGGATCTTTTCGAAGGAACAACTTTGCCGGCGGGAATACATACGCTGAAAGTATGGTACGAGTCAGAATATTTAGGGGATGTACTTACTTCTGAAGTACAATCGACGTCCTTCGAGATCGAAGAGATTGTGGTTATTCCTCTTGAAAATAAAGGAACGGCTGTCGATCTTATTCTGGAGGGAGACTGGAATCCGGAAACGTTCCGTACGATTATCGAAGAACAAGCCGTTAGGATTACTACGATTGACCTTACCGGAGTGGCCGGCCTGACGGAACTTCCCGAAATGGAAGGTTTAAATCCGAACTGCCTGGTTTATGTGAATCCGGATGTTGTTATCGCAGAGGGCGTTGATAACGTGGTTGTATTTGATAACGAAGAGGGTAGAGCAGCCAATATACTTCTGACGGAAGGTTCCGATTTCAATAACGTGAGATTATTTACTGCTGACCGGATCTCCTACTCCCATAACTTTACTGCTGATGTTTGGTCTACCATCTGCTTGCCTTTCAGTGCGGATAAGGGAGATGTAACCGTAGAAGAGTTTACGGGTGCCGATGGTGAGAAAGTCATCTTTACGGGAGCATCCGCCATCGAAGCCAATGTTCCCTATTTGGCTAAAATAAGTAATTCGGAGGTTAAGACCTTTACGGCAACAGATGTACAGATGAGCGTTACGGCAGAACCAGCTCCGGTAGTTCCGGAAAATGGTTACGCATTCCATGCCGGTTACCGTGCGGTAGAAGGAGATGCTGTCGTAGGACTCCATTTGATGAACGATGTGGGGACTGCTTTCGTAAAAGTAGCCGATGGAAATCCGGAAGCTGCGGGAGTTTCTGCTTTTCATGCTTACATGCAGGCAACTGTTGATGAACTGTTGACAATCGTCCATGGTGACGATAACCCTACCGGATTGGGTTCGACGGAAGATACCGGCCGGTTGACGATTATCTCCCATAACGGTTCTGTCGAAATTAAGACGGGCAAGGCGCAGATGGTAGGTTTGTATGCATTGGATGGCCGTTTGGTGAAGATGGTTGAACTGAGCCAGGGCAGTAATTTTGTCAATGGATTGGATAAAGGTATTTATATTATGGACTGCCAAAAGGTAGTAGTGAAGTAAAAGAAGTCTCCGTGTCTTGTCCCTTGTACAAGCCGGTAGAATCAGAATAAAGAAAAATTTGAATGGATAATAAATAAAAGAGGTATTGTTTTTTTTATGCAGATTCAAGATAATAAGTTCATTGTATCACTTTATCTTGAATCTGCTTTTTTTGAAATGACAGCCTCTCCCCAACCCTCTCCGTGGGAGAGG
>ENA-ORNZ01001706-ORNZ01001706.1-human-gut-metagenome-genome-assembly--contig:-NODE-1706-length-18198-cov-3.623326_pt1 | contig 18198 bp, 20 predicted proteins | sample MGYA00242124_ERZ509040 | MGnify/ENA primary metagenome ERZ509040 (study PRJEB26280, sample SAMEA2338733) | human gut metagenome | biome: human gut; feature: human-associated habitat; material: faeces... | reverse complement strand
GGGCAGCAAGCACAAGGAGTGTACCGTGTGCGGTGAAAAGCTGGAGGCGCAGCCCATTGAGAAAATCTACAACAGCGCCACCACGGACAGCAAGGGTGAGGCCATTGTGGGCGGCTACCTTGTGACCGTCACCGATACCGACACCAAAAATCCTGTGGCAAACGCCGCAGTTGCGCTCCACAAGGATAACAGCATCTCCATCCGCCTGCCGAACAGCCGCCTGCTGGACTACGCCGACCAGACCACCGTGACCGTGCAGCTTGTCAAGGACAAGTCCGCTGTGCCGGACATGAGCATCGCTGTCACGGATAAGAATGACAACTACGCCTCCGGCAAGACCGACAAGGCAGGTCAGATCACCGTCCCCACCGGCAGCGGTAAGACCAACGAGGACGGCAAGGTCACTACTGGCTATGAGGATGCGGACGGCGACCGCTGGACGCTGACCGTCAAGGTCATCCGCACGGACACGAAGCGCCCCATCTCCGGCAGTGCAGTGTCCATCGGCAAGACCGGCAATATCACGGTGAAGCTGCCGGACGGCACAGATCTGGACGCCAAGCATCAGGTGACGGTCATCGTGACCGACCACAAGAAGGCTCCCCAGCAGGGCAAAAATGTTGCGGTCAAGGGTGATCTGGGTCAGTCTGCCGCAGGCAAGACCGACAAAAACGGTGAGCTGACCGTCCCCGAAGTGGAGCAGACCGAGCGCCACGGCGTTTACATCGTCGGCTACACGGACGGCACCTTTGGCCCCAGCCGCAGCATGACCCGCAGTGAAGCCGCCGCGATCTTCGCCCGCCTGCTGGCGGAGAAGAACGGTGACACCATTTCCACGGCGGCAAATACCAAATTTGCAGACATTCCTGCCTACGCCTGGTATAGCGGCTATGTGAAGTATCTGAGCAACAACGGCATTACCTATGGTAAGAGCAAGACCATCTTTGCCCCCAACGATGCCATTACCCGTGCTGAGTTTACCACGATGGCTGTCCGTTTCTTTGATGTGTACGGCGACGGCGACGCTGAGATCATGGAGCAGTTCAGCGGCTTCAACGATGTTTCTTCCGGCTATTGGGCGGCAGAATACATCAAGTACGCCGCGCTCCACGGCTGGATCAACGGCTATGGCGACGGCTCCTTCCGCGCTGACGATGAGATCAACCGCGCGGAGGTTGTGACCATCGTCAACCGCCTGCTGGGCCGCGAAGCGGACGAGGACTACATTGCGGACAATCTCCGCAAGCTGAACACCTTCCCGGATGTCAGCCGCAAGCATTGGGCGTACTACGCAGTCATGGAGGCTGCCAACGCCCATACCGCCATTCTTGGTGACAGCGAAAGCTGGAGCAAGTAAATTGTATCCCCCTACGGGTGGTCTGAGAGCAGACCACCCGCACTTTTTAACTAAACCTAACCATTAAAAAAGGAGCACTGAATATGCTGAAAATCACTGCCATTGGCAACCTGACCAACGATGTGGAACTGAAAATGAATGAGACCACCGGCAAGCCCTACGCCATCCTGCGCATCGCCTCGGACCGCCGCTACAAGGATAAGGACGGCAACAAGCTCACCGATTATATCTCCATCAAGGTGCGCGGCCCTCTGGCGGAGCGCTGTGCGGCGTTTGCGTGGAAGGGCTGCAAGCTGGCAGCCACCGGCGATTTCGAGACCATCACCTTTGCGGACGATCCCCAGCGCCAGCCCGGTTTCCTCATCAAAGCCAGCGATGTGGAATTCCTGTCTCCCCGCAAGGCGGAGGACGCGGCACAGGCGGTGGAGGATATGTCCGCCAGTGAGGTCGCTGCCTGATGAAAAATACCGGGATCACATACACCAGCGCTGAACGCAGCCCTGTGATCCTGCCGGAGATGGCCGAACTGCTCCCGCCTTTGAGCGCGGAGCAGTCTGCCGCTCTGGAAGAGGATCTGCTGCGAAACGGCTGTTACGCCCCCATCATCGTCAATGAGGACATGGTGATCGTGGACGGGCATAACCGTCAGGCACTGTGCGAAAAGCATGGCCTGCCCTATACGATGGCGGTATTCTCCTTCGAGGATCTGCTGGAAGCCAAGCAGTGGGCGCTGGACACGCAGAAAAATCGCAGAAATCTGGAAAAGTGGGAGCTGGGTAAGATCGCGCTGAAGCTGAAGCCGGAGATCGAGGCAAAAGCCAGGGCAAACCAAGGGACACGCACAGACCTTTCGGCAACATTGCCGGAAAGTTCCGATACTGTGGACACCCGCAAGGAGCTGGCAGAAGCAGTCGGCCTGGGTGAGCGCACCATGGGCAAGGTCATGCAGATCGATGAGAACGCCCCGGAGGTCATCAAGGAGGCTCTGGATAAGAAGGAACTGTCCATCAACAAGGGTTATGACCTGACCCGGCAGCTTCAGGACCTGCCGGAAGAGCAGCGGGAGCAGGCGGCCGCCGAAGCGCTGGAATACGAAAAAGCGAAAAAAGAACTGAAAAAGCAGGATGCCGAGATCGACCGGAAAGGAAAGATCGCGGCGCTTTTTTGCAAAGCGTATGAAAAAGCCGTCCTGCTGACACCGTCCGAGGAAAATGTCCGCTGCTGGACGGGCGGGACGCGGATGACCCCGGAGGAAATGCGGGATACCGTGAAGGAATCCCGCGAGCTGGCGGAGGTGTTCCGGACGATTGCGGATATCATCGAGCAGAAGATCCTGCCCGCGGATTGGAGGTGTGCCGATGCAGAAAGCGAAGAAAACGATGCCCAGCCGGACGGGAATCCCGCCTGACGCGCAGGCGGAGATTTTGCAAAAGCTGTCTGCCGAGACGAAGATCACTTCCTGTGAGATCGCGGAGATCTTGAAAAAGCATGATGTCTGCGGAGATATGGATGCGCTCCAGGACGCCTACCGGAAACGGCTGGGACAGCGGCTCCTGTCCGGCATCCGGGACGAGAACGGCAAGCGGGAAATCCTCTCCACCAGCGGCGGCGAGTATGTCATCGTGGATTGCTGCAATGACCCGCAGAAGCTGAAAGCCATCCAGCGCCGCATTCAGGCGCAGATGAATGGGCTGGATGTGTCTGCCGGAAAGGTGCATGGTCGCGTTCACTTTTTAGAGCGTTTTATGGGCTGGGTAAGAAAGGAGCGGTCAGATGGAGCGGCATGAGGAAATACTGTCCCCGGAGGAACAGTACGCGCAGCTTGCGCCGACGCTGGACGCAGACGGTTTCTCGCTGTATGCCGCCGCGGAAGAAGTCACCGGGCTCAAGGTCTATGAAGAATTTCCCTATGAGGATAACCGGGGAATGTTTGAGCTGGCAGACGGACACACGCTGCTGCGGTATCTGGAAGCGGCATACTTTGGGACCGTTACCTGGGAGATCGTCCCCGGCACACCCTATGAGCGGGCGATTCTCGGTGAAGTAGATAAAACCACACCGGAGTATCGCACGTTTTATCAAAAGATCTGCGCGGGTGCGACAGCGCACATCAAAAAACGTATTGGGAAGGAGACACAGAATGTGAAGGAACCGATCTCAGAGATCAACAAAGAATCCTTCTGGGAACTGATCCATGAGACAAAAAACGCCTGCGGGCAGGATATGGACGTCATGCTGGCCTATCTGAAAGACCGGCTGGTTTCTATGGGCCCCACGCAGGTACAGAATTTTCACGACATCATCCACGCCTATGAAGATCTCGCGGACAAGTTCGGTTTGTGGGACGCGGCAGGGATTATGAAGGAATACGGCTGCAGCGATGACGGTTTTATCGATTTTCGCGCTTGGCTCATCGCACAGGGGCGCGAGGTCTATTTTGCTGCGCTGGCAGACCCGGACAGCCTTGCAGATGTCGTTCCCTACGGCGATTGCTGCTTTGAGCAGTTGAGCTATGTCGGGGACTATGCCTACGAGCAGCTCACCGGGAAAAGCGCCTATGATCAGACAGATTGGAGCGCATATGAAGCGCTTTTGATGAAGCTGGAACAGGATATCGTCTATAAGGACGGCATCGAGTTTCCCAGAGAGGGTGCGGATCTGAAGAAATATCTGCCCCGGCTCTGTGCGAAGCATCCGGAGTGGGACGGTCAAACACGCTGGAATCTGCAACTGAAGGAGATCCGGGATCTGATCCATGCCGGAAAGGACTATGACCGGCGCCAGACATCAAATAAGAAGAAACGCAGCCGTGGAGGTGAGGCAAGATGAGCGAGTCCATGATTGTTGGTGTTGACCACGGCTATGCCGCTATGAAAACAGCCCATTTCTCTTTTCCATCTGGTCTGGTGGCGTATGAGCATGAGCCATATACGCTGAAGGATGTACTGGAATACGGCGGAAAATTCTATGTGGTGGGCAGCGGGCGTCAGGCGCTTCAGAAGAACAAAACGCAGACAGAGGACTACTACCTCCTTACGCTGGCAGCCATCGCAAAGGAGCTCTCCTTCCGTCATGCGGAGCCTGCGGCAGAGATCCATCTGGCGGCCGGACTGCCCCTCACCAGCTTCGGGCGGGAGAAAAACGCATTCCGGGACTATCTGCTCCGGGATGGGAAAACAGTGAATTTCCGCTATGAGGGACAGGAATACTCCATCGTCATCCGTAAGGTGTCACTGTTCCCGCAGGGCTATGCCGCAGTCTTGACCCAGAGCATCCTGCTGGATGAGCCTTCTGTGATCGTGGCGGATATTGGCGGATGGACAGTGGATCTGATGCGCCTGGACAACCGTATTCCCAATGCATCGACCTGCCGCAGTCTGGAACTTGGCATGATCCGCTGTCTGGATGAGATCGGTGAGCAGATCCGCCGCACGCTGGGCCTGTCTATGACGGCGGCACAGATGGAGAGCGTGCTGCGCGGCGATGCTGTCCATATCAACGAGGATGCCAGAAAAATCATTGACCGGCAGGCAGACGCCTATGTCCATCGCCTGCTCTCCGCCATTACGGAGAGCGGACTGGATACCCGTGCCATGCCTGCTGTTTTTCTGGGCGGTGGTGCGGCGCTGCTGAAGCGGAATGTATCCGCTGCGGACGGCCTTTGCCGCCCCGTCATCCTTGACGATGTGTCCCTCAACGCCAAAGGCTATGAGCGGCTGGCAGAGCGGCTCACAAAGAACGATGAGCAGTAACAAAAAGCGGATCAATCTGTCCTTTTCCATGTCCTCGCCCATACAGCGCAGGGCGTGGAAGAAGCTGACGGAGATCCCCACAGGACAGCGTACCGCCGCGGTCTGCCGCATGGTCTGTGAGTATAAAGGGCAGCAGGAACTGCTGGATGCCGTTCGCCAGACCATCCGACAGGAACTGCGGGGAATGCAGCTCACCAAAGAAGAAGCGCAGGATAGCGGCAGAGCCGGGGATGTAGATGAAAGCGTCCTCGGCTTTTTGCTTGCCCTGCAGGAAGGAGATGAGATGATCTGATCCGATATTTTGATATGTTCGCCGGCATCGGCGGCTTCCGCACGGGATTGACCCGCGCGGGCGGTTTCCAGTGCGTAGGACACTGCGAGATCGACAAATACGCCAATGCCAGCTATGAGGCCATTTATGAGCCGGGAAAGGAGGAACGATATTATCACGATGCCACAAAAATCGACCCCGCAGACCTGCCGGACTTCGACCTTCTGTGCGGAGGATTCCCTTGTCAGACATTTTCAATCGCTGGCAGAAGAAAGGGCTTTGACGACACCCGCGGCACTCTCTTCTTTGAAATTGCCCGATTGGCTCAATCCAAACGACCTTCGTATCTTCTGCTCGAAAACGTTCCGGGACTGCTGTCGCATGACAAAGGCCGGACGTTTTCTGTCATCCTCGCCACGCTTAATGACCTGGGGTACCGCGTGGAATGGATGGTGCTTAACAGCAAACATTTTGGAGTCCCGCAATCCAGAAGGCGGCTGTTCCTTATCTGCTATCTTGATCCCCGATGCGCCGGAAAAATATTTCCTGTCTTCGGCACAGGTGGAAAAGCTCTTATACAAGTCCTCGGAGGCTCGCAAGGCTCCCGTGTCTACGACGCAGACGGAATAGCCTGCACGCAGACTGCCGGCGCTGGAGGTGTGGGCGGCAAAACAGGATTGTATATCATTCCGCAGGACAGACCCTTTGTGGATCTATGTGCCGGGGAGGCGAGACAAACGGAGGCCGCCCGCTGCCTCACTGCCCGTTATGGTCAGACAACGCTGTCTAATCATAGAGCAGAACGTTCCGGCGTTCTGCTCATCAAGGAAGCCACGAAAAAAGGCTATAAAGAGGCGAATCCCGGTGACAGCGTCGATCTCGGCTTCTCCGGGAGCAATACCCGCCGTGGTCGTGTGGGACAGGATATCGCCCATACATTGGAAACGAGCTGCATCCAGGGCATCGTGGAACGTGGCGGACGCATCCGGCGTCTGATGCCGCGGGAGTGTCTGCGGCTGCAGGGCTTCGATGAGTGGCAGATCGACCGCATCCTCGCCATCCAGTCTGATGCACAGGCGTATAAGCAGGCAGGCAACAGCGTCACCGCCAATGTCATTGAAGCCATCGGGCGCCGTATCCGGGAGGTGGATGCGGAACTGAAAGCCGGTGCTGCCGCATGATCGGGCTGAAGGACCAGTGCTTCGGCGTGGAAGTTGAAATGACCGGCATCACCCGTGAACAGGCAGCAACAGCGCTGGCCGCGTATTTTGCAACGGACGCCCGCTATGTGGGCGGCGCTTACGATAAATGGTGTGTGACGGATCGGGACGGCAAAGAGTGGACGGTCATGAGTGACTCCAGCATCCACGGGGAGCAGAAGATCGGCAGCGGCTATCGTGCAACGGGTGACTACAGATACCGCGTGGAGATGGTAACGCCAAAGCTCACCTATGCGGAACTGCCCAAGCTGCAGGAGTGTGTCCGGCAGGTACGCCACGCAGGAGCCAAGGCCAACAGCTCCTGCGGCATTCATGTCCATGTGGACGCAGCCAATCATAACCGGCAGAGTCTGAAAAACCTCATCGGCATCATGTACTCCAAGGAGGATATCCTGTTCAAAGCGCTGCAGGTCAATGAAAGCCGGGCGTCCCGTTGGTGTCAGAAGGTGCGGGAACCCATGCTGAAGCAGGCACGCAGGCTCTCGTCGGATGAGACAAGGGACCTGACGCAGCTGGAGAATATCTGGTACGAGGGAGATAACGGCAGCGCAGACCATTATAACTGGACCCGCTATTATGCGCTGAATCTGCACTCGGTCTTTTACCGGGGAACGGTGGAATGGCGCTGTTTCAATTCCACGCTCCACGCGGGAAAAGTTGCTGCCTATGTGAATCTGTGCCTTGCTATCTCCGCCCAGGCTATCGCCCAGCGCAGCACGGTCATGCGCAAGACCCACAGTGACAATGAACTGTTCACCTTCCGGGTCTGGTTGGTGCGGCTGGGACTCAACGGCGAGGAATTCAAGCATACCCGTGACCACCTGTTGGCAAATCTGGACGGTGATCGGGCGTGGCGTTTCGATAAGGACAGCTATGCAGTCAATCAAAAGAAGAAAAAATCCAGAGAAATGGAGAGGTGAAGCCTTTGAAGATTCAAATTGAAGATACCGTGTACGAAGGGACCGCAGCCGGGATCATGGAACAGCTTCGGGATCTCAGCTTTGATCCCACAGAGTTCCCGGATGTGGAGACCTACATCTGGTTTGTACAGAACAATGTCATCCGCACCGCAGGGATGGACTGTCCCCTTCCGGATGGCGATGCGGAAACGCAGGCGGCAGCCCTGCTCCGTCATCTGGAACGCTTTGGCGCTCTGAAGCTGCTGGAGGTGTGACGTGGAGGAAAACCTGTATTTTGCCTACGGCAGCAACCTTGATCTGGAGCAGATGGCGCAGCGCTGTCCGGACGCCGAGATCGTGGGACCGGTCAGGCTGGAAAACTACGAACTGCGCTTCCGCGGCAGCGGCTTCGCTACCGTTGCACCGAAAAAAGGCAGTACTGTCCACGGACTGGTGTGGAAGATCACGCCAAACTGTGAACAGTCTCTGGATCGGTATGAGGGGTATCCCCGCCACTACACGAAAGAAACCGTGACTGTTAAAGACGCGGCCGGTGCAGAGATCCCAGTCATGGTTTATATCATGGCAGAGCCTTATTGCCGCCAGCCTGCACTGCCGTCCCCGTATTATTACCGCGTGATCCAGCGGGGCTTTGAAGCCAACGGCCTGCCGGTGGAGTCATTACAGGCTGCGTGGGACAGGACCGTTGACGAGGTGTTCTCCGGAAAGCTGGATAAGCCGAGGAATAAGAAATCGGAACGACGCAAAGAGCCGGAACGGTAATGGCTCTGCCGCAGCAGAAAGAAATAGCCTGTTTGCAATTTCCGCCGCGTGTGTTACAATATCCCCTGTTTGTGAAAGGGGTGCGGATATGTTTTACACGATGGAGGAAGCCGCTGTCCTCGGCGGTTTTCTGGAACTGTATCTGGACCGGGATAGCGTGGACCCGGCAGTGCGGGAGCAGCATCGAAGATTTCGGCAAGGGCTGCTGGGCGGCGCACTGGAACGGGCCGATTATGAATGGGCGGCTGCGACGCTGGGATTCCTGCGTCCCCAATGGTGGCCGGAGCATGAAGATTATCGGGCGTTGGAGAATGCCCTGCTGAAGACCCGGACGCTGGCATCCAAAAAAGAATAAGAATCACCATTTGCGGCAACGGCAGAGGAATCTGTCGCTGCCGCTTTTCTTTTGGGAAGGAGGAACCCATATCAGCACAGAAAAAATGAAAGTCCTTGTGGTGCGCCCCATGGAAATGCCTGAAGTGCAGGAGATCGACCACACTCTTTCTGCCATGCAGGAACTGGTAGGCGGCACCATTCAGGCAGTTTACCCCTTCGATGACCCGGTGGCGCTCGTCTGTAATGACGAGGGCAAGCTGCTGGGCCTGCCGTGGAACCGCGCCCTGACCGATGATCACGGTGTGCCGTATGACATTGTCTGCGGCACATTTTTTGTTGCCGGTCTTAAAGAGGATGATTTTGCCTCGCTGACGGAGCAGCAGATTGAAAAGTACAAGGACAAATACAGCAACGAAATGATCCTCTCTGTTCCGAAACAGCCGGAGGCACATAAGAAACCGATGAAAAAGGAGAAACATGAATATGAAAGATAACTGCATTTTGACCGCTGAGTCAGTCACCGAGGGACATCCCGACAAGCTCTGCGACACCATCGCAGACGCGGTGGTGGATGCCTGTTTTACGCAGGACGCCGCTGCCCGCGTTGCCTGCGAGGTCATGGCAACAGCCGGAAAGATCATCGCTGCAGGCGAGATCACGGCAGCCAAGATTCCGGACATCCCTGCCATTATTTGCAGAACGGTGCGGGAAGCCGGATACGGCGGCAGCGACTATGAGGTGGAGGTCATCACCCATGAGCAGAGTCCCGACATTGCAGAAGCTGTGTGCGGCGGCACGGAAACCGGCGCAGGAGATCAGGGAATCCTGTACGGCTTTGCCTGCGATGAAACAAAGGAGCTGCTGCCTCTGCCTGTGGTGCTGGCCCATCGACTGACCCGCCTGTTGACCGATACCCGCAGGCAGGGCATCATCCCCGGCCTGCGTCCGGACGGCAAGGCGCAGGTGTCTGTGGAATACCGCTTTGGAGTTCCGTACCGCATTGCCGCAGTGGTGGTATCCTGCCAGCATGAGGAGGAACTGCCCCTGCCGGAACTGCGCCGGGACATTCTGCGCCATGTGATCCGACCCGCCATGCAGGAACTTCCGCTGGACGAACATACCGAAGTGCTGGTCAATCCCTCCGGTCGATTTGTCCAGGGCGGTTTTGAAGCGGACACCGGACTCACCGGACGCAAGCTGATGGTGGACACCTACGGCGGCCTCGTCCCTCATGGCGGCGGCGCGCTGTCCGGCAAGGATGGAACGAAGGTGGACCGCAGCGGCGCGTACATGGCCCGTTACATTGCCAAGAATATCGTAGCGGCAGGACTGGCCAAGCGCTGCACCATTAGCCTTGCCTATGCCATCGGCAAGGCACAGCCTGTGGCGGTGACGGTGGATACGGAGCATACCGGCATCTATTCCGATGATGTGCTGGAACAGGCTGTCTGCACGGTATTCAACCTGACGCCGGATGGCATGATCGGAACGCTGGGACTGGATCAGCCTATGTTCCAAAAGTTCTGCAATTACGGTCACTTCACCCATGCGGACGCGCCCTGGGAGCGCACGGATATGACAGAGGTGCTGGAATGTGCCTGTCGTGCCAAGGACATGGGCGTATCGCACCGATAACAGAAAAGGCCCGCGAGAGATCGTCTCTCGCGGGCGTGTTATCACTGCACGGAATCCTTGAATGCCTTGCCAGGCTTGAAAGCCGGCGCTTTGGAAGCGGGGATTTCAATGGTGGCTCCAGTGGCCGGATTCTTGCCGGTGCGGGCGGCGCGCTCCTTCACCTCGAAGGTGCCAAAGCCCAGCAGCTGTACCTTGTCACCGGACTTCAACGCAGTCTGCAGCGTGTCGACAAACGCATTCAGAGCGGTGTCACAGTCCTTCTTGGTCAGGCCGCTGGCTTCCGCCATAGCGGTGATCAGTTCTGTTTTATTCATCGTATTTCGTCTCCTTCATATCTAAAATGACTGGAAATGATATGCGCTATTATAGCAGACTCCCCACCTGCTGACAATACTGCCAGCAAAAACAGAATCAGAGAGGATGATCATGATTTCAAAAGAAAAGAAGAACACCCTGCATATTGCGTCCTGCTCCTTCGGCAAAGACAGCCTTGCCACGATCCTGCTGGCGCTGGAGCACGGGGAACCGCTGGATGAAGCGGTCTACTGTGAGGTGATGTTCGATAAAAGGACCTCCGGCGAGGTGCCGGAGCATCGGGCATTCATCTATGAGACTGCGCTCCCCAGACTGGAACGGTTGGGCATCCCGGTCCATGTGCTGCGTTCGGATAAGACCTATCTGGACCTGTTTGCCGGAGTCATTACCCGCGGTCCGAAAAAAGGACTTCGACGCGGATTCCCTCTGTGCGGGCATTGCTACGTTCAGCGGGACTGCAAACTCCGTCCCATCCGCCGGTATAACAGGACTCTGACGCCGGATACTGTGCAGTATGTGGGCATCGCCAGCGATGAGCCGGTGCGCTTGCACCGCTTGCAGGGAGATCAGGTGTCCCTGCTGGAAAAATATCACTACACCGAAGAGGATGCAAAGCAGCTCTGCCAAACGGCAGGGCTGCTTTCACCTGTCTATGCGTTCACAGACCGTGGCGGCTGCTGGTTCTGCCCGAATGCCAAGCGGAAGGAACTGCGGCACCTTTATGACCACCATCCGGAGCTGTGGGCAAGAATGCTGGAGCTGCAGGCCATGCCGGGAAAGGTGTCCGAGAAATTCAACCGCACGGAGCGCTTTTCCGACATCGATGCGGCATTCCGAAAAGAAGATGCCCTGTGCCAAAAAGCGGCATAAAAAAGAAAAAGGAGATGAGAACCATCAGCAATCAAAAATATGAGATCACAGACATTGCCCATGAGGAATATCCGTTCCTGCACCGCATCCGCGCGCTGCGGGACATCTGCGGTGAGATTTGCGCAGGCGACATAGGTGGCTTCGTGGAAAGCGAAAGCAACCTGTCCGCGGAGCCGGGAGACTGCGCATGGATCTTCGATGACGCCATTGCAGCGGGTGACGCCTATGTGGATCGGGACGCCTGTCTGCGGGGCGACGCCATTGCCTGTGGCAGCGCCTATGTTTCCAAAGGCAGCGTGATGAGCGGCCACAGCCGCGCCGAGGACAACGCCTATCTCCGCGGGGCCTCCATGACCGGAAAAGCGCTGGCTTCCGGAAACGCGCAGATCATTCACGATCCCCATACGATGGGGACTCCCATCCTGTCCGGCAACTGCAAGGTGTATGGCACGGTGCAGGGGGATATCCGCATCACCGGTTCTGCCGTGATCCTGCCCTGCGAGGAAGTCCGCAACGATACAAGGGATACCTTTGTCCTGAGCGGCAAGAGCCGTAGCGTGATCCGCGGCATCGGGCGTGAGACCTTGAAACCTCTGCAAAAAGAAGTAAGTCCCATGAAAACAAAAACGCCAAAGAAACGAGGTGTGGAGCGATGACCGTATATGAGCAGGAGCTGCGAAAGCTGTTTGAACACAGCAATCTCGTGGATCGGCCTCAATTCTCCGGGCGTGTGTGCGTGGGAGATCTCGGAAAGGACCTGCGTGTACGGGCGGAGTTTCTCTCTACCCATATCTCCAGCCAATATGACGCCATCCGCCTCACGGTGCTCAACCGCACGGAGGGCGTGGTGGACCGGACGCTGCTGCGCTTTCAGGATGTCTGGGGTAAAAAGCAGGTGCCGAACAATCCCAACTTCCGCAGCGGCGTCATTCCCCACCTGTGGGATGACTACGGAAAAGTGGAATGGTACGCCTATCATCCCACTACCGCGGACTATGCCGCTCTGCGGGATGCCGTCGGTCAGTATCTGTCCGCATTCCGGGAGCGCACGCCGGAGCTGGAACGGAGCGGCCCCAAGCTGGTCTATATCTGTGCTCCGCTGCGGGGCGATGTGACAAACAATGTGGAGTTTGCGCGGCAGAAAGCGCAGGAGGTGTTTGTGGAGGGAAATATCCCTATCTGTCCGCATCTGCTGTTCCCGCCTGTCGCAGATCCCGACGATCCCGCCCAGGATGAAAAAGCCAGGGCGATGGGACTGCGCCTGCTGGAATCCTGCCAGCAGATGAATGTGTACGGTCCGGTCTGGACGGATGGGATGTGGCAGGAGATCTATAAAGCCGGTGAGCTGGGCATCCCCGTAATGACGGATCAGAAAACCATTGGCCGGACGCCGTCTGCACGGCATCCCAAAAGAAAGGAGAGATAAATGCCAATTGAGAGGATCACTGCGGACGATCTGCGGGATATGGAGCATCAGGAGGGACTGGTGCTGCAGGGCTGCGGCGGAGAGGCGCAGGAGTGGCTGGATGGCATCAATGACCTGCTGACGCAGGACGGCATCCTGCAGAATGGCAGCCGTTTTGAGACGGTCAAGGTTTTTCAGCACGATGGACTCAACAATCTGCTGTTCCCCTTCGAGAACATTCAGGTGGATATGGGGAAGCTGGCGATGTGGCGTTTGCAGACCCACGGCGCATTCGGCGGCACATGGCTGTCCGACTATGTGCCCAACAGGCTGGGCGGGTTTCGCTCCGCCCGGCAGGAGATCCCCCGCCCTCTCTGCCCTCTGCTGGGGCAGGACGGCAACATCTTCCATCTGATGGGTATTGCCGCCAGAGTTCTTCGGCAGAATGGCATGGCGGCAGAAGCAAAGGAAATGCAGACCCGCATCATGGGCGGAGCGTGCCACAGCTACGAGGAAGCACTGGGAATCATCAGCGAATATGTGGAGACGGAGCTGTCTCCGCCCCGCGAAAATCGAACGAAAAAGAAGGAGAAGCATGAGCATGAGCGATAATCAGAAATGGAGCATCCTCCAGGGTGATGCCCTGAAGGTGCTGGGGACCTTTACCCCCAACACCTTTGACGCTGTCATCACCGATCCGCCCTATGCGTCCGGTGGGCGCACCCAGGCGGAAAAAAACAAATCCACCGCCAGGAAGTATTCCAGCATGGGCGAGAACGCACCGCCCCCTTTCGATGGGGACGCCAAGGACCAGCGCTCCTGGACCCGCTGGGCGGCGGAGTGGTTGTATGAAGCGCGAAAGGTATGCAAGAGCGGTGCGCCGGTATGTATGTTTATCGACTGGCGGCAGCTTCCCGCGGCGACAGACGCTCTCCAGTGGGCCGGTTGGATCTGGCGAGGCACCGCTGTCTGGGATAAGGGCAACAGCCGCCCGCAGAAGGGGCGCTTCCGCCAGCAGGCGGAATATATCGTCTGGGGCTCCAACGGCGATATGCCCATCAGCCGTCCGGTCCCGTGTCTGCCGGGCGTGTTCAAATACGGCAATCCCCAGAGCCGCATCCATCTGACGGAGAAGCCGCTGCAGCTGATGCGGGACATCGTGAAGATCACGGAACCGGGCGGGCATATTCTGGACCCCTTTGCCGGCAGCGGTACCACGGTGCTGGCGGCTGTGCAGGAGGGCTATACCGCCACCGGCATCGAAGTCACAGACACCTATGCGGAGCTGGCACGGGAACGTATTCGGAAGGAACTGGCGTGCGCCGCCTGAGCCTGCGCTGTGTGGCAACAGCACTTGCTATGCGCCTCTTGTGGCATTCTTTGTAGAGGAACAGACGAGCTATTATCAACAGGTAGAAGGATTTGTCCTTCCCTTCGACGCAGCTCGAACTACTGCACGAAACAGCAGGCAGAAAACGGAAGAGATCGAGCGTTGATTCAATATTTGAACGGGCAGGGTGTCTTGATGACACCCTGCCGTTTCTATTTTGGGTGTTACATTGACACCCTGTGCGGAAGGACCCTGCGAAACCGGATGTCTGGCGCTGCTGCCAGACATTTCTTTTTTCTGGAAAAGGTGCGGACCGTGTCCGCCTGTATTGAAATCAACCTACCTCTCAAAAAACGCCCCGCCGACGGCGGGGAACAGCCAACGCCGCCGTGGGCGGCGCTGGCGCAAGCATCGCGCAAATGTACATTTGCACAGCTTGCCGAGGATACCCCGGTCCCCTATGCCGCCTGCTGGCGGAAAAACTTGCGGCTATACGCCGCAGGAAGGAGAAAAATGTGGATGAGAACAAGAAAGAACACCATCTGCACATCGTACTGACAACACAGCAGTATCAGCTGCTGTGCTGTCAGGCCAAAGAGTGCAGGCTGACAAAACGGGCATATCTTGCACGGCTTATTGAGGGACGACCGGTCAAAGCCCGCCCTACAAAAGAAATTAAAGAGCTCCGGACGGAAATACATCATATCGGCAATAACATCAACCAGATCGCCCGCAGCGTCAATGCAGGAATTGCGAAGCCGGAGGATGCCAAACGGGGACTCTATCTTCTGGATCAGGTATATGAGCTTATGTTCCGGATAGCGAATAAGTAATGGCTGTTACGAAAATCCTGCCCCGTAACGGCGGCTTAAAAGAAGCCATTGATTATGTTCTGAACGGTGACAAAACGGATGGGCATATTTTAACAGCACATTTTAATTGCGATCCAGGGAGAGAGTACCGCGAGATGATGAAAACAAAGCTGGAAACCGGACGATTGGATAAGCGTCAATGCTATCACATCATTCAATCGTTCAAGCCTGGTGAAATCACACCTGAACTTGCTTTAGAAATTGCTAAAGCATTTGCGCAGGAACACTTGGACGGCTTTGAGGTTGTGATTGGGACCCATGTAGACCGGCATCATATCCATTCACATATCGTATTTAATTCGGTGAATGCAGATACCGGCGAAAAGTATCACAGTACGCAGCAAAGCTACTACCAGCAGATTCGTGCCATTTCAGACCGGCTCTGCCGGGAGCATGGATTATCCGTCATCGTGCAGAGCGCGCCTGCCAGGTCGGTCAGCTACATTGAGTGGCTGCGCCAGTCCAGGGGGCAGCCCACCTTCCGCTCCCTGCTGGAGGCAGATCTGCGGGATGCCATCCGGGACGCCAACGACCTCGGCCACTTCTTCCTGCTCATGGAGCATAAGGGGTATGAGATCCATCATGGAGGCAGGCTCGGCTTCCGCCTGCGGGGACAGGATCGATACCAGTACCCCGGCAGGCAAGATCCGCTGTTCACAGAGGACGGTATCCGCACTGCCATCCAGGGCAACCTGGAACAGATCGAAGCGGGGCTGCGGCCTGTCTTGCCTGTGCGTCCAGCGTATCAGCCGTACCGGAAGCATCCCAAGTACAGCGGCTTCCTTGCTCTCTATGTCCATTATCTCTATCTGCTGGGCAAGATCGAAAAGCGGCAGTACCCGCCCCGCATGACGCCGCATCTGCGGCAGGCGGTCATGCGCTTCGAACAGTATCAGGTACAGTTTGTCTTCCTGCGGGAAAATAACATCGTCACGCAGGCGGATATGGATGCCGTTCAGTCCCGCACAGAGGAATCGCTGGCCAAACTCATGAAGCAGCGTACCATCCTCAATGTGCGGAAAAAGAGACGGCAGCACCTATACACGGCACTGGCAGACGCAGAGGCGCTGGCTCCCAGCAAGGCGCTCTACGAAGAAGGGCTTACCGGTATGGAAGCGGAGTTCGAGAAATACATGGAAGCTGTAAAGCAGTTGGAGAAATGCGGCATTTCCGCGGAACGGCTGACAGAAGAAAAAGCCGAGATCTATGAGCAGCTGGCGAGCCTGAATCGTGAGATCCGGGCGGAGCGCCGGAAACTGAAGCTCTGTCAGGAGATCAGACAGCAAATTCCTGCTATGGAGCAGGACATCCAGAACACAGATGAACACCAGAAGGAGGTGCAGGAACATGAACATCGGAGGCGGTGAAGCGGCGGATCAGTTGGTACGCATGATGCTATCCGGCAGCGAGGTAGCTGTCCGACTGAGCGGCTCTGCCCTCAAAAATGTGCTGGCGCTGAGCATGGCGCTGGCGAAGAACCACAAGACGATCTCCGGAAAGGTCAGTCTTGCGAAGATGCTGAGAGAGACCCGCGATGTGCGCAAGTTTACCATGTCCCCGGAGCAATACCAGGAGTTCCGAAAACGAGCCGGAAAGCAGAAACTCCTGTTTTCCGCCATTCGGGATACAGACGGCCACGGTAAGGTGGTGGATGTCATCATGCCGGTCACAGAGATCGACCGCGCCAATCTGATCTTTGGCCGCATCCAATACCTCGGCCGACCGGAGCAGGTACAGCAGGAGCAGCAGGAACCACAGCGAGAGGCACCGTCCAAGGACAGAGAGACCCGTACAGCGCAGGGGGCACCCCAGGTCGAACAGGATCACCATCCGCAGACCAAAGCCCCCGTAACGCCGCCTGTGGACCAGCGGCAGGAGGTGCCGTCAAAAAAAGGATCTCGGTCGGGACACGACTCGCCCGCTACCGCGCCCAGCTCGACCTCGTCCAAAGACGAGAGCCGGACGATGAGTGAGGAACGCCCTTCTGTGCTGGAACGCCTGGAGCGCTACAAGACACAGCTGGATCAGCAGCAGAAGTCTGCCCCGACCAGAACGAAAAATCGGCAAAAGAGTAAAAACGGTAAAGTGAAATAAGCATTATAGATCACCCAAAGCAGTCTCATCGGCGGATCGTGTACCGCCGATGGGACTGCTATTTTGTTCTCTCGGAGGTGGATCGCCTGAAACAAACATCCAAACAAAGCGACCTGATTTTGCGCCTTTTCCTCTACCTTCCGGTCGTCTGGGCAGCGCTGCTCATTGCACAGTCGATGGGCGGCGGCTTGCCGGAGCTGCTGTCCAAGCTGACCGCCGCGCTGGAGCATCCATTCCAGATCCAATGGACGGACAAGAGTTTGCTGACCATCCTCATTTGCACTGGCGCCTACATTATGGGTCTGTGTCTGTATGATGCGGAGGGAAGAAGGACACGAGACGGCGAGGAACATGGTTCTGCCATGTGGGGCTCTCCCAAACAGGTCAACGCGCAGTTCTGCCAAAAGCAGAATAAGATCCTGACCCGCCATGTCCGGCTGGGGCTGGACACCCACAAACATCGACGCTCCCTCAATGTGCTGGTCATCGGCGGCAGCGGCGCGGCGAAAACGCGCGGCTATGTGAAGCCCAACATCTTGGAGGCGAACACGAACTATGTCATCACCGATCCCAAAATGGAGGTGCTGACAGACACCGGAGGCTACCTCAAACAGAAGGGATATGATGTCCGGGTACTGAACCTCGTGAATTTGGACCAGTCTGACGGCTATAACCCATTCCGCTACCTGCGGGATGAAAAAGACGCGCTGAAGCTGGTGAATACGCTGATCCAGGCGACCACGCCCAAAGGCAGTCATGAGTCCGACCCGTTCTGGACGAAGTCTGAAACAGCTCTGCTCCAAGCCATCATCCTCATGCTGCACCAGGAAGCGCCGGAGTATGAACAGAACTTTTCCATGGTCATGCGGGTACTGGAATACGCTGAAGTCCGGGAGGATGACGACGAGTACATTTCGCCGCTGGATCTGCTATTTCGTGCCATAGAGCATGAAGATCCGGAGAGCGTCGCGCTGCGGCAATACCGGGTATTCAAGCAGGCCGCCGGTGTTGTATGCTCTAAAAGACTTCTTAATCAAGCGGTTGGGAAGTCTCTTAGAA